>OCZT010003290.1_pt1 | contig 16533 bp, 15 predicted proteins | sample 1539031 | NCBI WGS metagenome assembly OCZT01 (sample SAMEA3539308, study PRJEB22396) | soil metagenome | biome: tundra; feature: field; material: soil | place: USA | collected 2010-05 | depth 0.15 m | reverse complement strand
AATGAATTCCATGATTTAGTAAATTCAATCAATGCCAGAGCAGATGCTACAAATAGCCGCATTGACAGGATAGAAGTTATTCAATATACTGATAAAGTAAGGAGATCACTGAATGAAGTGGAGGTTAACAATCAAACACAACGAATATAATCCAGACAATTCAGATTTGTGTTCTTCAAGTAAAAACAGAAGCCCGGCTTTTTGGGGCCGGGCAATTCAAACATAAAGAAGGAATAAATATTTTTTTTCAGAAGTTGTTTATCAAAGTCCTCTGTTACTTGCTTTAGCTATCGTCTCAATTTGCAATCTGTCAATTCTGATCCTCTTATTTGGCCCGTCCTGAAGGTATTTAATCAATCCTTCTTCATGCCAACGTTTAACGACTCCGGGACCGTATTTCCGCTGAGCTTCACGAAGACTGATATCCGGTTTTAAGAGGTTCATTTCGATGAGCGTTTGCATCGATGAAAGTTTTGCGATATCGAGCATTAAATTGATCATTTGGGGATCTGGTAATACTACGTATGTCATTTCTCTAAACGATTTTACCGGTTGAATTCTCCTGTTCAATACTCTCAGATATCCTCTTTACTTCAACGGCAATATATCTGATGCCGTCCAGGCCGTAATCTTCAAATGCTGATCCGAATAAATCCTGAATTTGTTGATCAATGACAAATCGTTTGTCTAATGCATCCTGATTTACTTTATCCATGGTTTCAAGATTTAACTGTTATATTCATCTGATAGATTATGAAGATCTTCACGCATTGATTTGGAGTTAATGACTATTAATCCCTCAGCATTTTCCCCAGCCAGCATAATAAGTTCTTGAAGATCATCTGTAATATCGTCAAATAACATTTTGATGCCATGCTCTTCACTTTTTAGGTTTTCTCTCATGCCCCTGATGCAATAAGGTAAATCAGTCCTGTACTTGTACCTTTTGTCTTCCATAAACTCAAGACCGTCTTGTAAAGCATGGATTATGCACCAAACATCACGCATGGAAGAGGTGTTTTTATCTATTGCCTCAGTAAATGCCTTAATAATTTCCGCTTTTTGTTCTTTGTCTGTCTTTTCCATAATGTCAGTTATTAATTATTACTGCTGTAAATTTCCAAAGAAAATAATTAATAATTGCTATCAAATTCGCTTGTTTTTTAATTTTGTTTTGCTTATATTAAATTAAGTATCAGAGTGATACCACATGTTTAACAGTTATACACCTAACAACGGAATTACAGAATCTATAGTCTATTAAAAAGGATGAAAAAGATTTTAACAAGGTCATAAAAGAGACATAACAGATACTAAGGAATGCTAAGGTTTTCAAGGCAAATCTGACAGAATCTGACACAATAAAAAAGAAGTAACTTATTAACAAATATTAACATTCAGGAATATGTTTTGGAGATCCCAAAATGGATAAATGATTTGAGAATGATTTGAGAAAATTGAATTCTCTTACATATAAAAAAGAGACATGATTGCTAACAAATGCTAACATAAAAGAATACTGTGATTGATAACAAATGATAACATTTTAAAGTCAGCAATCAGCAGGATGCTTAGAAATGTCAAGGTTCAAAAAAGAGTTTAATACAGTCATTCGCCATCCTGAGATTATGGTAACAAATGGTAACATTTGACCCTAACAAAACCTAACATCGTGATTCAGCTGGAAAGAATTATTGAAATTCACATTATTCTGATCCCGGAGTTTTTTATCTTGTAAATTCATTTTTGTATGATTTTAAGTCGGGACTGCTTCACGAAGCCAACTCGCAGCGAGGCTCCTGGAGAAATCCGGGGGATTTTGATATTAATGAATTTGTTATGTTGCTCAATATAAATGAATTATAAAATAAATTTGCAAAAATGAATAATGTGGTATAAATTTACTACATAAAACCTGTAATATGGAATCATTTGGCAGCTTTATTAAATCCAAGCGGATTGAAAATAATATCACTTTAAGACACTTCTGCAAAGAGACTGATATAGATCCGAGTAATTGGAGTAAAATTGAAAGAGAGTTGGCGCCTCCTCCTAAAAGCAATTCTATGCTAGAAAGAATAGCAAAAACTTTAGGCTTAAAGCAGGGAAGTGAAGACTACAATACAATGTTTGATTTAGCAATTATTTCTTTTATACCAAGAGAATTAATTTCCGAAAACGAACTCAACAGATTACCAGTTTTTTTTAGGACTACACGCGGAGACGCACCTACAGAAGAGGAACTAAGAAAACTTATAGAACGTCTTAAAGAATAATCTTTCCTTTATGAGTTCTACTTCTGGATTTAAGCCGAGGAAAATCAAATTTCAAGACATTCGAGCGATCGCGGAACAGGCCAGAAAAGACTTCAAAATAGAACCTGACCAAATCCCTTTCCCGATCGATGAAATAATTGAATTTAATCTTAAAATAGATATAATTCCTATTTTCGGCCTAAATTCAGGTTCCGACATTGAAGCATTTCTTTCTCATGATTTAAAATCGATGAATGTGGATGCTTCTATTTTTATGGATGAGAGATACAATAAACGTCTGAGATTTACCTTTGCTCATGAACTTGGGCATTATTATCTACATCAAGATATTATTAGGCAGCTTAAATATGATAATTTCGACGAATGGTTTGATTTTATAAGAAATGTTGATCCAGATGATTTTGATTGGTTCGAAAAACAGGCCAATGAATTTGCTGGCAGACTTCTTGTTCCTAAGAAAATACTTTCAGATAAAGTATTATTATTCCAATCTCAGATTGAAGCCTATTTAAAAAAATGTAAGGGAAACGATCTTGAGATTGATAGAGATTTTATCCTATTAGGAATATCAAGAAAAATCTGCAATGATTTCTTGGTTTCTGCTGAAGTAATTAAGGCAAGAATTTATATAGAAAAAATCTTGGATGAATTAGATCTCAATAGATTATTTATTGAGTAAATAAAAAACAGACTTGACTTTGGTCTTATGACTTCGTAAATTTGATTTGCTAATTTATTTGAGTGAGAAAAACCTCTACTCTTTAGGTTTTAACCCCCGGCCTTAAAAAAGTCGGGGTTTTGCTTTAAAAAACAGCTTAAATGTTATATCTGTGTATTCGATTGTGTATTCAAATAAAAAAGACAACTATAAACATATTTTATAACTGTCTGATTATAAGAGTGGAGATTGGGAGAATCGAACTCCCGACCTTGTGACTGCCAGTCACACGCTCTAGCCAACTGAGCTAAACCCCCTAAGAGTTCGTAAAAGTAATAATAAAATGGAAAGTTGCAAATACGTTGACGCTAAGGTTAAGGTTGAGGTTAAGGTTGAGGCTGAAGTTGAGACTGAGTTGCAGGTTCACCATCTTAACCTTAACCTCAACCTCAACCTCATAACCTCAACCTCAATATTTATGATTTCCTTAACATTATAGTTTTGGCAAAAAGACACTTATTAGTAATTTTGCCCAACATTTTACACTGCGGGTCAACTTTTGGTTACATTTACCCGGAAAGAAATAAAATGGCATTAATATTGATTTTGGATTTGCAATTTATATTCCTTTAAATCTATTTGTTAAAGGATTCCGATCATCATATTATATTTAAATGAAAAATGTACGATAATCTCAGAAAATGGCTCGACATCGATGATTTGCTTTTTGAAAAGCGAAATAGGGATTATGGTGCTTATCTGCTTCGGAAAAGATATAATTCTGTGGTTATTACTGGAATCGTGCTGGCATCTCTGACTATAAGTTTAGCAGTAATACTTCCATTCGTACTTACCCCTCATTCTGACAATGTTTTGCTGGGGAAAAGAAGCTATGTTCAAGTCAATATGGAAACCCTTGAACCTCCAAAAGAGGAGATTTATGTTCCTCCTTCTCCACCTCCACCGGAAGCCATCCATGTTGAAGAGATTGTCAGATATGTTCCTCCTGCGGTTGTCGATAGTATTCCGCCACAAGAAAAATCGCAGCTTTCAACTGATGAGTATCTTAATCAGACAACTAACAAGAAAGTTGATTTTACAGGAACAGGCACAGGTGATAATCTGATGTCAGGACAGGATGGTACTGAGACAGACGAACCATTTTTCCTGGTGGAAGTAATGCCATCATTTAAGGGTGGAGGCTTGGATAAATTCCGGGATTGGGTACAAAGGCGGACCAATTATCCCCTGGCTGCTTATGAAAAAAAGATGAAAGGGAAAGTATATCTGACATTCATCGTTGAGAAAGATGGGTCTGTTAGCAATGTAACAGTTGTCAAAGGCGTTGACCCGCTACTGGATAATGAGGCAATGAAAGCCATCTCTGAATCACCTAAATGGACCCCGGGTCTGCAGAGAGGAGAACCAGTCAGAGTAAGATACTCAATTCCTATTAATTTTAGTTTTAATTAAATTTAGTAATCAACATAAGAGAGAGTTATCCTTACTCTTGATTTCAATGTTTTTATTATCTTTAACAACCTCTATATTTAAATTTAACTATATGAAAAAAATTGTACCCATAATTTTTATCTTAACTATCCTCTTTGCAGGTTGCGGTTCCTCAAAGAAACAACTTGAGAAAGGAAACTATGATGCTGCTATTCAGAAAGCAGTAAAGGACTTGCGGAAAGATCCTAAAGATACTAAGCAGATCGATATTCTTAATCAGGCTTATAAAATTGCAAACGAACAGGATAACGAAAGAGTCCGTATGCTAAAAATGGAAGGGAAACCAAATAGCTGGGACGAAATTTATCTGGTTTATAAAGCATTGAACGACAGGCAGGCGCTGGTAAGAACACTACCGCCTTTGAATATGAACGGGAGATCAATCGAATTTCCTTATGTAGATTATATTCAAGATATGGTCAATGCAAAACGTAAAGCAGCCGATTTCTATTATGCACATGGCGATGAGCTTATGAAAAGTGGGATAAAAGAGTCTTACAGACAAGCATTCGCTGAATATATGCGGGCTAAGGAATATGTGGGTGACTATGAGGGAATTGATAATAAGATTCAGGATGCTAAACTCAGGGGTATAAGTAAAGTATTCATTTCAATTCAAAATAGTTCAATTCTGAAATTTCCGAAAGAGTTTGAGGATGATCTTCTGGCTCTCGATCTGCCTCGACTGAACTCGGAGTGGGTTGAGTACTCAACACAAAATCTTAATGAAAACACACAATACGATTATTATGTTAATGTAAATGTCAAAAACATTATGGTCAGCCCCGATCAGTCATTACAAAGGGATTCTGTTATTAAACGAAGAATTGAAGATGGTTTTACGTATGTTATGGATAAGAAAGGCAATGTAATGAAAGATTCCCTGGGGAATGATATTAAGCAGCCAAAGTATAAAAATCTTCAGTGCGCACTTGTCGAAACAATACAATCAAAAACCTGCCGTATAGATGGCGAAGTAGATGTGATCCAAATGAATCCGAATAAAGAGCTTAGAAAAGATCCGATAAGAGCTGAATCGAATTTTGAAAATATTTCCTCACGCGCTCTCGGCGATATTCAGGCTCTTAATGCAAATCAACTTGAAAGAACAAAAACATCGATTGTGCCATTCCCAACAGATATAGAAATGGTTATACGATGTTCGAAATCGCTGAAAATGGCAATCAGAGAGGCAATTCAAAACGACAGGAGATTTATATATTAAAAAATTGTATAATAGTTTCAATACAATGTAATAATTCTGGAGTTTGTCAAAAAAGAGATTAATTGCATTGTTTTCCCTTTGTGTTACTTTGTGCCATACTTTGTGTTACTTTGTGGTTAAATGAATTAGCTTCTACAACTAAGGTACACAAAGGTTTACACGAAGGTTCACAAAGGGTTTTTTAGAAATCCTCGTTGAGGTTTTATTTTAATTATTACATATGATCGAAACAAATAAACCAAGGGAAAGGGCAATTCTGATTGGAGTTTTATATCATGGACAGGATGAAAGTGAAGTTGAAGATTTCCTGGAGGAACTCTCATTCCTTACTGAGACTGCGGGAGCAGAGCCGGTGAAACGGTTTATACAGAAGCTGGATGCACAAAATCCGCGGACTTTTGTCGGATCCGGTAAAATTCAGGAACTCGCAACGTTTATAAGTGAGAACAAAATCGATATTGCAATTTTTGATGATGAGCTTACACCAAGCCAGCTAAGAAATATTGAAGATGCTCTCGGTTGCCGTATTCTCGACCGAACAAACCTTATTCTTGATATTTTTGCCCACCGGGCGAGGACATCTCACGCACGCACACAGGTTGAACTTGCACAGTATCAGTATCTACTTCCCCGCCTGACAGGTATGTGGACACATCTTGAGAGGCAAAGAGGAGGTATTGGATTAAGAGGCCCCGGCGAAACCGAGATTGAGACCGACAGGAGAGTCATCAGGGATAGGATCTCGCTGCTGAAAGATCAGCTTAAGAAAATAGATACACAGATGACAACGCAGCGGAAGAACCGTGGAAAAATGATCAGGGTATCGCTTGTAGGTTATACGAATGTCGGCAAATCAACTATTATGAATCTGCTGAGCAAATCGGATGTTTTTGCTGAAAATAAACTTTTTGCAACTCTCGATACCACAGTGCGAAAAGTTGTAATCGGTAACCTCCCATTTTTACTTTCCGATACTGTTGGATTTATCCGCAAACTGCCGACCGACCTGATTGAATCATTCAAATCAACCCTTGATGAGGTGCGTGAGTCAGATCTTCTTATACACATTGTTGACATCTCTCATCCTGCATTTGAAGAACAGATTAAAGTTGTAAATAGTACGCTGAAAGATCTCAGAGTATCCGAAAAACCACTGATAATAGTATTTAATAAGATCGACGCATTCTCCTATATTGTCAAAGATGAAGATGATCTTACTCCTTTGCTGAAAGATAATTATTCCTTATCTGATCTGAAAAAGACCTGGATGTCTTCGGATAAGCATCATCTGACTGTTTTCATTTCCGCAATAACGAAAGAAAATGTCGAAGAGTTACGGAAGATTATCTATGAAGAAGTAAAGAAATTACATGTTAAAAGGTATCCTTTCAATGATTTTCGTTATTCGACTCCCTCTGCAATAGATTAAAATCTGGATCCCCAATCTCTTTAATTATATGTACTCACCCCTTTAATCCCACTCTCTACTTCGTAAAGAGGGGGAAATAGTTAATATACAATGTACTACACCCCCTCTCTAAGAATTAGAGAGGGGGATGGGGGGTGAGTTCATGGGATTCAATGGGAATGAATAGGCAGGTCAATATAATTTATTAGCCGCCATGTATTCCGCAATCTGAACAGCATTTGTAGCAGCCCCTTTTCGGATATTATCTGAAACTATCCACAGATTCAGACATTTTTCTTTCGAGAAATCCCTTCTGATCCTTCCGACAAAGACCTCATCTTTGTTATAGGCAAGAATAGGCATGGGATATTTGTTCTCTGCAGGATTATCATACACAACAACACCAGGGAACTCACTTAACAATCGTATTACATCCTCAATTTCGAAATCTTTCTCAAACTCAACATTAACAGCTTCAGAATGTCCTCCGACCACCGGGATTCTTACGACGGTAGCAGTTACCTGGATAGTCTGATCTTCAAGAATTTTACGGGTTTCATCGAGCAGCTTTTGCTCTTCTGTTGTATATCCGTCGGATTGAAAAGTTCCACCATGAGGGAAACAGTTTTTATCAATCTGATAAACATAAGCCATATCTCCCTTTATTCCGGCTCTTTCATTCTCCATTTGCGTAACGGCTTTGACACCTGTACCTGTCACCGATTGATATGTTGCCACTACCAGCCGTTTGATCTTGTACTTTCTGTGCAGGGGAGCCAGTGCCATTACCATCTGTATTGTCGAACAGTTCGGATTTGCAATTATTCTATCACCCTTTTTAATAACATGACTGTTTATTTCAGGAACGATCAGAGGAACATTTTTATACATACGCCAGAATGAGGAGTTATCAATTACGACTGTCCCGTTTTTTGCAAAAACCGGAGCCCATTCCCCTGATGTCGATGCCCCGGCGGAGAAGATCGCAAATTCGGGTTTTGATTCGACCGCTTCCATAACACTTATAACCTTGATGGGCTTACCTTTAAAAATGACTTCTTTACCAACCGATTTCTCTGAGGCAGCAGGCAGCAATTGTGATAAAGGGAAGTTTCTCTCTTCGAGTACTTTTATCATTGTCCTGCCAACCATTCCGGTGGCTCCTACAACAGCGGCTTTCATATTTATTTATTTGGAATAAATTAAGTTATTGTTTAAATTTACTCTGACATTAAAACTGTCAAAATTAGCTTTTTTTTTCAATTCGTCCCGCTGCATGAAAAAAGTTATTTTGTTGGCTTTATTAATGCCGGTATCGGCATTTGGCCAAATCGTTGAAAATTTCGAGTCAGAGAGTATTATTAACTGGGTTCAGAGTCCCGAAAATCGTTGGAAAGCCGATACAACTGCGAGCCTTTCAGGAAAGTTTTCATTACATCATATATTCGATAATCCTGATGCCGGGACTGACCGCATCGGAATCCGGGTAAAAAGCCTTCATCCGTCGGAGGGAGTTACCAGATGGTCATTTCTTGTCAGGTACGGATATGATCCTTCATCTTTAAATAATTGGTCAGTATTCCTTATGTCAGATAAGGGTCCTGAAAGTATGTCACAGGAAGGAGGAACAAATGGATTTGCAATAGGAGTTAATCTTACAGGATCGGATGATACTCTGCGACTATGGAAAGTAAGAGGTAATCTGGTAACAAGCGTAATTAACAGCCGGATAAACTGGCAGACAGATGTCGGCATAGCCAACACCGTGAAAATATTTGTTGAAAGATCACATGATGGAAACTGGAACGTTTCAGTCAGCAGAATGAATGGAATCCTTATTGGTACTGCTTCCGGTACTGACAATGAATTGTTCAGTCAGGAATGGTTTGGAGTTTATTATCGGTATTCTTCAACACGCGACAGACTTCTCTGGCTCGATGATATAAATATTGTCGGGACTTTTTACGAAGATAATGAAGCTCCTGTTATAACAAGATGTGAACTATCGGGAAAGAAATCAGTAGAAATCACCCTGGATGAAGAGCCTGGTAACGGGATAATGGTTCCGGAAAATATATCATTAAATATTGAAGGGAACAAGTCAATAAGTGTTGTAAAAAAGGATAATCTGACATATCAGATTGAATTTTCCAACGAGCTCAATAACAGATCAACAGATAGTTTGATTATTAACAGATTATGTGACATCTCAGGCAATTGTTCTCAGAATATCAGGATAGGCTTTATTCCTGTGTGGGCAGGGATTGGAGATGTGGTAATATCTGAAATCATGGCCGATCCATTACCCGAAGTCTCTTTGCCTGGTAAGGAATATATTGAAATAACAAACACAACCGGATATTCTTTCGATCTTAAAAACTGGAAACTCTCAACTTCCGGTCAATACACTCTCTTTCCCGAAACATCAATCCCTCCGTCGGGTATCATAATTCTATGTTCGTCACAGGATACTATGTTATTTCAAAAATTTGGAAAAGTAACAGGCTTGAAACAATTCCCCTCCCTTACTGATGCAGGAAGGATGGTGTACCTCTCCGATAGTAGCGGTTCTTTCATTCATGGTGTGGAATACTCTTCGGACTGGTATAAAGATGATTTAAAATCGAAGGGAGGCTGGTCGCTTGAAATGATAGATATAAGATTCCCGTTTTACTATCAGGACAACTGGAGAGCATCTGAATCAAAGAAAGGAGGAACGCCGGGGTCTGTAAATTCTGTTGCTGAAAGTAATCCGGATATTTCATTTTTTGGAATTCAGAATGTATTTCCTGCTGACAGTTCTACCGTTCACATTCGTTTTTCAGAACCGGTTTTTAGTCTTGCCGGTAAAACAGGAAAGATAAAAATTGGAGAAAAGGGGATAACTAATATATCCTCAACGGATCCTCTTTTTCGTGAATTCGCTGTTAAACTGAAGGATCCTCTTAAGAGAATAGAAATTTATCAACTTGAGATTCCGGATGACATTTTTGATTTCGCGGGAAACCGGATTCAGAAATGCGATTTTAGCTTTGGTATTTCCGAGACGGCTGAACCGGGAGATATTCTTTTTAATGAGGTACTTTTCAATCCTATGCCTGGTGATCCCGATTATCTGGAACTTTTTAACTGCTCAGAGAAAGTTATTGATGCCTCACGATTGGAGATAATCTCTTTAAACGATGCTTCCGGTGACAAGTCAGAAGCTATACCAGTCTCAGGCGAAGATAGATGTATACTACCGGGAGAGTATTATGCCATAAGCACTGACACAAAAAAAATTTCAGAACGATATTTTTCAACTAATCCTGATCATCTTTTTGAAACCGAATCACTTCCTTCGATGCCCGATGATAAAGGACATTTGATCTTATATAACAGGGAACTTGACAGGATAGATGAGTTAGTGTATAATGATGATATGCACTATTCGCTCCTGTCGAGTCATGAAGGCGTTTCACTTGAAAAAACTGATCCCCGGAATGAATCTGAAGTGGCAGCCAACTGGCATTCTGCAACCGAAAGTTCCGGATGGGGAACGCCGGGAGCTTCCAATTCGATGTTTGCAGAAATTCCATCATCCTCTAACAAAATAGTTCTTTCGTCCTCGAAAATAACTCCTGATAGCGATGGCAATGAAGATTTTCTTACTATAAAGATGAATCTTATAGGAAGTGGAAATGTTGTATCAGCAACGGTTTTTGATGAAGCAGGAAACTATGTGAAGAAGATCGCAGCAAATCTTTACGCTGGGGCTGAAGTATCTCTTATATGGGATGGAACTGCGGATGATGGTTCCCTTGTTAAAACAGGAATTTATATTTTACTCATCACTTTATATAACGATACTGGTAAAACTGAACGATGGAAAAAAGTCTGTACGGTAATTAGAAATTAGTAAAAATTGCTTTTTGAGATACTATATTTCTTTTCACCTCAAAGGGACACAAAGGAATGCACTAAGTAACACAAAGGCAAAATCAAATAAATATGGATAGAGAAGAAATTTTTAAAAAAGTTTTAGACTGTTCCTTTAATGTTCATTCCATATTAGGACCAGGCTTACTCGAGAGTGCTTATACTGAATGTTTATATTTTGATCTGAAACAATCCGGGTTGAAAGTTGAGAAACAAAAACCTCTCCCATTAATATATAAGGAGGTGTATCTCGATGCAGGATATCGGCTGGATTTATTAGTTGAAAATTGTATAGTAGTTGAAATTAAATCCATTGAAGCGTTGGCAGATATACATATGGCACAGATTCTTACTTATCTGAAATTATCAAAATGCAGATTGGGCTTATTAGCGAATTTTAATGTTTTGCATCTAAAAGATGGGATTAAACGGGTTATCATTTGATCCTTCGAGTTCCTTTGTGAAGTACTTTGTGTCCCTTTGTGGTAAAAAAGAATCATAACGACGAAATCATCTCAGTCATGATTGTTGTCATACGCGCTTCGGTTTTAGCAGCCTCATTCTGAACAGATTCGTGTGTTGTGTATTCAATTTTTCCTTCAACACCCAGATCTGTAATTACACTTACAGCAAAACAAGGGAGATTCATATGCCGTGCAATGATAACCTCAGGAGTTGTTGACATTCCGACAGCATCCGCTCCGATTATCCTGAAATATCTGTATTCAGCAGGCGTTTCAAAGGTAGGGCCGCTTGTCGATAAATATACACCTTTATGGATTCTTATATTATTTTCTTCCGCAATAAGTAATGCTTTATTTACTAGGCACTTATCATAAGCTTCTCCCATATCCGGAAATCTGGCGCCTATCCTTTCATCGTTCTGTCCAATCAACGGATTTGGCAGAAGATTAATATGATCTGTAATTACCATTATATCTCCAATCTGGAACGAAGGATTTACTCCTCCGGCTGCATTGGAAAGAAATAAGCATTTGATTCCAAGGTACTTCAGCACCCTTACAGGTAATGCCACCTGTTGCGCTCCATAACCTTCATAATAATGGAACCTTCCTTTCATCGCAACAATCTTCTTCCTCCCGAATTCTCCATAGATGAGTTTACCTGCATGACCTTCAACCGTTGAGACAGGGAAGTTTGGGATATCTTTGTAATCAATTTCAATGCGTTTATCAATTTTAGCTGTAAGTTCGCCAAGCCCGGTTCCCAGAATTATACCTGCTTCAGGATCAATAATCCCTTTTGCTCTCAGAAACTTTGTTGTTTCGATGATTTTTTCTAACATAGTTAATTATCAGATTATCAAACTCATCTTTATCTTCATTCAAAAATTGTATTCCTACAGGAATATAAAAAAATGCTGATCTGATCGATTGTGCAATATTAGTAAATTCCCGCAATCTCACTGCATCTTTTTCTGTTGTAAACAGATATCTCTTTGCCGAGCTCAGATTATTATAAGCCGAAGAAAAACCAACCAAATCTTTATCATTAAAACTATAGTGATCAGGAAATGTCAGATGGATTATCTCGCTGTAGCTCTTTTGCAGATAATCTTTTAGAGGTTGGGGATTGGCGATTCCTGTTATAAGAACAATCCCACAACCGGAACATTCTGATAAATCAGTCTTAAATCCTTCCTGGCAATCTTTAAAAACAGGTATGGGTGATTTATATCTGAATGTTGTAAAATACAGATTCTGATAGGGTGATTTGTTTATTTCTTTTACAATAAGTCTTCTTTGAATCGGGGAGATATTTTCCGGACATTTTGTGATCAGTATCATATCGGCTCTCCTCATATTTCCTTTGCTTTCTCTCAGATTACCATAAGGAAGCATGTGGTCTCTGAAAAAGAGTCGTTCATAATCAGAAAGAAGAATGGAAAAGCCAGGAGTTATTCTTCTATGCTGGAAACCATCGTCCAAAATAATTACCTCAGTTTCAGGATATTCCTGTAGAATTCTGCTTACGCCGTGAACCCTGTTTTTGTCGACTGTTACAAGAACATCGGGGAAATTACGGAATATCTGCATTGGCTCATCACCAATATCAGTAACCGACGCTGTTGATGAAGCAATTCTGAAGTCGCGGGTCTTCCTCTTATACCCTCTGCTAAGTGTCGCTACTTTAAAATTCTCCCGGAGCAATCCGGTAATATATTCAGTATGTGGGGTTTTGCCTGTCCCACCGACAGTTATATTCCCGACACAAATTATCGGAAAAGGAAACTCCACAGTGGGAATAATTCCGACATCGTATAAAAAATTTCTGAAGCCTGTTATAAGACTGTATATAAGCGAAATGGGATATAGCAGTATATTCTTTATATGTATCATGTTCTATTTAAATTCTGTGCATGACCTTTTGCCCCCTACCCCCTAAAGGGGGATTATTTCTGCACATAACTGTAATTTTTATAAGTACCACAATTTAGTCCCCCTTCAGGGGGACCCCGCAAAGCGGGAGGGGGTGTTAACTTTCAGTGTATATCAATAAAATATGGTAGTCGAGCCTGTATTCCTGCCATTGCTTTAATTTCCTGAACCATATTATAATACTTCACCGATTCTCCAAGTTCGTTTTTCAGGATGCTTTGCTTTACTTCTCCGGTAAGCTGAGAAAAAATTCTCGTGTATGGGTCTTCTAGGACAGGCAATTCTTTTACTGAGAAAGATTCAATACCCGCAAGCTTTGAAGCGCCTTTAATTGCATCTTTAAGTCCGCCTATTTCGTCGACAAGACCAATTTTCAGTGCGCTGGTTCCGCTCCAGACTCTTCCCTGCCCGATGCTGTCGACAGATGCTGAACTCATTTTCCGTCCCGATGCAACTTTGCTGACAAAATCGCTGTAAATCTTTTCGATACTCAACTGCATTAATTCTTTCTCATAGGGCTTCATTGGCCGGAGTATTGAAGGGAAATCTGAATTCTTATTTGTATTTACAATTTCAGTTGTTAATCCGAGTTTATCTTCCAGGAGCTTGCCTGCATTTGGTATCAGACCGAAGACACCTATTGATCCTGAAATAGTCATCGGATCGGCATAGATTTTTGTACCGGGAGCAGATATAAAGTATCCTCCTGAAGCAGCATAATTCCCCATAGATATCACAACCGGTTTTACTTTCGCAGAAAGTTCCAGCTCCCGCCACATTAAATCTGAAGCAGTCGCACTGCCACCCGGCGAGTCAACTCTCAGAACTATTGCTTTTATAGAAGTATCAAGCCTGGCCTTTCTGATCACATCGGCATAATAATTTCCTCCAATGTTGGAATCGTTCCCTTTGCCGGTTACAATAGTTCCGGATGCATAAATAACAGCTATTTTGTTCTTTGCTGAATAAGTTGTTTTAGTGTCCGGGACTTTACTGTATTTAGTCATGGATATCAGGTTAAGTTCTTTGTCTTTACTTACACCTGACATGATTTTAAGAGTATCAATTAATTCATCGCGGTATTTCAGTCCGTCAACCAGTTTTGTTTCAAACGCTCTGGGTGCAAAATTCCCGTCAAGATTATCAGCGAGCTTGTTAAGCTGATCAGCAGGTATGTTCCTCGATTTCGATATGTCTCCAATAACCTGGTTCCATAATGAGCCGGCATAATCTTTTATCTGGGTCCTGTTCTCATCACTCAGTTTATCAAGAATAAATGGTTCTACTGCCCCCTTAAATTTACCGTGCCGTATCACCTGGACATCAATGCCGATCTTTTCCAGAGCTTTTTTGAAGAACATTACTTCACTGCTCAGACCCTTGAAATCGACCATTGATCCGGGGTTAATAAAAATCTTGTCAGCTGAAGTAGCCAGATAATAGCACTCTTGTGTAAGAATATAATCGGAATAAGAGATAACAAACTTGCCTTTTTCCCTGAATTTCAGAAGAGCGTTCCTGATCTCTTCACTTGTTGCCCAACCCGAAGAGAGAAGTCCGTTTTCAATCAGAATGCCTTTAATTTTATTGTCACTTGAGGCTTTTTCAATATTATTCAGTATTTCATTCAGCCCGGGTGCTGGAGAAAGCGTCATATTAAACAGATCAATTCCGGCAAGCGGATTTTGATCTCCTCTGTCGGGAATCGTTACCCCTGCTTTCAGTACCAGAATAGAATTATTACTAATAGAAACGGGTTTATTCCCCGATGAAACAATAGCGCTAAAACTTGCAAGTATTACAATAAAGAAAAGAACAGAAGCAATTATTATTCCGGTAATAGTCGCCAGAGTGTATTTTAAAAAGCTTTTCATTTTTAAACAATTTAATGGAATGAATTATAAATATATAAAAAAACAAAATGAATTTGTAAAGGTATACATATTTAATACTTTTGATATCAGGTTGGTTTGATTATGAAGATTGTATTTCTTGGTATCGGAACAAACCTTGGAAACAGGGAAAGCAATCTTGAAGAAGCTGTTGCAAGAATTAGGGAGTACGTAGGACCTGTACTGGATTCTTCTTCAATCTACAAGACTGAACCATGGGGATTTCATGCAAAAGATGAATTTCTCAATAAGGTAGTTAAGGTTAACACTGAGCTCACCCCTTCAGGATTATTGGGAAGAATTCTTATGATAGAATCTTTATTAGGCAGAGTCAGAGGTCAGGTCCGATACTCATCGCGGCTTATCGATATTGATATCCTTCTGTATAAAGATCTGATTGTGGAAGAAGAAAGTCTGAAAATCCCGCATCCGTTGTTACAACAAAGAAAATTTGTATTGGTTCCCCTGTGCGAAATCGCATCTGAGATTATTCATCCTGTTCTGAAAAAGTCAATTGCTGAACTACTGGAAATATGTGAGGATAGGGGGGAAGTGAAAAGATTCTTTGGCCCCAGCCGGCATTTTTAGAGCAACCCGTTATCCGCGAAACTGTAATAATCCTTATCTGAGATTATCAGGTGATCTAGAAGCTGTATGTCCATCAGAATGCCTGCCTCTTTTATTTTTTGGGTTATTTTTGAATCAGATTCGCTTGGATTAAGATTTCCTGAAGGATGATTATGACAAACTATTATGCCAGACGCGAGACATTCGATTGCTTCTTTCATCACAAGCCGCACATCGGTAACAGTTCCGCTGATGCCTCCCTGACTCAGCTTCATCCTGTTAATCACTTTATTTGATCTGTTCAGGAAAAGTATCCAGAATTCTTCATGAAGAAGGTCGGAAAGCAATGGCTGAAAAATGTCAGCAACATCTTTTGAGCTCCGGATCTGAGGAACATACTGAACTTCCGACAACTTACGTCTGCGACCCAGTTCAAGAGATGCAGCAATTGTTACGGCCCTTGCCGTGCCTATGCCACTTACCTTTTTCAGGTCAGTTATTGTAAGCTTCCCGAGGCTATTGAGGTTATTGTTAACAATACCCAGTAATTCGCGACCAAGATCAACGGCCGATTTATTTCTTGTTCCGGAACTAATGAGTATTGCCAGTAGTTCGGCATCACTTAGACTCGCAGTACCTTTCTGAATAAGTTTTTCCCTGGGTCTGTCTTCAACAGCC
>OCZT010003289.1_pt1 | contig 16540 bp, 11 predicted proteins | sample 1539031 | NCBI WGS metagenome assembly OCZT01 (sample SAMEA3539308, study PRJEB22396) | soil metagenome | biome: tundra; feature: field; material: soil | place: USA | collected 2010-05 | depth 0.15 m | reverse complement strand
TTTGAGGAGCAGTTGGTCGGTATGAAAAATAGCGAAACAAAGGCAATTAACGTAAAATTCCCTGAAGATTACCATGAAAAGAAATTTGCGGGAAAAGATGTGATTTTCACAGTAACGATTAAAGATATTAAAGAAAAAAAATTGCCGGAGATTGATGAAAATTTTATCAAGAATTTTGATAAATATAATTCTTTGGATGAGTTAAAAAATGACGCACGTCAAACTTTGGAACAGGATTGCCAGCGTCTGACGGAAAATAATCTGCAAAATAAAATAATGGAAATTATCCTTAAAGAGAATAATTTTGAAGTTCCGCCATCGCTTATCGAAAAACAGATTTTTTATATGATGGCTGATACGCAAAAAAGAATGACCTCTGCCGGTATGGATGAGAATAGTGCCATGGAACTAAGCTTCAAAATGCACGATAAATTTAAAGAAGAGGCTGAAAAAGTCGTAAAATCATTCTTGCTGCTTAAAAAAATTGCGGAAAAAGAAGCTATCCAAGTGGAAGAAGCAGATTTAGATCAGCATATCCGCGAATTAGCTGCTAAACACGGGCGGGATTATGAACAAATAAGAGATGCATTCGAAAAGGAAGAAAGGAAAGATAATTTCAAGACTGAATTAATTCAAAAAAAGGTATTTGACTTTATTGAACAAAAGGCCAATATTAAAGTTGTAGAAAAAATTGGTATAGCTGTGGAGGGTAAATAGTGAATTTAATTCCCATGGTGGTTGAGCAAGATGGACGGGGTGAAAGAGCTTTTGATATTTATTCTCGTTTATTAAAAGACAGGATAATTTTTCTAGGGACAGAGATTGATGATAATGTGGCCAATGTAGTCGTCGCGCAGATGCTGTATTTGGAGTCTGAAGATCCTGACAAAGAAATATTTTTTTACTTAAATTCACCCGGTGGGCATGTAAGCTCTGGTATGGCAATCTACGATACAATGCAATACATAAAGCCTCCCATTTCTACAGTTTGCATGGGTCAATCTGCCAGTATGGCCGCAATACTGTTAGCGGCAGGTGAAAAAGGCAAAAGATATTCGCTGCCTCATTCACGCATATTAATCCATCAGCCCTTGGGAGGATTTCAGGGGCAGGCGACAGATATTGACATCCAGGCAAAAGAAATATTAAGATTGAAGGAAGAATTAAACCAGATTCTGTCTGATTTAACCGGGCAGTCGCTTTCAAAAATAATGAATGATACGGAACGTGACTACTTTATGACTTCCCAGCAAGCTAAAGAATATGGTTTAATTGATGACATTATCGTTAGAAAGCCATCATCACCTGACAGTAAATAAAGGAGAAAATAAGTGATAAAAAGAAGTAAAGACAATCGAATGGGTCAGGGCATGCTTTTTTGTTCATTTTGCGGGAAAATGCAAAGTGAAGTAAGAAAACTGGTTGCCGGACCAACTGCATATATTTGCGATGAATGTATTGAGCTTTGTCGATGCATTGTTGAGGAAGAAGAAGAGAAATCTGTAGAAAAAGGACCAAAAAAAGTTCTACCGGAACCGAAAGAAATTAAGAAATTCTTGGATCAATATGTAATCGGCCAGGATAAAACAAAAAAAATATTGTCTGTTGCCGTATATAATCATTATAAAAGATTATTTTCCCATATTGATTCTGATGGTATTGAAATTCAAAAAAGCAATGTTCTTTTAGTCGGTCCCACTGGTTCCGGAAAAACGCTGCTGGCGAAAACATTAGCAAAATTTCTCAATGTTCCTTTTACAATTGCCGATGCCACAACACTTACAGAAGCCGGATATGTCGGTGAAGATGTTGAAAACATAATTTTGAGTTTACTGCAAAACGCAGATTATGATGTTGCCAGAGCCTCAAAAGGTATTGTCTATATAGACGAAATCGATAAAATCGCCAAAAAATCCGGTAATCCGTCTATAACAAGAGATGTCTCCGGCGAAGGCGTTCAGCAAGCACTGTTGAAGATTATGGAAGGAACAATGGCCAATATTCCGCCTAAAGGTGGCCGCAAACATCCGCAGCAGGAATTTATTCAAGTTGATACAACGAATATTTTATTCATTTGCGGCGGTGCCTTTAATGACCTGGAAAGTATAATTTCCAAACGTTTGGGTGCTAACTGCGTTGGTTTCGGCGCTGAAATTAAAAGTAAAAAGGAAAAAAGAGTTGGGGAAGTGCTTGCTGAAGTGCGTTCGGAAGACTTGTTAAAATATGGATTAATACCAGAGTTTATCGGCCGTCTGCCGGTTATTGCCACACTGGATGATTTGGATGAATCGACTTTAGTCCGTATTTTAATCGAACCAAAAGATTCTATTATTAAACAATACAAAAAATTATTTGAATTGGAAAATGTGACTTTGAAATTTACCGATGGTGCATTACGGGCGGTCGCTAAATTATCTATGGAGAGAAAATCCGGAGCGCGAGGTTTACGATCCATACTGGAAAATACAATGCTGGAAGTAATGTATGACATTCCTTCGCAACGTGATATAAAGGAATGTGTCATTAGTGAAGAAGTCGTCACAAATAAAGAAGAACCAATATTGATTTATGAAACCAAATCTGAATCAGCTTAAGAAATATATGGAATAAATGAATGTTTGAAGACAAAAAAATTAATGATCAAAATAAACAGGTTATAATACCTCTCTTACCTTTAAGAGATGTTGTCGTTTTTCCGCACATGATTGTGCCATTATTTGTCGGAAGAGAGAAGTCCATTGCGGCATTAGAATCGGCCATGAAAGACGAGAAAAGTATTTTCATGGTTGCTCAGAAAAATGCCAAGAAAGACGACCCCTCTCAAGAAGACATCTACCTGGTGGGTACCATAGGAATTATTATTCAATTATTGCGATTGCCGGATGGAACGGTAAAAGTTTTAGTCGAAGGCAAAATGCGTGGTGCCATCAAAGAATATTTAAAGAATGATGATTATTTCCTGATCAAGGTCAGAGAGATAGAAGATGTTGACGACCAAAACGATGTAAAAAAGCAAGCACTAATGCGCAGCATTAAGGAATCCTTCGAGCTGTATCTGAAACTCAGCAAGAAAGTTCACGTCGAGATGATGGGAACAGTAGCAGCAATTGAAGATGGATCTAAACTTGCCGATGTCGTGGTAACTCATCTCAATGTAAAATTGGTAGATAAACAGAAAATTATGGAGATATTTAACGTCGGCGAACGTCTTGAATCAATTTATTCGATGATGCTCTCCGAGATTGAAATTCTGCAAGTCGAAGAAAAAATCAAGCGCCGCGTGAAAAAGCAAATGGAGAAAACGCAGAAGGATTATTATCTCAATGAACAAATGCGTGCGATTCAAAAAGAAATGGGTGAAAAAGATGACTTTTGCAATGAGATAGCGGAAATAGAAAAACGTCTCAAACAAAAGAAACTATCGGAAGAGGCAACGAAGAAAGTCCGGCAGGAAATAAAAAAATTACAAATGATGGCGCCGATGTCGGCAGAAGCTACAGTAGTAAGAAATTATATTGACTGGCTGATCGATATGCCATGGGCGGATAAAACAGAAAACAAATTCACCTTGAGGGAATCAGAAAATATCCTTGAAGAAGATCATTATGGATTGAAAAAGGTCAAAGAACGTATCATCGAATATCTTGCCGTACAATTACTAGCAAAGAAAAACAAAGGTCCGATTTTGTGTCTGGTTGGTCCGCCTGGCGTGGGGAAAACATCAATCGCTAAATCAGTGGCTCGAGCAACAAACCGAAAATTTGTTCGTATTTCTCTGGGAGGTGTTCGTGATGAGGCTGAGATTCGCGGTCACCGCCGGACTTACATTGGAGCTATGCCGGGGAAAATTATCCAATCATTAAAAAAGGCTGGTTCGAATAATCCTGTTTTTTGTTTGGATGAAGTTGATAAACTCAGCTCCGACTTTAGGGGAGATCCATCTTCAGCACTACTCGAAGTTCTTGATCCGGAGCAAAATATAGCATTCAATGATAATTATCTTGATGTCGACTATGATTTGTCCGATGTCATGTTCATTACTACGGCTAATGTTTTGCAGACTATACCTGCTCCTCTGCAGGATAGAATGGAAGTAATCAGGATTGCTGGATACACGGAATTGGAAAAACTGCAAATAACGAAAAAATTCCTGGTAGCAAAACAAATGGAAGCTAACGGCTTGCTTCCTGAAAACATTGAATTTTCGCGTAGAGCATTATTAAGGATTATCCAGCAATACACGCGGGAAGCTGGAGTTAGAAATCTGGAGAGGGAAATCGCTTCTGTTTGCCGTAAAGTAGCTAAAGAAATCGTCAATAATGGCAACAAGAAGAAGTTGATAATTAGTTCCAAGTCGATCCCCAAATATTTGGGTGTGCCAAAATATCGCCATGGTGAAATCGAGGGCAAGAGTGAAATTGGTCTCACGATTGGATTAGCCTGGACGGAAGTTGGCGGTGAACTTCTGGTTATAGAAGCTTCCATTATGGAAGGTACAGGCAAGATGGTAATGACCGGAAAATTAGGTGATGTAATGCAGGAATCTGTTCAGGCAGCTCTGACTTACATTCGTGCTCGAGCGGAGCAATTCGGTTTGCCCAAGAATTTTTATAATAAAATTGATATTCACGTCCATGTACCGGAAGGAGCAATTCCTAAGGATGGTCCTTCAGCGGGAATTGCTATGGCCACTTCTATTGCTTCGGCGCTGATGAAGAAAAAAGTGCGTTCCGACATGGCAATGACCGGTGAAATTACGTTAAGAGGAAGGGTTTTACCTATAGGCGGTCTAAAAGAAAAGATTCTGGCTGCTCATCGCGGTAACATTAAAATGGTTATTATACCCAAAGATAACGAAAAAGACTTGGCAGAAGTACCACAAAATGTACAAAATGCGTTGAAAATTGTTTTCGTTGATCATATTGATGAAGTGCTTAAGATTGCCTTTGATGAAGAAGAAGAAAAATTTGGTGCAACCGCCGCTCATGATTTACTGGTAAATGCTTCGACGGTCAATTGAGTGGTCTTTAATTTATATTTGCTTGACAAGAAATATCAATATTGCTAGAAGCCTCAAAGCGTTTTTTTGGCATTACGGGCGGGTAGCTCAGCTGGGAGAGCGCCACGCTTACACCGTGGATGTCACAGGTTCAAGTCCTGTTCCGCCTACCATTTGATAATTTGGGGAAGTGAAAAAAATAAAAAAAGATTTTTTGGGGTCGTAGTTAAGTTGGTTATAACGCCGGCCTGTCACGCCGGAGGACAGGGGTTCAAGTCCCCTCGGCCCCGCCAATAAATCTAAGGGAGTCAGCCAGTATGGTGGCTCCCTTTTTATTTGACCATGACTTGCTTTTTAACGATTGTTGATATAAACTTCTCAATAATTATAATCACTTCCCGGAATATATATTCGTTTAGAGAGAAAAATTAATTATGGATTATGAAGGACTAATAATAAGACCGCCAAGTGAAGCATATAGCTTACTTTTGCAGGTCACAGTCGGGTGTTCGCACAATAAATGTACATTTTGTGGAACATACCGGCAAAAAAAATTTAAAATTAAGTCTATGGAACAGATCGCAACAGATCTAACCGAAGCAAGGTCTTATGGACGTGTGGAAAAAGTATTTTTGTGTGATGGAGATGCGTTGATTATACCGCAGCCCAAGCTGGAAGAACTTCTTGAATTAATTAACCTTAACCTGCCGACTATAGAGAGAATTGGAACTTATGCCAATGCCAAAAGCATATTAAGAAAATCGGTTGATGAATTGAAAAAACTAAGAGAATTGGGTTTAAAGATAATATATCTTGGTGTAGAAACAGGAAATATTGAATTACTGCAAAAGATTTATAAAGGTGCAACATATGAACAAATGGTGGAAGCAGCACACCGTGTTAAAGAAGCAGGGATTGCCCTTTCAGTGACTGTGATACTGGGATTGGGTGGAATTGAAAAAAGTGTTGAACATGCCTTGGATACGGCAAAAATATTGACTGACATGGATCCAGACTATGCCGGCGCACTTACCCTGATGCTTGTACCTCAGACACCGTTATATGAAGATTACATGGCTGGCCGCTTTGTATTGCCGGATAAATTTGGTTTTATCCGTGAATTATATCTAATTATAGCAAATTCAAATTTTACTAATTGTTATTTCACTTCTAATCATGCCTCTAATTATTTACCAATAAAGGCTTATTTACCGCTTCAAAAAGAAAATGTTTTAAAACTGATTAGTTCAGTCATTGATGAAAAAGATATGAAACGTATCAGACCGGAGTATTTACGTGGTTTATAAGTTAGGGAAATGTATTTTAGAAAAATTATGAAAATTATTTCGAACATTTTTTTCTGGCGCAATAAAAAATATATTGAAGAAAAAATTGAAGCGATGCTCATGAAAGCGCAAAGAAATGGTTTTGTCGATGCGTCATCGCGAGAGATGATTGAAAATATATTAGCATTTACACATATTCTGGTTCGTGAAATAATGATTCCTCGCACACAGATAGTTGCTGTCAGCACGGAAGCGACTATTGAGGAAATTATTCAGGAGGTAATTGAATCCCGTCATACACGTATCCCCGTCTATCGCGGAACAATTGATAATATCATTGGCATATTGAATGTCAAAGATCTGCTTAAATTCTGGTCGCAACAAATCACTAAGGAAGACATTTTATCAAGTCTTATCAAACCATATTATATCCCTGAGACCAAAAACACCCATTTGTTGTTTTATGAATTAAAAGAAAATAAAAGACACATAGCGATTGTAATTGATGAATACGGCGGAACATCCGGTTTGGTGACTCTCGAAGATCTGCTTGAAGAAATTGTAGGAGAAATTCGTGATGAGCACGAGGCCAATACTGGTGCTGATGGCATTTCCCGGTTACCCGACGGATCAATAACGGTAGATGGCCGGACAGAAATTGAAAAGATTGAGGAGTATCTTAATATCAGTTTGGAAAGAGGAAGATATGAAACAGTCAGTGGTCTGATATTAAATTTTACAAAAAGGATTCCCCTAACCGGCGAAAAATTGCAGATAAGCGTATTGGATATCGTGATAGAAAACGCCGATGAACGCAGCATTAAAAAAGTAAAAATCAAGGAAATCAAAAAAACCAATCATAATGAAAAATAAAACAATTCCTCCTGGCGATCACCGGTTGGATACGAATAAAAATTTAAAGTGGAACATTTTATTTGCTATTCTAAGCGGAGCATTGCTAATATTATCTTTTCCTAAGTATGGTTCTGGCTTTGTCGCATGGTTCGCGTTTATTCCGCTTCTATTTGCATTACATAGAGTAACATCAATTCGGCAGGCAATACTGCTGGGTTTCGTCACCGGAGTTGTCGGCTATATCGGAATAATATATTGGATTGTTTATGTAGTTGTTAATTATGGATACCTGCCTGTATATCTCGGCATTATAATTATGCTGCTGCTTGCTTGTTATTTAAGCGTTTATCTGGCCATATTTGCGGCCGGAATTGTTTATTTCAAAAAGAAGATTCCTCTGTATTTAATAGCTCCTGTTTTGTGGATTTGTCTGGAATATTGCAAATCGCAACTGTTAACTGGTTTTCCCTGGGAGAATCTTGGTTATTCCCAGTATCTTAATTTATATCTGATTCAATTTGCCGATATCTTAGGTGTCTTTGGTTTGTCATTCTTAATTATTTTGGTCAATGTTTCTTTATTTGAAATTATCACTAAAAGATCTAGGAAAGAGTATATCATAGCCGCAGCAGTATTTCTGACTTTAGCCTGTGTTTACATTTACGGAATCTTTCGGGTGAACAATATCGATAAACTATTGCAAAATCCATCAGCACCATCCATGGAAGTATCGTTAATCCAGGGCAATATTGATCAATCGATAAAATGGAATGAAAATTTCCAGAAAGAAACTCTGAACATCTATGAAGATATTTCCTTAAAGAATATACCGGTAAGTGGCGGACTAATTGTCTGGCCTGAAACTGCCGTTCCGTTCAATTTTCAGGATGAAAATGATTTACGCATACAGATCAGAAATTTATCGATTAAGACAAAAAGTAATTTCATATTCGGATCTATGAGTTATTCACCAAGAAGACATTACGTTGATTATTATAATAGCGCTTATCTTTTATCTCCGGAAGGCGAAGTCAAAGGTAAATATGATAAAGTTCATCTCGTCCCTTATGGTGAATACGTCCCCTTGCGAAATGTATTTCCTTTCATCAAGGGACTAACTGCCGGAATTGGTGATTTTAGTACGGGTGACGGATATTTTCCCTTATCTTCGGCAAGCCGAAAAATAGGAGTTTTAATCTGTTACGAAGGAATCCTGCCTTTCGCTGCTAGAATGTATAAAAAAGAATCCGCTGAAATATTAGTGAACATTACTAACGATGCCTGGTTTGGCTCCACTTCCGCTCCTTATCAGCACCTATCCATGACGATTTTCAGAGCCGTGGAAACGCGTCTGTATCTGGTAAGAGCGGCCAATACCGGTATCTCAGCGATTGTTGACCCACGAGGACATATTGTCGCACAAACAAATATTTTCCAAAAAGATTCATTGAAAGGGAGGGTAAAATTCTTAAATATACCTACTTTTTATGCTGAACATGGTGATATATTAGTGGTTGTTTGTTTTATGTTAAGTATCCTTTGTTTATTATGGAGTTGGAAAGGGAGTGTAAGAAATGCAGACAGAAAACATCCAAGAAAAAATTAGTGATTTAAAGAAGCGAATTAAATATATAGGGGACTGTCTTTGACGTTACGGAATTGGAATTAAAGATCAAGGATTTGGAACTATTATCTGCGAAAAAAGATTTCTGGGAAGAACAGGATAAGGCTCGTGAAATTCTTCAAAAAAAGACGAAACTTACAGATAAACTGGATAAGTGGAAAAAATTTAATAAAGAAATAAATGATATAGAAAATCTTTGCGCTATTGCGCTTCAGGAGAAAGAAGAGAATGTCCTGCAGGATTTAGCCGGTGACCTGGAAACGCTGACTTCTTCCGTATGCCAGGAAGAACTTAAAATGATGCTCTCCAGCGAACAAGATCCAATGAATGCTATTGTATCAATTCACGCTGGAGCAGGCGGAACAGAAGCGCAGGACTGGGCGGAAATATTGCTGCGCATGTACTTGCGCTGGGCTGAAAAAAAAGGATTTACCACAAAAATTATCGATTGCCTGCCGGGAGATGAAGCAGGGATTAAAAGCGTATCGTGCACTGTGGAAGGTGAGTATGCCTATGGTTATGCTAAAGCGGAAATTGGTATTCACCGCCTCGTTCGTATATCGCCGTTTGACGCTAATGCCAGACGGCATACTTCTTTTGCCTCCGTCTTTGTCTATCCGGAAGTTGATGATGAGATAAAAATTGAAATCAATGAAGACGATTTACGTATTGATACTTTTCGCGCTGGTGGTAAAGGCGGGCAACACGTAAATAAAACCGATTCTGCTGTTAGAATTACGCATTTGCCAACGGGAATAGTTGTGCAATGTCAAAATGAACGTTCTCAGCACATGAACAAGGCAATGGCGATGAAGTATCTGAAGTCAAGGCTCTATGAAAGAGAACTGCAACAAAAAAATGAAAAAATAAATGAAGAAAATAAACTGAAAAAAGATATTGCCTGGGGCAGTCAGATCCGATCCTATGTTTTACATCCATATAAATTAGTTAAAGATCACCGGACTAATCTGGAAAATAACAATGCCAATAAAGTCCTGGATGGCGATATTGATGAGTTCATTCAAGCGTATCTCATGAATGCGACAAATAATTCTTAACTTACTGTTATTATAGGTAATTAGCTGATAAATTAATTTATGGCATGATTGTATCAACGGACCGGTGATCAATTAAATTTGGGAAATAATAAAAACTATGCTAAACACTAACGATCGATGGCTATTTATCAATGCGGCTATAGAAGAAATATTTTTCTGACGCCTGTTTTAAAAAACTAAGGAGTTGTTTAAATGACGAGAATCAAAAAAGACTGTGTTGCTTATACTATTGTGTTTAGTTTACTTTTTGCTTTGCCTTTGTTTGGTTGCGCTCAAAATGTAGCCGTTCGAAAACCTGTGACTGTTGCCAGTGCTGAGATTACGAAACAAACAATAAAAAAAGAACCCCCTCCCGTAAAAGAAGAAACTGAATCCAATGGTCAAAAAGAAGAGAATAGTTTTTCCAATTTCAATTCAAATGGTAGTTCGGCACAACAAAGCGAAGTCAACGAAGAAGAACAGGATTTAATGGAAAAGGCGCTGGATTTACTGGAAGTTGCCGATACTTTTTGGAAAAAGGGAGATGTAGAAAATACATTAAATGCCTTGGATAAAGCGTATGCATTAGTTCTCGATACCAATGGAGATATGGCTGTAGCAAGGCAAAAAGATGACTTACGTCTTCTAATTTCCAGACGCATATTATCTGTCTATTCCGCCAAGCAAACGGTTACCAACGGTAAAGCCAGTGAAATACCATTGATTATGAATGCCGATGTAGAAAAGGAAATTCGATGCTTTCAGGGAGTAGAACGGGATTTTTTTATTGCCTCTTATCAGCGGTCAGGCCTTTACCGTTCCATTATTCTAAAAGAGTTAAAAAAGGCAGGGATCCCTGAAGAGTTATTTTGGCTTCCTTTGGTGGAAAGTGGTTTTAAAATACAGGCTTTTTCGCGTGCCCGAGCTCTCGGTTTGTGGCAATTCATTCCTTCCACCGGCTATAAATTCGGCCTGAGTCGCAATGAATGGATCGATGAACGCATGGATGTGGAGAAATCAACATTGGCAGCAATCGCCTATTTAAAGGAATTGCACAATATGTTTGGCGATTGGCTTACGGTGCTGGCAGCATATAATTGTGGAGAGGGTAGGGTTCTCAGGGTTATATCCAGACAGCATATCAATTATTTTGACCGTTTCTGGGATCTATACAATCAATTGCCTCAGGAGACGGCGCGTTATGTTCCCAGATTTCTTGCTACTTTACATATAATCAAGAATCCGCAAAAGTATGGAATTAATTTAGACAATGCGATCGAAAATCCAATTCCATTTAGCACGGTTAAAGTTAATAAAGTGATGAAACTTCATGATATTGCCGCTAAAATAGAAGTATCCGAAGATGTAATGAATCTGCTTAATTCAGAATTAAGATACAAAATAACGCCGGATACCGAATATAAATTAAAAATTCCCACCGAAGCTTTAGCCAAGTTTAATTTAGTATCTAATGAAATACCGGAGAGTGAAAAACCCCGCGTTACAGGTCGAACTGTTTTCACAGGTAGAACTGTTTTCATCAAGCACAGAGTGAAAAGCGGCGAAACAGTTGCTTCTATTGCGAAAAGATATAAGATTTCGCCAGCAACTATAACTTCTTATAACAATAAAAGCACAAAAAAAAGGTTAGTTGTCGGACAAATGTTGAAGATTCCTATATTTCGTGAAGCCGGTTTAGCAGAAAATAAATTAAGATCAAAGTCAAAGAACAAAAGAACGCAGGCAGCTTCTGTTGATAGCAGGAAGTCATACAAAGTTAAAAGGGGGGACACTTTATTAAATATAGCTAAACGCTTTGATATTTCTTCTGCTCAAATCAAAGAAATAAATAATTTAAATAGCAACTCCATCCAGATTGGTCAGGTACTAAAACTTTCCAAGCTGGAAACAGACAATTCTTCCGAGGGAAAGAATGAAGAAAACAAAAGTTCCATAAAGATGGGGAAAAAAGTAAAAATAGTTAATCAAACATTATCTGCCGCAGATATGGATAAATTGGGTACAAACAAATACATAATTATAAAAGGTGATAGTTTATCAATAATTGCTAAAAAAAATAATAGTAGTTCAGCAAAATTAATGCAATTAAATAATTTGTCCGGCGATGAAACGCTTAACCCCGGTCAAATTTTGATTATAAAATGAAATATTTTTTTGAATTAATGTAAGGAAGGCGCATTAAATGATATTTGACTTGCCAGAGTTCAAAATTACAAATAACTCTCTTTCTTTCATCTGCATTTTAGTTGTTTGTGCTTTAGTTGTGTTTTTGTGATTAAAACCGAGCAAATGCAGTAGTCCATGGATTATTAAAAAATCAATTTCTTCAGATAAAGAAAGATCACCTTTGGCCGCGTCTCTTTGCGCTGTCTCTGTGGAAACAACAATATCACCCAAAATATGTGGATTGACATTACCGTATTCACCCTCCTGCAAAGAAAAAGAAAGGACATTTGTTGAGTGATTTCTTTGCAAATAGTGATTATTTAATTGTTTAATTGTATTATCATCCACAAATGAAATGCTAAGTTCCTTATTCGCGCAGTCCATAATTTTTAGGAGTTTCAGGACAGTGCTACGAATTTTACGCCGCTGAATTTTAATTTTGGTCTGCTTGTTTTCGATTTGTATTTTCATTAGTATCTTTTTTGCCGTTAGTTTCTTTTGACGTCGATTCCGGATAATCAACACGATGGTGAAAAATTCCGGTAAGAATTTTAGTGAATGTCTCCGCTATGGTATTCAGGTTTCTTAATGTTAATTCGCATTCATCAAGTTGTCCATCCATATAGATTCGTTCGATTCTTTCTCTGACCAAAGAACGAATTCTGGCTGGAGTTGGATGAGATAGGGTGCGCGAAGATGCTTCAATAACGTCCCCTATCATTACCAGGCCTGCTTCTTTAGTTTGTGGTTTTGGTCCTGGATACCGGAAATCACTTTCCGATAAAGAACGGATCGATTCATCTTTGTTTTTTTTGGCCTTGTCATAAAAGTAACTGACAATATTATTGCCGTGATGTTGGCGGATGATATTAATAATCTGCCGGCCAAGTTTGACTTGAGAGGCTAGTTCGCAGCCATCCTTTACATGAGAAATTATGATCAAACTGCTCATTTTAGGAGATAACTTGTCATGTCTGTTATCAAAATTGGGCTGGTTTTCAATAAAGTACTGAGGTTTGGTCAGTTTACCTATATCATGATAGTAGGCGCTTACTTTTGCCAGTAGAGAATTGGCTCCGATAGTTTCGGCTGCTGCTTCCACAAGAGACGCTACAATAATGCTGTGATGATAAGTACCGGGTGCTTCAATAATCATTCTTTGAAAAAGCGGCTGATTGAGATTTGCCAGTTCCAACAGTTTAATATCGGTGATGAAACCGAAGGCACTTTCAAAAATGGGGGTGATACCGGCTACGAGAATTCCAGTAATAATCCCTCCGGCAAACCCCATAATAAAGCGTGAAAATAAATCATTGAATAAATTACCCGTTAAAAGATTCATGCAAAAAATTGCGGCAATGTTCACAATGCCTAAAAATATACCTACTTTTAAAAACGCCGAACGCTGGCGGCTATTAACGATATGATACGAAGTGGCTACAGATCCGAGAAAAGCGAATAACGGGAAAATGATTTTTTCATCGAATAAGAAACCAATCAAAAATGAAACCATAACACTTATAATTAAAGCTACATTTCTGTTTATTAGAACAGCAATAATCATTGCTCCGAATGCAAAGGGTATAGCAAAAAAACAGCTGTCAGTTGATATCGAGGGGAACGCTTTATTAACGGCGTTTGACATGAAAATTCCCACTTTAATAATTAATATTTGTAATACAATTATAATACTGAAGACAAGCAAGTCGACATTGGAACGCTCGGGAATTTTCAGCCAATTTCTCGTGCGCCATAAATACATTATGCAGGAGAGAAAAAGAGCGGTGAGGAAAATCCCCATAAGAACTGAAAAGCCTGAAAATTTACTAGCTCCTTTAGATTTTAAAAAGGCATCTAATTTTGCCAGTTCTAAATAACCGATTTTTTCTCCTTCGCGCACGATCATTTCATTTTTCTGAACCTGGAAGAAAACCGGTTTTACTTCGTCCATAGATGAGATTTTCTTCTTTTCCGTAGCATCTTTATTAAAGGTAAGATTTGGTTCGATTAGTTTTTTAGTCAGGGAAAATACAACCTGTCTTACATCCTGCTCTTGGTCTTTAAATATTAAGTTTATTCTTTTTGAGACAACAGGATCGATTTCATTTATATTTAAGATCGGATTTAGATTTTTAATATCATTTTCGTTCTGAGTTGTTACAGTTCTGACAATGATGCCTTTTTCTTTTTCCAGTTGATTGAAGTTGACATTGGTGATGAACTTACCATCATAAATGGAAGAAATGATGCGGGACATTTTTTGCTTTAACTCATTAAAATATCTGTAGTCTTTAAGAATATCAAATTCCTGTGAAGTCAGGGAGAAGCCTAAAGTCATTTCCATACGTTTTTTTGCTTTTTGATTTTCACGAATGTTCAAAGAGCTGTTTTCGGGAATTTTTTCTTTGGGCAGACGTTGATAATATTCATCAACAGAGGCAATAGACTTCAGAAATTTATTTCTTATGGAGAAGGCGATATTACTGTCAAAATCGTAAACAGGCTTAATATTTTCCGCGGCATCATTTTTTTTCTGCTTGGTTGACAATTGGTCTTCGACCAAAAAGTCACGATCGGCTTTGATATCATGAGCAGCTATCATGCCCTGTTTAAGCTTCGGTGCCGAAAAATTTATTTCCGGTGCCAGAATTAAGGCTAAAAGCAGACAAAGAACAATACCAATAGCCCATCTCTGAAACAGATTGCTTTCCAAAAGACTAAAGGGGAATTTATATTTTCCCTTTAATTTTTTGAATAACTTTATTGTTTTATTAGTAGTCGAGTCGATGAATTCCATAAATTTTATTTATTTGAATTATCTCTTCTTTCTTTATCCAAGCGTGCATAAGCTTTAATTATATCCTGAACTAAGGGATGCCGCACAACATCAATTTCCGAAAAACGGACAAAACGTATACGCTGAGCTTTTTTTAGAATGGTTTCCGCTTCAATTAATCCAGAAACTTTATCCAAGGGTAAATCAACTTGTGTAATGTCTCCAGTAATTATTGCTTTGGAACCAAACCCCAGTCTGGTTAAAAACATTTTCATTTGTTCGGATGTCGTATTTTGTGCTTCATCTAAAATAACAAAAGAATCGTTAAGAGTTCTGCCACGCATGAAAGCAAGAGGCGCAACTTCTATTAGGCCTTTCTTGATCAGCGTTGTCGCCTTTTCCAGATCAATCATGTCATAGAGGGCATCATACAAAGGGCGAAGATAAGGATTTACTTTTTCAGCCAAATCTCCCGGTAAAAACCCTAATCTTTCTCCTGCTTCCACCGCGGGACGCGCCAGAATAATACGTTGTACTTTTTTTTCCAGAAGATATGTTACCGCCATGGCCATGGCCAGATATGTTTTTCCTGTTCCGGCAGGCCCTATGGCAAAGACCATATCAAAGTTTCTCATGTATTCAATATAAAGCCGTTGGGCAATGCTTTTTGGAGTTATTATCCTTTTTTTGGAGGAAATGAAAACAGTATCGAGGAATATACGCGACAACTCAAATGTTACATCTTCGGAAAGAATACGATGGGCATAGTCAATATCGGAGAAGTGTATTTGCCAGCCTTTTTCCATTATGGAATAGAGCTGTTGCAGCATAGTGCTTATTTTTCGAACGTTACTATCTTTACCGGAGATGGAAATATGATTACCCCAGGCTTTTACATCCACTGGCTCCAGATTTTGGATAAATTTTAAATGCTTATCGTGTTCGCCGCAGAGATTTTTAAGTAAATCATGATCGGCAAAGGAAATTTTCTCTACGGATACACTCTTGGTTTCTTGTTTCAATGACAATGAGTTTTCAGCCTCTAAATTAGAATTTTCTATCACTTTGGTTTGTCCTATGCAACACAATTTAATACTGCAAAAACAGGTGCGCGAAAACTTTAGCATTGCCCAGAATATTGTCAATTGGGCAGTTTTCATCCGGTTGATGGGCAGTTTGATTAGTTTTCGACCAGACAGCTGCGGGATAATCCTTCTTGCGGATATAGGAAGCAACTGTTCCGGCACCCACACCGCCGGCAAATGCTTCTATATTGTAAACAGTTTGAATGGCTTCAGTAAGTGCTTTGATGACCGGAGCGTCAGGCGAAGTTGGTTTTGCTGATTGTACGTATTGTGCGGTTGATATTTCTATCTGAACCTTAAATTTCTTTTCGATTTCACGAACAATTTTTTGTATTGCCGAGGTGACATCCTGTAAATCATAGTCCGGCAGAACACGGCAATCCATACAAAAAAAATCTTCACCGGGAATTGTGTTGATATTACCCACATTTGCTTCTTTTTTTGTTGGTTCAAATGTGCTTTCCGGCGGATCAAAAAGAGGATCGAACTTGGGAAATAATTTTTTAAGCTTGCCTAATTTTGTTACCAGATGCGATGCCGCAAAGAAAGCATTATTGCCTAATTGTGGTTTGCTGCCATGGCATTGCTTTCCTTTTGTTTTAAAACATGGCCAGAGAATACTCTTTTCGGCGACCTCAATTAATGTACCCTGAGGATTTCCCGAATCAGGAACGACAATCAAATCATCATG
>OCZT010003288.1_pt1 | contig 16543 bp, 14 predicted proteins | sample 1539031 | NCBI WGS metagenome assembly OCZT01 (sample SAMEA3539308, study PRJEB22396) | soil metagenome | biome: tundra; feature: field; material: soil | place: USA | collected 2010-05 | depth 0.15 m | reverse complement strand
ATCACGGTCGGTGCGGTCGGCGGGAGGGCGGGCGGCCACCGCGTGCAACGCCCGTCCCGGAACGAGCGTGCTGGGCGCGACCGCCTGCAACGCTCCGGCGACGATGGCGGGGCTGGACCGATAGTTGCTGGTCAGCAGCAAGGTCTGAGCCCCTGGATAGTCTTCGGCGAAGCGCAGGAAGAACCCCACGTCCGCGCCGCGGAACCCGTAGATCGCCTGATCGGGATCCCCGATCACGGTCAGTCCCGCGCCATCCCCGTGCGTGCCACTCCCGCCTGAGCCAGCACTCAGCAGCCGCAACAGGGCGTACTGCATGGCGTCGATGTCCTGGTATTCGTCGACGCTGATGTTCGGCCAACGGCGCCGCATGGCCGACGCGATCGACGGCTCCTCGCGGAGCAGAGCCACCGGCAATTCCACCAGGCCGTCGAAATCCACCAGGTCGCGGGCCGTGAGTGCCTTCCTGAGCAGGTCGCGCCGGGCCGGGTCGCTGGCCGCGTCGCGGAGCAGGGCCCGGCCCGAGCGCGGGGACCCGGCGAGTTCCACGGCGACCGCCTGCCGGGCCTTCTCATCGGCAACGCCGAAATCCGCCGACAACCCGGCGCGTCCGTGCTGTTCCCGCAGGATCATCAGGCCCAGCCCGTGGAAGGTGGTCACGGTCAGCCGCGGGGCCTGCCCCGGGATCAGCGAGGTCAGTCGCTGGCGCATCTCCTCAGCTGCCCGCCTCGTGAACGTGATCGCGAGGCAGGATTCGGCCGCCGCACCTCGGTGCGTGACCGCGGCGGCAATCCGGCGCGTGAGGGTTCGCGTCTTCCCCGTCCCGGGCCCCGCAATGATCATCAACGGGCCGTCCGCGGTAGCCGCCGCCCGCTGCTCCGGGTCGAGCCCATCAAGCAGAGAACCACCCTCCCCAACGGATACCGCCCGCCACTCACCCGACCCGGGTGAATCGTCCCGAGGGTCAGCCGCACGAGACGATGTAGCGGCGGCCATCCAGGAAGGCGCGGCCGCTGAGTTCGCGGCAGTTGAATCCTGGGGACGCCGTTGCGCTGAATCTGTCCTGGTCTGCTCGGGCGGGGCTGGCATCTCGAAGAGCGCACCGGCGGCGTCCAGTTCCCGGCCGCGGAACAGGCGGATCGAGCCGTACTCGCCGTCGTAACCCGGATCCTTGGTCACCTCACCGCGGCGCAGCCTGGCCACGGCCTCGCCAAGCAAACTGCCGCCGACCCGGCTTACCTCGGCGACGGGCGCCGCGCACAGGATCGCAAGTTCCGGGCCCAACGCGGCGACCAGTCGGCTCACCTCGGCGCTGACCTTCTTGCTCTTAGCGCCGGTGGCGAGGATCTCGCCGACGATCTCCGGCAGCGCGACCAGGTTGGTGGAACCGGCGGCCCCCTCAGGCCGGGAGCCGACGGGCCGGTCGGCGAGTTCCGTGACCCGGTGCAACACGCCGATGGTCAGCGGTTTGCCGCAGCCCGGGCAGATTCCGCCGTGGTCCGAGGTCTGGCCGGGCTCGAAGCGGATGCCGCATTTGCGGTGCCCGTCCAGGTGATAACGGCCGCCTTCGGGAAAGAAGTTGATCGTGCCGGCCAGGCCTGCCCCGGTACGCAGCGCTCCCTCGATCGCGAAGTAATCGAGTTCCGTATTCAGGGTCGTTGCCTCGCGGCCGACCATCGGCGGCGAATGCGCGTCAGAGTTGCTCACCAGTCGGTAGCCGTCGAGGCCCGAGCACATCCAGTTCATCGGTGGGTCGGAGGACAGCCCAGTCTCGACCGCGAACACGTGCTCCGCGAGATCGGCGTAGCAGTCCGCGACGGCGTCGAACCCGGATTTGGAGCCGAGAACCGCGAACCAGGGTGTCCAGATGTGCGCGGGCACCAGGTAGCACCCAGGTCCCGCGCTCAATGTGATCTCCAGCAGGTGGCGTGAGTCGAGCCCGAGGATCGGGCGGCCATCTGACGCAAGGTTCCCGATGGTGGCCAGTGCCGCAGTAATCCGGTCCGCCGCCTCGAAGGTCGGCGCGTAGAGCAGATGGTGCACTTTCCTGGTCCGCTCGCCGCCCCGGTAAATGGTCGAGATCTCGGACGACAGCATGAAGCGCACCTGCTGGTCGCAACTAGCGGGTGCGGTGCGGCGCAGTTGCGCCTCCAGGTCGGGACGAAGCCGCAGTAGTCCAGGTTCGGCGGGCACGAGGGTCTCCCGCAGTTCCTGAGCCCACGCCGGATGCGTGAAGTCCCCGGTCCCGACAACAGTGATCCCCTTACGCAGTGCCCACCACGCGAGGGAGGGGATGTCACAGGTCTTGCTGCAAGCGCGGGAGAACCGGGAGTGGATGTGCAGGTCGGCGTGGAACATGCCGTCACTGTCCGCTTTCTGTGCCGCGTTTTTCTGTGCCACGTCCGTCCAAAACCCGCGACGGCGGATCAGTGCCGGGCCCGCGGGTGCAGGGTTCGATCCTGCCACGCCGCCGGGTGCGAGGGGGACCCTTCGCCGCCTTGCTCACAGTCGTGAACACCCGGGGTGCGGCCACGCCTGCTTTGGTCATGGGTAAGAATGCATAAGTCAGACCGGTGCGCCGCAGCGCAAAGCGGGTACCGCTGTTAACCGGATCACGGTGAACGGATGGTCCCGAGGCCAGGCGAACTGGATGAGCGGCGGGTCGGTGGAAAGGAGTGAGCCATGCTCGCGGACCTGGGGGCACTGACCCCGTCGTTGGTTGTGTGCGTGGCCTTCCTGATCGGGGTCGTACTCTTCCTACGACGGCAGATGGCGCCGAAGCTTCCTGAAGAGGATGACGGCCCGGACGATATTTCCGGTGACGGCACGATTCCGGATCCCGGGCGTTCGCGGTCGGTCTCCCCGCCAGATCGCGGTGAGGGCTAGCGGCCTTCTGCATGAACTGCGCCCCAGTAGCGCGCGATAGATCGGCATGCCCGATTGATGCCGGCCTATCCGTGCATGATTACGGAGAGTTACTGCAATCTTCCGTGTCGTCTGCCTTGCCATGCTGAGACGGAACTCGCAGTTCGATTCCGGTGGTGCGAATTGGCAAACGCAACTGTCCTGGTATATGTTTGCAACCTAATAAACGCGCTCCAGTGGAAGGGCTGGCTCTCATGGCTCAGAAGGTGAAGGTGACGGTCGTCTGCGACCTTCCTCACGACGGTGAGGTCGAGGGGACGGAGACGGTTTCGTTCTCCTTTGACGGCACTGCCTACGAGATCGACGTGTGCTCGCCGCACGCGAAGGAACTTCGTGAGAAGTTCGGGCCGTATACCGATCATGCACGCAGGGCTAGCGGCACTGGCCGTCGCCGTCGCGCTAGGACCGGCCCCGGCCGGGAGCGAAGCTCGGAAATCAGAGCATGGGCGAAGCAGCGTGGTTACAAGGTGAGCGAGCGAGGCCGCATTCCGGCCACGATCATCACGGAGTATGACGCTGCTCACTAGTCTCACAGCGCAGGGCCCGCAGGCGGCTCGCGACGTACCGGCTATTCTGGTAGTGCTGACCGGTCTCGCGCGACGTGTGCGGGCCCTGTGGCATGTGGTAGGGCCTTCAGGGGGTCGCTAGCGTGTGTGTCCGGCGCCTTCGTTTGAGCGGTAGGCCGGTGTTCGTTGAGCGGTACGCCGGCGTTCGCTTGCGGCGTACTAGGGAACACCTTCCCCCTTGGCCGGAGTTGGATGGGATGAACGCCCTCCTGCCGGGGAACGTTTTATGCATGTGCGGCATATCGCGCGGCGCATCGTCCGGCATGCGGGCTAACATGCGGAAGGGACGGGTCCCGGACATCCAGGCCTCTGGGTCCCCCCAACCGCTCTGTGAGGAGCGACGAGATGTTCGAAAGGTTTACCGACCGGGCGCGGAGGGTCGTGGTCCTGGCTCAAGAAGAAGCCAGGATGCTCAACCACAACTACATCGGCACGGAACACATCCTGCTTGGCCTCATCCACGAGGGCGAGGGTGTCGCGGCCAAGGCCCTGGAATCGCTGGGGATCAGCCTGGAGGCCGTACGGCAGCAGGTTGAGGAGATCATCGGCCAGGGGCAGCAAGCGCCTTCCGGGCATATCCCGTTCACTCCGCGCGCCAAGAAGGTGCTGGAGCTCTCCCTGCGGGAGGCCCTCCAGCTCGGGCACAACTACATCGGCACCGAGCACATCCTGCTTGGCCTCATCCGCGAGGGTGAGGGCGTGGCCGCTCAGGTGCTCGTCAAGCTGGGCGCGGACCTGAACCGGGTGCGCCAGCAGGTCATCCAGCTTCTGCACGGCTACCAGGGCAAAGAGCCTGCGGCAGCGGGCACGCCGTCCGAGTCCGCGCCGTCCACCTCACTGGTGCTGGACCAGTTCGGCCGGAACCTCACCGCTGGCGCACGTGAGGGCAAGCTCGATCCGGTGATCGGCCGGGAGAAAGAGATCGAGCGGGTCATGCAGGTGCTCTCCCGGCGGACCAAGAACAACCCGGTGCTCGTCGGCGAGCCAGGGGTGGGCAAGACCGCCGTGGTCGAAGGGCTGGCCCAGAAGATCGTCAAGGGCGAGGTGCCTGAGACGCTGAAGGACAAGCAGCTTTACACGCTGGACCTCGGCGCCCTGGTGGCTGGGTCGCGCTACCGCGGTGACTTCGAGGAGCGGCTGAAGAAGGTCCTCAAGGAAATCAGGACCCGGGGCGACATCATCCTGTTCATCGACGAGCTGCACACCTTGGTGGGCGCGGGCGCGGCCGAAGGAGCGATTGACGCCGCGTCGATCCTGAAGCCGATGCTCGCCCGCGGCGAGCTGCAGACCATCGGTGCGACCACGCTGGATGAGTACCGCAAGCACCTGGAGAAGGACGCGGCGCTTGAGCGCAGGTTCCAGCCGATCCAGGTAGCCGAGCCGACCATCGCGCACACCATCGAGATCCTCAAGGGTCTGCGTGATCGCTACGAGGCCCATCACCGGGTGTCCATCACCGATGGCGCCCTGGTCGCGGCCGCCCAGCTGGCGGACAGGTACATCAGCGACAGGTTCCTGCCGGACAAGGCGATCGACCTGATCGATGAGGCCGGGTCACGGATGCGCATCCGCCGGATGACCGCCCCGCCCGACCTGCGCGAGTATGACGAGAAAATCGCCGGCGTGCGGAGGGAAAAGGAGTCGGCGATCGACTCCCAGGACTTCGAGAAGGCAGCCGCGCTGCGGGACAACGAGAAGCAGCTGATCGCGAAGAAGGACGCCAGGGAGAAGGAGTGGAAGGCCGGCGACATGGATGTTGTCGCCGAGGTGAATGAGGAACTCATCGCCGAGGTCCTCGCCACCGCGACCGGCATCCCGGTGTTCAAGCTGACCGAGGAGGAGTCGCAGCGGCTTCTTCGCATGGAGGACGAGCTTCATAGGCGCGTCATCGGGCAGAACGATGCGATCAGGGCACTATCGCAGGCCATCAGGCGGACACGTGCCGGGTTGAAGGACCCGAAGCGCCCAGGTGGGTCATTCATCTTCGCCGGGCCGTCCGGGGTCGGTAAGACCGAGCTTTCTAAGACGCTCGCCGAATTCCTTTTCGGTGACGAGGACTCGCTGATCCAGCTCGACATGAGCGAGTACATGGAGAAGCACACGGTGTCGCGGCTGTTCGGCTCCCCGCCCGGGTATGTCGGCTATGAGGAGGGCGGCCAGCTCACCGAGAAGGTGCGCCGCAAGCCGTTCTCCGTGGTCCTGTTCGACGAGATCGAGAAGGCCCACCCGGATATCTTCAACTCCTTGCTGCAGATCCTTGAGGACGGCCGGCTGACCGACGCTCAGGGTCGGCTGGTGGACTTCAAGAACACCGTCATTATCATGACGACCAACCTCGGCACCCGGGATATCTCGAAGGGCGTGTCCGTTGGTTTTGCCAAGAACTCTGAGTCCCGCGGCTCCTACGACCGGATGAAGTCCAGGGTTCAGGAGGAACTGAAGCAGCATTTCAGGCCCGAGTTCCTGAACCGCGTGGATGACACGATCGTCTTCCACCAGCTCAGCCAGGAGGAGATCGTCACGATCGTCGACCTGATGATCGCCAAGGTGGACGAGCGGCTCAAGGACCGCGACATGGGCCTGGAGATGCTGCCTGCGGCCAAGACGCTGCTCTCTGTGCGTGGCTACGATCCGGTGCTTGGCGCGAGGCCACTGCGGCGCACCATTCAGCGGTCGATCGAGGACAGCCTGTCCGAGAAGATCCTTTTCGGTGAGCTGAAGGCGGGCCAGATCGTCATGGTGGACGTGGAGGGCACCGGTGAGGACGCGCAGTTCACGTTCAAGGGCGTGGCCAAGCCGGACGCAGTGCCCGACGCGCCGCCGGTAGAAGTCGAGAGCAGTGCCGCGGCCGAGGGCAGGGTGGCTGGCCCGCAGCCGGACTGATCCCCGGGTCACCGGGGAACGGTTAAGGCTTAAGAGCCTGGCCGGGGCGGATCGCCCCGGCCAGGCTCTCTGCTGTCGGGGCGCCGTCCCCGGGCAGCGCGAACCGGCCGTCTGGCAGCGGATCGACGAGTCCGTCCGTGACCAGGCTGTCGAGTGCCCTAGCGCGCTGCTGTGGGTCCGGCCAGACGGCGTCCAGCCGGGGCGCGGCCACGGGGCCCGCCGCCTCGCGAAGGACCGCGAGCAGCCGGCCCCGGCACTGCCGGTCGGTGCCGTCATAGGCCTGGCTTGGGCGCCGGCCGTCACTGGCGGCTGGGCTTCCGGCCAGCCGCCAGGCACAGGACCCGGCCACTGGGCACCCGGCACAGCCCGGCCGCGCGGCGGTGCACACCAGTGCGCCCAGTTCCATGACCGCCACCGACCATCGTGCCGCCTGTCCGGGATGCGCCGGGAGCAGCGACTCGGCCAGCCGCACCTCGGCTGCCGATGGGCTCGCGGCCGGTCGTTCCTGGCCGTTGACCAGGCGCGCGAGCACCCGGCGCACGTTGGTGTCCAGGACCGCTTGCCGTTGCCCGAACGCGAAGCTCGCTACCGCGGCGGCCGTGTAGGAGCCGATCCCGGGCAGTGCCAGCAGCGCGTCCACCGACGCGGGAACCTCGCCGCCGTGGCGTTGCGTCAGGATCCGTGATGTCTCGTGCAGGCGGAGCGCGCGCCGCGGGTATCCCAGGCGCCCCCACGCCCGCACGGCGTCCCCCGCCGACGCGGCCGCCAGCGATGCCGGCGTGGGCCATCTGGCGAGCCATGCCTCGTACACCGGCAGCACCCTGGCGACAGGCGTCTGCTGCAGCATGACCTCACTGACCAGGACGGCCCAGGCGGTCGCATCTGGGCGGCGCCACGGCAGGTCCCGTTGATGAGAGGCGTACCAGCGCAGGATCTGGGCCACATTCCCGCTTGCCATGATGCCTTGATCCTCGCACGGCACCGGTGCCGCCGCGAGGTGGAAGGCGGGAGGAAGAGAGGTCGGAAGAGAGACGGGAAGCGAGATGGGAAGACGAGTTACGGATGGTAGTCAAAAGCCCTGCCCGTAGGGCGTTCAGGGTGTGTCTGTCCGTGAAGATACCGTCCTTGAACTGCGAAAATGTAATGGGTTCGCCGGCGGGTCGCCGAGCACTCTACGTAACAATCTTGCATACTCGTGGCATGGGCCCGAACGCGCCTCGCGACCAGCAACGCGCGCCTCAGCCGGACATCTTCTGGCGGCGCCGGCTTATCGCGCTCGCGCTTGGCATCGCGATTATCGGGCTCCTGGCATGGGCCGTGAACGGGGTTGTCGGCGGCAGCAACGCGACTAGTTCGGCCGCGGACGTCGGCCACCCGAAGACCGCCACAGTGCCCCAGGCCAGCACTCCAGTGACGCCCACAGTGGCCCCATCCGGTGTCGGCGCCTTCGCCCAGGCCTCGGCTACGAACTCGCCAGGGCCGAGCCATTCGCCGACACCGACACCTTCGCCGACCCGCAAGACGGTGACGACCGCACATACGGGCGACGGCTGCGTCGCAAGGGACGTTGTCATCACCCTGACCGCTGCTTCGTATAGCTACGGCTCGGGTGTCCTGCCGAATTTTGACGCGACGGTCGTCTCTACGTCCGCGCACACGTGCGCCTTCGACATCGGAGCCAAGGAGGGCGTACGGCTGGTGATCAAATCGGGTCCGGCCAGGGTCTGGGCCTCGTCCGACTGCCCGGGCGGCGCCGGTACCCGGATCACCCACCTGGCCAGGGGCGTGCCCACGATGCTGCACATCTCATGGGACAGGAAGACGTCTGTGCCCGGCTGCCAGTCGGCTGCCTCCGTGGCGCGTCCGGGCACCTATACGGCCACCGTCTACAGCGGCTTGATGAGGAGCAACACCGTGGTCTTCGTGCTCCGCGGGGCGGGCGTCGCGGTGCCCTGATCAGCGGTGCCCTGATCAGCTGGTCAGACGTACCGTTCCAAGATTGACACCTCAGCCAGCCTGGACAGGCCCTCCCGCGCGCCGAGGGCGTGCGCTTCGCCCACGCCCTCCACTCGCTGAAGCTCATCGACGCTCGCAGCAAGAAGTTTCTGCAGTCCGCCGAAATGCCCGACTAGCCGTTCCACCGCATGCCTCGGCAGCCTCGGCACTTTAGCCAGCAGGCGATACCCGTGAGGGCTGACCGGATGGTCCAGCATTCCTGATCCGCCGAACCCGAGGACGTGCGCCACCGTCGCCACGTCCAGCAGCTCTTCCGGGGACAAACCGGCCAGCTCATTGAGCACTTCGGCGGTCCGGCTGGCCAGCTGCTCGCCAGCCTCGGGCTGGTAATCCTGGACGATGAGCTGCCGCTCGAAGTCGCTGCCCGCGACCAGCTCGTCGAGCTGCAACGCGAGCAGCCTGCCGTCGGTGCCCAGCTCCACCATGTAGCCCTCGATCTCCCGCGCGATGCGCCGGACCATCTCCAGGCGCTGGGCCACGGCGGTGACATCGCGGACGGTTGCGAGATCCTCGATCTCGAGCGCGGTTAGCGCACCGGAGACTTCGTCCAAGCGGAGCTTGTACCGTTCGAGAGTCGCCAGCGCCTGGTTGGCGCGGGACAAGATCGCGGCCGGCTCCTCCAGCACATAGCGGGTGCCGTCAAGGTACAGAGCGATGATCCGCATGGACTTGCTGACGGCGATGACTGGGTAACCGGTCTGCCTCGCGACACGTTCCGCGGTCCGGTGCCGGGTGCCGGCTTCGTCAGTGGGCAGGGCCGGGTCGGGCACCAAGTGCACGGCGGCCCGGATGATGTAATCGGCCGTCGCGTCCACCACGATCGCGCCGTCCATCTTGGCCAGCTCACGGAGCCTGGTCGCAGAGAAACCGACCTTGAGCTCGAAGCCGCCGGTGCACACTTCATCGACCACGTGCCCGTCACCGAGCACGATCAGGGCGCCGGTGTTGCCCCGCAGTATCCGCTCAAGGCCGTCCCGCAACGGGGTGCCTGGAGCGAGTGCTGCAAGGGCGGCCCAACGGCGCTCATCTGTGCCTCTGATGATTGGGCCCTTGCCTGGCGACACCGAACCCCCGGGAGATTGCTGGTCACGGTCAGTCTATCCGCGCCGGACGCTCCGTGCTGGCCGCTCGGCCAGCTGCCCCGCCGCGCTCCGGCTCACTGAGCGCCGTCAGCCACCGAATGCCAGCGCGATGGCCTCCCGTACGGTTTCCACCTCCATGACGTCGATGAGCGCTGGCTGCCCGTCTCCGTGTCCGGCGCGCTCCTGACCGGTGCTGCGCGGCCCAGTGCTGTGCGGCCCGGTGCTGTACGGTTCCGTCCTGCGTGGCCCAGCGCTGCGTGGCCCAGCGCTGCCTGGCCCGGTGCTGCGTGGGCCGGTGCTGCGTGGCCCGGTGCTGCGCGGCAGCCCGTCGGAGCCAGCGGGCACAATTGCTCGGCGGAAGCCCATCCGCTCGGCCTCCGCCAGCCTTCGCTGGACCCCGCTGACCCGCCGTACCTCGCCGGCCAGGCCCACCTCCCCGACTGCCACCAGGCCGCCCGGCACGCTGAGGTTGGCTATCGCGCTCGCCAGGGCCAGCGCCACGGCGAGGTCAACGGACGGCTCGGTCAGCCGCACGCCGCCGACGGTCGCGGCGTACACGTCCTGTTTGCCGATCTTGAGGTCGGCGCGCCGCTGCAGCACCGCCAGGACCATGCCAACCCTCGACGCGTCCAAGCCGGAGGTGACACGGCGCGGGATGTCCAATGCCGACCCGGCCACCAGGGTCTGCACCTCGGCCAGGAGCGGCCTACGGCCCTCCAGGGTAACGGTCACGCATGTCCCTGGCACCGGGTCGCGCCGCTGCGACACGAACAGCCCACTGGGATCCGGCAAGCCAATCAGCCCGGACTCACCGAGGTCGAAGCAGCCGATCTCGTCTGTCGGGCCGTAGCGGTTCTTGAGCGCCCGCACCATGCGAAGCTGCGCGTGCCGGTCACCCTCGAAGTGCAGGACCACGTCCACCAGGTGTTCGAGGGCGCGGGGCCCGGCGATCGACCCGTCCTTGGTGACGTGGCCGACCAGCACCGTGGTGACTTCCTGCTGCTTCGCCACCGCCATGAGGGCCGCCGTGACCTCCCGGATCTGGGTGACCCCGCCCGGGGTGCCGTCCACCCCGTCCGCTGTGATCGTCTGCACCGAGTCGATGATCAGCAAGTCCGGCTTGACCGCCGCCACATGGGCGAGTACCGCGGACAGGTCGGTCTCGGCGGCGAGGAAGAGGTTCTTGCCTAGCGCGCCAACCCGGTCCGCGCGCAGCCTCACCTGGGCCGCCGACTCCTCGCCGGTTACGTACAGAACCGGTCCGGCCGCCGAGGCCAGCGCTCCCGCCTCCAGGATCAGCGTCGACTTGCCCACCCCCGGCTCACCGGCAAGCAGCACAACCGCGCCGGGCACCAGGCCGCCGCCCAGCACCCGGTCAAGTTCGTCGAGCCCGGTGGGACGGGCGCTCGCGGCGCTGGCGTCCACTTCCCCGATGCGGAGAGCGGGGCGGGCGGGCGCAGCGGCCAACACCGGCCCGCTCGCGGCCAGCCGGGACCGGGCCGACGCCGGGATCGTGGTTTCCTCGACCGTGCCCCAGGCTTGGCACTCGCCGCATCGCCCGGACCACTTGGTCGTGCGCCAGCCGCATTCGCCGCACCGGTACGCCGCGCTCGCGGATGACTTCGCCATGGCAGGCACCGTATCGGCCCGGTCTGACACTCCGGGCGGGACACACCACGGGCCGTGCGGTGAACGCTGTGGCTGGCCGCGGCGCATAAGCTGGCCATGAGGCCCGAGACTATTCCGTGTGCCTGGAAGGAGCCACGTTGAGCAATGTCGCCGTGACGCCCAGATGTCAGGTGGCGCTCTCCACCGCATCGGTCTTCCCGGATAGGGCGCCCGATGCGTTCGAAGCGGCGGCCCGCCTCGGCTACGACGGCGTCGAGGTAATGGTCTCCGCCGACGCGGTCAGCCAGGACGTGGACGTGCTCCGCAGGCTCGTCGACTACCACGGCATTCCCGTCCTGGCTATCCACGCTCCCAACTTGCTGGTGACTCAGCGGGTCTGGGGCCGCGAGCCATGGGGCAAGCTGGTCAAGGCCAAGCAGGTCGCCGAGGAGCTTGGCGCGCGGGTGATCGTCGTGCATCCGCCGTTCCGCTGGCAGCGGGAGTACGCCAAGGATTTCATGGCCGGGCTGGCGCGGATGGAGGAAGAAGCCGACGTCGTCTTCGCCGTGGAGAACATGTTCCCGCTGCGGGCGGGCGGCGCGGAGGTCGCGCCGTATGCCCCGGGCTGGAACCCGGTCCCCGAGGACTACCCGCACGTCACCCTGGATCTCTCGCACACCGCGGTGTCCGGGTCTGACGCGCTGGAAATGGCCGACGAGCTGGGCGGCAGGCTCGCGCATGTGCACCTCGCCGATGGAACGGGCGTTCCGAACCGGGACGAGCATCTGGTCCCTGGGCGCGGCACCCAGCCGTGCGCGGCGCTGCTGACGAGGCTGGCATCGGAGGGGTACACGCGAACGGTCGTGCTTGAGGTGAATACGCGCCGCGCCGCGACCAGGGAGGAGCGGCAGGCGGACCTGGCCGAGTCGCTCGAGTTCGCTCGGAAACACCTCGGCCAGCCGGACCCACCCCGGGCGGGCGCGGCCCAGGGTTCCGCCTCATCAGGCCGGCGCTAGCCCGCCCTGGCCGGTGGCCGGCGCCAGCCCGCCATGGCCCGTGTGCTGGACGACGGCCGGCTGAGCGGGCATCCTTCCCTCATGACTTCGAGCAGTCCGGCAGAACCGCTGCCCGCCGTCGTGACCGGCCAGGCAGCGACGCTCATCACGGTCGCTCCTACCGGGGCCGAGTCCGACAAGGCGGCGGTCCCGGCGCTGCCCGTCACTCTCGGCGAACTGGTCGGCGCCGCGAAGCAGTGCCGGGCGGCCGGAGCTGCGGTGATCCACGTGCACATCAGGGACGATCAGGCACGCCCGACGCTGGACCTGGCCCGGCTGAAGGACACGGTGCTGGCGCTGCGCGAGAGCACCGACCTGATCGTGCAACTCTCGACCGGGGGAGCGGTCACTGACAGCCTCGAAGACCGGCTGGCCGTGCTGGACGCGGCGCCCGACGCCTGCTCGCTCACCTGCGGGACCGTGAATTTCGGTGATGAAGTGTTCGCGAACCCGTGGCCGTTCATCCGTGACCTGTACGCCCGGACCCAGGAACTCGGTGTGGTGCCCGAGTTCGAGATCTTCGATCTGGGCCACGCGGCAACGCTGCACAGGCTGCTGGCCGACCTCGGCGCCCCGCATGGCGGTCATGTGCACTGTGACCTGGTGATGGGGGTGCCCGGAGGGATGCCAGGCGACGCGGCGACACTGACTGCGGCGGTGGCGGCGCTGCCCGAGGGGGCCACCTGGTCCGCCACCGGGGTGGGCCGGGCCACCCTCCCGGTGCTGCTCGCCGCGCTTGCCGCCGGGGGCCACCTGCGCGTTGGCATGGAGGACACGACCTCGTTCGCGCGAGGCCGGCCGGTCACCGGCAATGCGGAGCTTGTGGAACGCGCCGCCGCACTGGCCTGTCTGGCCCAGCGGCCGCCGATGCGGCCCGATGAGGCTCGCGTCATGCTCGGGGTGAACGGCCGTCGCTGAGAGCCCGATCCTGGCCGAGGTAGTCCGGTCCGGCTTCACCGAGTCCAGGCACCGTGGTGCCGTGGTCGTGCTGGGTGCCGACGGCCAGGTGCTGCATCGGGCCGGTGAGGTGGCTGAGCCGCTGTTCCCCCGATCGTCGAACAAAGCCGATGCAGGCGGCCGGGATGGTCCGCTGTGGCCTGGACGCCGACGGCAAGCTGCTCGCGCTGGCGGCCGCCAGCCATTCCGGTGAGGACTTCCACATCGCCGGGGTGCACGAGATCCTGGCCCGGGCCGGCCTCGGCACTGGTGCGCTGCGATGCCCGCCCGCGCTGCCTATGGACGAAGGCGCACAACAGGTGCTGCTGCGGCTCGGCGGTGCCGCCGGCGCTGGCGTGGACAGTGCCGCGCTGGAGCGGATCGCGGCCGTTCCTGTCGTCGGCGGGGACAGGGTGGTGGGTGAGGTGCGGGTAAGGATTCCGTTCTGACGCCCGGGTCCCGGGTGCTAGCCAGGGCGTTTGCAATTGCAAGCGGAGTTTGATTCACTGTCGGCGTGAGCCCCATGAATGTGAGTTCGATCGGCGAGTACATCCGCGAGCAACGTGAGCAGGCGAAGATTTCGCTTCGCCAGTTGGCGGCCGCAGCGGGTGTCTCCAACCCGTACCTCAGCCAGATCGAACGGGGCTTGCGCAGACCGAGCGCCGAGATATTGCAGCAGATCGCAAAGGGCCTGCGGATCTCCGCCGAGGCGCTCTACGTGCAGGCCGGAATCCTGGAGGAACGGCCGCCGGACTCAGGGGTCCGGGTAGCCGTGCTCGCCGAAACCGGCCTCACCGAGCGGCAGAAACAGGTGCTCCTGGAGATCTTCGACTCCTTCCGCAAGGAGACGGCCGCTCGCGCGGCCGCGGCTGCTGACGAGATTGCGGGGGCGGCCGCGATTGAGGACGCCGGCATGTCGGCGGAGCGACTGGTGGCCAGCGTGGGCCACGGCAGGGCGCGGGGGCTGGTCGTGGAGGACGACGACGACGATCCGCTGGCGGGCGAGGGACCGCAGGCGTCCGGCGACGACTCGTTCCCCGGGCGGGCGCGATCAACCGAAACGTGAGGCCTGCCGTTGCCGGCAGGCCGGGAGAGGGTGACCTGGCATGAATCGTGCCATCGACGTGACAACCGAAATGCGCAAACTGACCAGCAGCAAGCCGCTGCAAGCGGCGGCCGGCGCTGGTGCGCTGGCTTCTGAGGCGCTGCGCGAGCTTCCCGCGCGGATCGCCCGGTGGCGGCCGGAGGTATCCGTGACTGCACTGCCGAGCCGGGCCAGCGAGATCGCCCGGTGGCGGCCGGAGGTATCCGTGACAGCGCTGCCGAGCCGGGCCAGCGAGGTCGTGACCACCGCGCGGGCCAAGGCGGCGCGGGGCTACGACCATCTGGCTGTCCGTGGCGAGCGCGTGCTGGCCGGGAAGGGCGCGCTGGCTGGGAACCACGCCCTGGGCCAGGGCGCTCCGGCTGGCGAGAGCACGGTGGCTGGCAAGAGCGCCGTGGTTAGCAAGAACACCGCGGCCGCCAAGAGTGCCGTGGCTGGCAAGAGCACTGCCACTGGCAGGAGCGCTGCGGCCGGCAAGAGCACTACGGCCGGCAAGAGCACTACGGCCGGCAAGAGCGCCGGGAACGGGAAGGCCAGGTAGGGCTCGTGTTCGCGGCAGGCTACTTCTGGTCCGGGCGGAACGGGCGGAATTGGCAGTCGTCCCCAAGTTCCGCCCGGACCGGATAGCCTGGAATCGTGTTCGCGATGTCTGGGGCTTACACCCCGCTCTACTGGTTCTTCGAGGTCCTTTCCCTCGGCGCGTTCGTCGCCGAGGTGTGGGCCTTCATTGACGCGCTGCGTCGGCCCGCGCAGGCATTTGTCTCGGCCGGCAAGCAGACCAAGCCGCTGTGGCTGATCATCCTCGGGGTGGCAGCGGTGATCGGGCTGTACTTCAGCGCCCTGGCCAATGGCATATCCGCGATCGGCATCCTGCCCATCGCGGCGTTCGTGGCCGCTGCGATCTACCTCACCGACGTCCGGCCCAAGGTCGGCGGGCCCAAGAGCGGGGGCACGAACTCCGGCCCCTACGGCCCCTGGTGAAGTAGTCCTGGCGGAAATAGCCCGCTGGCTGACCCTCGGTGAACTGGTCTGCGATGCGATGCGCGGTGAACTAGTCCGCGATGCGGATGCGCAGCCGCCGGAAACCCTTGCCCTTGTTCTCGATCTTGACGACCTCGATCGTGCCCACCTGGCTGGTCGAGGCGACATGGGTGCCCCCGTCCGCCTGCTGATCCAGGCCCACAATGTCGATGATCCGGACGTCGGGTACATCGGGCGGGATCAGGTTGGTCGCGGTCCGGATGATGTCAGGAATGGCGAGCGCCTCATCGCGGGGTAGCACCCGCACGTCGATGCGCCGGCCGACGGCGATCTCCGCGTTGCATGCCGCCTCCACTGTCTCCTTGAAGCCGGCCGGCACCTCCGGGAGATCGAAGTCCATCCGTGCGGTCAGCGGCTCCATGTTCCCGCCGGTGACCAGCGCGCCGAAGTCCCGGAACACAACCCCGCAGAGCACGTGCAGCCCCGAATGCGTCCGCATCAGGGCGGTCCGGCGCTCGTCCTCGACCGCGCCGCGCACGGCCGTGCCCGCGGCCGGCAGCGGATCGCCCGGCTCCGGGATCAGGTAGAGGTCATCGGCCTTCCGTGCGCCCGCGATCCGGGTCTGCACTCCGCCCCAGAGCAGGACGCCGTGGTCGGGCGGCTGGCCGCCGCCTCCGGGGTAGAACGCGGACCGGTCCAGCACTATCCCGTCGGGTTCCGCGGCCAGCACCACGGCATCCCATTCACGCAGGCTCTGGTCGTCGAGTTCGAGCCGATGCGTGCGCCATTGAGTTTCACCCACGCCGGAAGCCTACTGCCGGGCCCCGGCCAGATACCGGGCAGCTCAGATCGGAAGGACTGTCAGATCGGGAGGACAAGCAGCGCTGCCGGGATGGCGACGAGCAGCACGGCGGCCACGCCAACCAGGGTGAGCGCGGGCGCCGAGAGCCCAGGGGCGGGCTCAAGCAGCCGGGCCACCCGCGCGGCCACTTCGCTGTCCTGGGCGCCTATGGCGAGAGCACCGGCCGGGGTGCTCCCGGTTCCGGCCGCCCCGACCCGGATCAGCGCGGTGACAAGCTCCCGGGCGGGGCGGTGCCTGAGCGCGTGATCATCGGCCAGCATCTCGACCAGCAGCGCGACCGCGGTATGAGCCTGGCGCGCCGCAGCGGACCGGGGGAAGGCCCGGCGCAGGGCGGTGAAGGGCAGCAGCACCAGGTCGTGTCTTTCCCGCAGGTGGGCCCGTTCGTGGGCGAGGACCGCGGCGAGTTCAGCCTGATCGAGAACGGCCAGGGCGCCCGCGCTGATCACGATCCGGGAACGCAGCCCGGGGACGCAGTAGGCGGCGGCATCCGGGTAGTCAACCACGAGTGCCCCGGGAACCTTGGGATCCCC
>OCZT010003287.1_pt1 | contig 16544 bp, 13 predicted proteins | sample 1539031 | NCBI WGS metagenome assembly OCZT01 (sample SAMEA3539308, study PRJEB22396) | soil metagenome | biome: tundra; feature: field; material: soil | place: USA | collected 2010-05 | depth 0.15 m | reverse complement strand
GCGCCGCGCTCGCGCCGGTCCTGGCGCGCGCCCGGCTGCGGCCCGGCGCATTGGTCGCGATCACCGCCGGAAGCCGCGGTATCGCGCGCATCGACGCGATCCTGCGCGGCGCGTGCGATGCGGTGCGCGACGCGGGCGCGGTGCCGTTCCTGGTCGCCGCGATGGGTTCGCACGGCGGCGGAACGGGCGCCGGTCAGCGCGCGATGCTCGCGCACCTCGGCGTCAGCGAGCGCACGATCGGCGCGGCGATCGAGAGCGAGATGGACGTGATCGAGGTCGGCACGACGGACGCTCACGGGATCGCGGTCGCGTGTGACGCCCGGGCGGCGCAGGCCGACGCGATCGTCGTCGTGGCGCGCGTCAAGCCGCACACCGACTTCACCGGAACGATCGAGAGCGGTCTCTTGAAGATGACCGCGATCGGTCTCGGCAAGGCGATCGGCGCGGCGCGCTACCACGCCGCGTTCGCGCGCTGGGGCTACGAGCCGATCATCCGCGAGGTCGCGGCCTTCATGATGGAGCGCGTGCCGATCGTGGCGGGACTCGCGATCGTCGAAGACAATCGAGGCGGCACGCACGCGCTCGAGGCGTTCGCGCCGGACGTGCTGGTCGCGGGCGAGGAACGGCTGCTGCGGCAAGCGCGCGAGCTGATGCCGAAGCTGCCGTTCGCCGAGCTGGACCTGCTGATCGTCGATCGCATGGGCAAGACTTTCTCCGGCACGGGGATGGACACGAACGTCACCGGCCGCGCCGTCGACGGCCGCAGCCAAAAAGTGCCCGAACCCGTGATCGATCAGCTGTACGTGCGGGAGCTTTCGGCCGAGTCGGACGGAAACGCGACCGGGATCGGCCTGGCCGATTTCTGCTCGCGCCGGCTCGCCGACGCGATCGACTGGGAAGCGTCGTACCTCAACGCGCTCACCGCGGCGCAGCCGGCCGCGGTGCGGTTGCCCGTCGTCTGCGAGCACGATCGCGACGCGATCCGCCACGCGCTGAATGCCGCCGGTGTCCCCGACGCCGCGCACGCGCGCGTCGTTCGCGTCCGCGATACGCTCCACGTCGATACGTTCGTCGCTTCCGAAGCGGCGCTGGCCACGATGAAGGGCGGCGCGCGCTACGTGACCGGCGAACCGAATGACGGGTTGACGCTGGCGGGCGACGATCTCGCGCCGTATCCCGGAGGCGTGCTCGCCTGATGCGGGTGCTGATCACGGGCGGACTCGGGTTCATCGGCGCCTGGACGGCGCGCGCACTGTTCGCACAGGGGCACGACGTGCGTACCTTCGACGTGCACGGGGAGCGAGCGCTGTTCGACGCGATCGCCGGCGACACGCGTGGACGGCAGGTAGAGCACCGCACGGACGACATCACCGATCCCGCCGCGGTGGATGCGGCGGTCGACGGCTGCGAGGGGGTCGTGCACTTGGCAGCGGTGCTGATCCCGACCGCGCGCAAAGATCCGCTGCTCGGCGCGCGGATCAACGTGCTCGGAACGCTGCACGTGTTCGAGGCCGCGAAACGCGCCGGCGTTCGCGGGATCGCGTATGCGTCGAGCGCGGCCGTGTTCGGCGCGCACGACGGCATCCACCCGGAACCGCGCACGCACTACGGTGCGTACAAGGCCTGCAACGAAGGGAACGCGCGCGCCTACTGGGACGACGCGGGGATTCGCAGCGTCGGGCTGCGTCCATCGACCGTCTATGGCCCCGGCCGCGAGATCGGCGTGACGGCGGATCCGACGCTCGCGATGCGCGCCGCCGCCGAAGGGAAGCCGTACACCATCCGCTTCACCGGCGCAACCGGGATGGACTACGTCGAGGACGTCGCCGCGATCTTCGCCCGGGCGGCGACCGAGACGCCGGAGGGCGCGCACTCGTTCAGTCTACAGGGGCAGTTGGCCACCATGGACGAGGTCGTCGCGGCGATCAAGGCCGAGGTGCCTGCGGCCGACGTGCGCGCAGAGGGACCGGAACTGATGTTCGCAGCCGAGCTCGACGAAGCGCCACTCCACGCGGTCTTCCCTGGCGTACACCGGACGCCGCTTGCCGAAGGCACGAGCAAGACGATCGCGTTTTACCGCGCCTAGGGTCCGTATTGGCTGCAGACTTGTCAATACGGTCGCTATCTGCTACCATATTGACATGTCGCAGGGCAATACGTAATGCCGAGACAGGGCGGCCGAAACCCGGTCGAGGCTCTCACCGACCTTGCCCGCGCCCAGGATGGCCTCTTCGCGGCCAGCCAAGCGGCGGCCGCGGGCGTCGATCGCCATCAACTCCAGCGATTGGTAGAGCAAAAGCTCCTGGAACGTGATCGGCCAGGGCTCTATAGGCTAGCCCCTTTCCCCGAAAGCGATCGAGCGGAGCTTTGGCGAGCCGTTCTGTGGCCTACGTTCCAGCGCTCCGACAGACCGGCCGCCCTCTCCGACGGCACCGCTTTGGGTCTGTACGAAGTCTCAACGATAAATCCAAGCACGATCGACATCGCTATTCCGCGCTCACTTCGGCTGCGACGAGAACCGCCGGCCGGAGTTCGCGTCAATCGCCGCGACTACGAACCATCCGACCTAACCGTCATATCCGGCTTACCGGCCACGACTCTATACCGGACGCTCATCGATCTCATCATGAACGGTCGCGACCTGCAATTCGTCGATGAAGCACTCACGCACGCGCGAACCGCAGCATTGCTGACGAGCAAAGAGCTCAGAAGTATCGTGGCGCTCCGGGGGCTCGACGGCCAGCTTCTCGCAATGCTGCGCAACCGATCATGAACCTGCCGACCTCGAAGGAGCTATCACGGGCGGTCGATGGCGCTGCCGCTGCCGACGGTGTTAGCTCTCGCCGCGTCCGCAGATGGATCGCTGTCATCGCTCTTGCGCAAGTTTTCAATATTGCACGCGTACGCGGGATCTTACCGGCATTCGTCGTGAAGGGAGGATTCGCGCTAGAACTTCGCTTCCGCGGCGAAGCGCGCGCTAGCCGCGACATCGACATCGTCTTGCCGCTCGAACGCGAAGCGCTTATGGATGCCGCAGTCGAAGCACTGCGCATCGAGTGGAGTGGATTCGCGTTTCGGATCAAAGGCACACCTGATCGGCGCGACCATTCCTTCAAGTTTGAGCTGAACTCGCTCTACCAGAATAAAGAGTGGGCGACGTTTGAGGTCGAGCTTGTATTTGGCCCAGTCATCGACCAGGACACGATCGCTCCGCTCGACCTCTCGACCTTCGGGCTGTTGCAGGCCGCAGCCATTCCGTGCATGACGGCGGCCGAGCAAATTGCGCAGAAGCTTCACGCCGCCTCAGACCCAAGCGAAAATCGGCCGCGCGACCTCATCGATATCTATCTTCTCGACACCCGCCTGCGACCGTCGAATGCGGACCTTCTCGATCAGTGTATGCGAACGTTCGAAGAGCGCGCGAGCCACGCGTGGCCACCCAACATTGAGTTGCGCGACGGGTGGGCTCGCCAACTTCAAGAAATGATCGACCGCCTCGACCTTGCCCTGAACATTGACGCCATCCTACACAGTGTCCGAGCACTCGTCTCCCGTTTGGTAGGGTTTACCATGTCACCAAATTTTCGCTATCACTTCATCGTTCTATCCGCACAGCAGACTGTGCCCAATCTCCTGAACGATGCCATCATGCACGACGACGCCTTTGACGTCTTCAATCGCATGACGCAACGTGAGGGCTGGCGCCTGTCTCAAATGCTGCCATATACAAGTCGCGACCAAACCCGAGCGATTCTGGCAATTCTGGAGCAGCCCATCGAAGGCGACGACAGCGCCTGAGACGATCGCGATCTACCGCCCTTCGACAAGCTCAGGATGACAACGGTAAGTCTCAGGACAACAACGATGGAAGTTTAAGGATGTCGGCGATCAATACGTCGAGCGGCCTCCGGACAGGTCGAAGACGGCGCCGGTTGAGAACGAGCATTCTTCGGTGCAGAGCCAGGTGACGAGTGCCGCGATCTCGTCGGTTTGACCGAAGCGGTTCATCGGGATTTTCGAGAGCATGTAGTCGATGTGCGACTGGGTCATTTGCGCGAACATGGGTGACTCGACTGCGGCGGGCGTAACCGTGTTGACGCGGATTCCGGTGGTCGCCAGCTCTTTGCCGAGCGATTTCGTCAACGCGATGACGCCGGCTTTCGAGGCGCTGTAGGCGGGAGCGTTCGGGTTGCCTTCTTTGCCGGCGACGGAGGCGATGGTCACGATGCGGCCGTAGTTCGCGGCGCGCATCGGTTCGACGACGGCGCGTGCGCAGTGGAACGTGCCGGTGAGGTTGACGTCGAGCACGTCGCGCCAGGCGTCGAGCGGGTACTCCCACGTGGTGACGTTCGGGCCGGTGATCCCGGCGCTCGTTACGAGGATGTCGATGCGGCCGAGCGCGGCGAGCGTGGCCTCGCGGGCGCGTTCGACGGCCGCGTAGTCACGTACGTCGACGACCGCGGTGTGCGTCTCCAGGGCGCCCGCACCCTTCGACAAGCTCAGGGTGACATCGAGGTCCCACAGGCTTAGGGTCGCTCCGGAGGCAAGGAGACGGCGGGCGATCGCGAGGCCGATCCCCGACGCGCCGCCGGTGACGACCGCAACGCGTCCGCGAACATCGAGTTGATTCATAGACGGAGCGTACGATGAACGAGAAGAGCACCCTGCGCAGCGCGGAGTGGTGGGGCAAGCAGGACCGCGACGGCTTCATCCACCGCAGCTGGATGCGCGCCGAAGGGTTCGCCCCGGACGTGTTCGACGGCCGGCCGGTGATCGGGATCTGCAATTCGTGGTCGGAGCTGACCTCGTGCAACGTACACCTGCGGCGGGTCGCCGAGTCGGTGAAGCGCGGCGTGTGGGAGGCGGGCGGGTGGCCCTTGGAGTTTCCGACGATCTCGCTCGGCGAGACGTACATGCGGCCCACGACGATGCTGTTCCGGAACCTGATGAGCATGGACGTCGAGGAGTCAATGCGGGCGAACCCGATCGACGGCGTCGTGCTGCTGAGCGGCTGCGACAAGACGACGCCCGCGCAGCTAATGGGCGCCGCGAGCGTCGACCTGCCGGCGCTGATGGTGACCGGCGGTCCCATGCTGAACGGTAAGTACCGCGGCGGCGAGATCGGTTCCGGGACGATGGTGTGGCAGTTCTCGGAAGAGGTTCGCGGCGGCACGAAGACGTGGGAGGACTTCTTCGAGGCGGAGGCCGGTCAGTCGCGCAGCAACGGCCATTGCATGACGATGGGGACCGCCTCGACGATGGCCAGCATGGCGGAAGCGCTCGGCATCGCGCCGACCGGGAACGCCGCGATCCCGGCGGTCGACTCGCGCCGCTACGCACTCGCGCAGCTCGCCGGGCGGCGCATCGTCGAGATGGTACGCGAGGACCTGCGCATGTCGCGCATCCTCACGCGCGAGGCGTTCGAGAACGCAATCCGCGTCAACGCGGCGATCGGCGGCTCGACCAACGCCGTCGTGCACCTGCTCGCGATCGCGGGCCGGATCGGCGTGCCGCTCGAGCTCGACGACTTCGACCGGCTCGCGCACGATTTGCCGCTGCTGGTCGACCTGCAGCCCTCGGGCAGGTTCCTGATGGAGGATTTCTACTACGCGGGCGGCGTCCCCGCGGTCGTGCGCGAGCTCGGCGACCTGATCCACCGCGACGCGCTCACGGTGAGCGGAAAGACGATCGGCGAGGAGACCGCGGCGGCGCCGTGCTGGAACCGCGAGGTGATCCGCACGATGGCGGAGCCGGTGAAGGCGAATGCCGGGATCGCGATCCTGCGCGGGAACCTCGCGCCGAACGGCGCGGTGATCAAGCCGTCGGCTGCGACGCCGTCGCTGCTGACGCATCGCGGGCGCGCGGTCGTGTTCGAGGACATCGAGGACTACAAGGCGCGCATCGACGATCCGGACCTCGACGTCGACGAAACGTGCGTGCTCGTCCTCAAAGGCGCGGGTCCGCGCGGCTATCCGGGGATGCCGGAGGTCGGCAACCTTCCGCTGCCGCCGAAGATTCTCGCGCAAGGCGTGACGGACATGGTCCGCATCTCGGACGCGCGCATGAGCGGAACCGCGTACGGTACCGTGGTGCTGCACACGTCGCCGGAAGCCGCGGTCGGTGGCCCCCTCGCGCTGGTGGAAAACGGCGATCTCATCGAGCTCGACGTACCGAACCGCCGGCTCGATCTGATCGTGAACGAAGCGGAGCTCCACCGCCGGCGGGCCGAGTGGCGCCCCGCGCCGCCAGCCTTCGAACGCGGCTACGCGAAGCTCTACACCGAGCACGTCCTCGGCGCCGAGCGCGGTGCGGACTTCGATTTCCTCGTCGGCAGCAGCGGGTCGCGCGTTGCTCGCGAGATGCACTAGCCGGCCGCGCGCCGCGCGGACCCTCTCGGCCGCCGAGGGAGGGAGGCGTCCCGCGAGAAAGCACCGGCCATGCAGACCACGCGATTGACCGCTGAGGAGCTGGAGTGCTTGCGGCGCTACGATACGTGCACCGTCGCGAACGCGATCGAGACGTTCGACGTGCGCCCGCGCACGGCGGGATTCGCCTCGCCCGAGATCAGGAGCATCTTTCCGCAACTGGGCGTCATGGTCGGCTACGCCGTCACCGCGCGCGCACGCGCGAACCGGCCGGGAGACGGGAACTACTCGCGTCACGGCTGGTGGGACGCGATCGCCGCTGCGCCCGCGCCGCGGGTGGCGGTGATCCAGGACCTCGACGATCCGCCGGTCGGCGCGTTTTGGGGCGAGGTCCAGTCGAACATCCACCGGGCGCTGGGCTGCGCCGGATGCGTGACCAACGGCGGTGTCCGCGACCTGCGTGAAGTCGAGCCGCTCGGATTCCACTACTATGCCGGCTCGGTCATGGTCTCGCACGCCTACGTGTACATGGTCGACTTCGGGACGCCGGTTACGATCGGTGGTCTCGAGATCCGGACCGGCGATTTGATTCATGCCGACATGCACGGCGTCCAGGTCATCCCGGAAGAGATCGCGCGCGAGATTCCGGCCGCCGCCGAGAAGATCATCGCGAAGGAGCGCACGATCATCTCGCTCTGCCAGTCCCCGAGCTTCGAGTTGGACGCGCTGAAGCGTCTGCAGCCCTGAGCGAAACGACGGCAAACGAATGGCAGGAGTGCGTCTGCAGTCGGTGACCAAGCGGTTCGGCGACACGGTCGTCGTCCATGAGGTCACGCTGGATATCGCGGACCGCGAGTTCCTCGTGCTGGTCGGACCGTCGGGGTGCGGCAAGTCGACCACGCTGCGGATGATCGCGGGGCTCGAGACGATGAGCGGCGGAGACATCTTCATCGGCGACCGCCGTGTCAACGACCTGGGGCCGAAGGACCGAGACATCGCGATGGTCTTTCAGAACTACGCGCTTTACCCGCACATGAACGTCTACGACAACATGGCGTTCGGCCTGAAGATGCGGAAGGTTCCCAAGCCGGAGATCGATCAGCGCGTCAAAGAGGCCGCCGAGATCCTCGGCCTCGGACCGCTCCTCAAGCGCAAGCCCAAGGAGATGTCGGGCGGGCAGCGGCAGCGCGCCGCGCTGGGGCGCGCGATCGTGCGCCACCCGGCGGTCTTCCTGATGGACGAACCGCTCTCGAACCTCGACGCGAAGCTGCGCGTGCAGACCCGCTCCGAGATCGTCAAGCTGCATAAGCGCGTCGCGACGACGATGATCTACGTCACGCACGATCAGGTCGAGGCGATGACGATGGGACACCGGATCGTCGTGATGAAGGACGGCGTCGTGCAGCAAGTCGCGCCGCCGCAAGAGGTCTACGACCGGCCCGCCAACCAGTTCGTGGCGGGTTTCATCGGCTCGCCGACGATGAGCTTCCTCCCGTGCAACCTGGTAGCCGAGAACGGCGCGCTGTACGCGCGCGGACCGTCGTTCTCGGTCCGCATCCCCGACGAGCGCCGCGCCGCGCTCGGCACGGCAAGCGTGCAGAACGCCACGCTCGGGGTTCGACCCGAAGACATCTCGCTGCACGCCGACGACGCCGGTTCGATCGCCGCCGTCGTCGACGTGGTCGAGCCGCTCGGCTCGGAGCAGGTGCTCTACTTCACCTGCGACGGCGAACGCGTCACCGCGCGCGCTTCCGCGGAAGCGACCGTCGCGCCCGGCGACGCGATCGCGCTCGGCATCAATCCCAAGCGCATGCACCTCTTCGACGGCACGACGGGCGCTGCGTACTTCTAGCAGCAGATCGAAGGAAGACGTCATGCAGGCAAGACACGTTCTGACCAGCCTCTTGATAACAGCGTTGATGCTTACGCTGCTCACGCCGCCTCGGGCAACCGCTGCGAGCGCCGATGACGCTCGAACGATCGCGCGCGACGCGTACCTGTTCGGTTATCCGCTGATGCTGATGCAACTCACGAAGCAGTTCGCGACGCGCGATACGGCCAACGGGCAGTTCATCCACATGCAATCGGCGCCGACACCGCCGTTTCGCCTCGTCGTCGCGCCGAACGGCGACACGCGCTACTCATCGTCGTGGGTGGATGTTTCCGCCGAACCGCAGGTCGTGCACGTTCCGGACGCCGGCGGACGGTACTTCGTCGCACAGGTCATGGACATGTGGACCGATGTCATCGCGGATCCGACGCCGCGGCTTGCGAACGCGGCGCCGCGCGACTACGCGATCGTCGGCCCGCAGTGGAACGGCGCACTTCCCAGCGGCGTGACGACGGTGCGGTCGTCGACGAACGACGTCTGGATTCTGGCGCGCACGCGCCCGCGCCTGGGCGATGACGCGAACGCGATCACGTCGATCCAGCAACAGTACTCCGTCGTACCGCTGAGCCGCTTCGGCGAGGCATCGTATCGGCCGCCGCCGGGGATTCTGCGCGACCCGAACGTGCCGATCCCGATCACACCGCCATCGATCCTCGCGGGGCTGAGCGGCGCATCGTTTCTCTCGCTACTGTCGATTTCGCTGCTGAAGTATCCGCCGCGCGCGGGCGATGCGCCGTTGGTCGCGCGGCTCGCGCAGATCGGGTTCGTCGTGGGAAAGCCGTTCGATCCGAAGGCGCTCGACCCGGCGCAGCTCGGCCGGATCGAGGACGGCGTTCGCGATGCGCGCGCGCTGCTCGAAACGTACGATGCGCCGGCGGTACCGCACGTGAACGGTTGGCGCTGGACGAAGGACACCGGCCGCTTCGGCACCGATTACACGTACCGCGCCTTCATCGCGAAGACGCTGCTCGCGGCGAATCTCCCGGAGGACGCGGTCTACCCCGAGACGAGCGTAGATGCGAGCGGTGCACCGCTGTCAGGCGAACGCCGCTACTCGCTCCACTTCGTTGCGAACGATCTGCCGCCGGCCAAGGCGTTCTGGTCGCTCACACTGTACTCGCCCGATCACTATCTCGTGCCGAACCCGATCGACCGCTACACGCTGCGCGACGCGAACGCGCGGCGCAACGCGGACGGCTCGATCGACGTGATCATCCAGCACGATCCGCCGAACGGCGATCAGACGAACTGGCTTCCCGCGCCGGCCGGTCCGTTCGTCGTAACGTTGCGGATGTATTGGCCGGGCCCGAGCGGCCTCGACGGCACCTACAAGATCCCGGCGATTCAACCGCGCTAAGCACGCGCGATCGTCGCCCTTCGACAGGCTCAGGGTGACATTGGGTCGCGTGGCGATTCGAGGTCGGCACGGGCGACGCTTCGCGCGATCGTTCGCCCTTCGACAGGCTCAGGGTGACATTGGGTCGAGTGGCGATTCGGGGTGGGCTCGGGCGACGCTTGGCACGATCGTTCGCCCTTCGACAGGCTCAGGGTGACATCGGGTCGAGTGGCGATTCGAGGTCGGCACGGGCGACGCTTGGCGCGATCGTTCGCCCTTCGACAGGCTCAGGGTGACATTGGGTCGGAGTGGCGATGCGAGGTCGGCACGGGCGACGCTTGGCACTATCGTTCGCCCTTCGACAGGCTCAGGGTGACATTGGGTCTGGTGCCGCGCCACTCTAAGACGGAAGGGCGGCGTTAGCCGCCCAACCTTTGTGTTGTTCGCCGCGATCGTTCGCCGGTTACTCTTTTACCGAGCCTGACATGCCCGCGACGTAGTACTCGACGAAGAAGAAATAGACGAGCACGGCGGGGAGCACGCCGATCAGGGCGCCGGCCATCAGCTGGCCCCATTGGAAGACGTCACCGCGGATCAGCTCGGTGACCATGCCGACGGAGATGGTCTTGTTGCCGGATGACGACATGTAGACCAGCGCGTACAGGTACTCGTTCCAGGAGAGCGTGAACGAGAAGATCGCCGCCGAGATCAATCCCGGCACCGCGATCGGGAAGATGATCCGCCACAGGATCGCGAGGTTGCTCGCGCCGTCAATACGCGCCGCCTCTTCGAGTTCGCGCGGGATGTTCTTGAGGAACCCGATCAAGAGCCAGGTGCAGAACGGGATCAGGAACGTGCAGTAGATCGGCACCAGCGCCCACAGCTTGTCGAACCAGTGCAGCTGGAAGATGATCGTCGCGAGCGGGATGAACAGGATCGCCGGCGGTACGATGTACGCGAGAAAGATCGCCGTGCTGACCACCTCAGCGCCCGGAAAGCGCAGCCGGATGATCGCATACGCGGTGATGTAGGAGATGAACACGCTCACGATCGTCGAGGCCACAGAGACGAAGAGCGTGTTGGCGAACCACTGGAGGTAGGCCGTCGTCGTCAGCAGCTCGACGATGTGCGAGAACGTGCCGTGAACGATCCAGAACGGGTTCGGCGTGTTCAAGAGCTCTGCGTTTGACTTGAACGTGGTGAGCACCATCCAGTAGAACGGCAGCAGCAAGAAGATGCCGTACAGGGTCAGTGGTCCGTAGATCCGGAGATTGCGCATCGTCAGCGGTCCCGGACCGAGCGGACCACGATGACGGCGAGGACGACCATGAAGACGATCGGCGAGATCGCGATCGCTGCACCTTCGCCGAGCTGGCCGCCGGTGATCGCGCGCTGATAGGCGAGTGTCGTGAAGACTTGCGTCGCGTCGGTCGGTCCGCCGTGCGTGATCGTTTGGATGAGCTGGAAGTCGGTGAGCGTGAAGATCGCCGAGAAGGCGACCAGAATCGTCGTGATCGGCAGGAGCAGCGGCCAGGTGATGCGCCGGAACGCTTGCCAGCCGCCGGCGCCGTCGATCGCCGCCGCCTCGTAGAGATCTTTGGAGATCGACTGCAGACCGGCAAGATAGCCGATCGCGAAGTACGGCAGACCGCGCCAGATATTGACCACGATCAGCGAGAACCGCGCGCTCCACGGATGACCGAGGAAGTCGATGTTGCTATGGATCAGGTGCAGCCGAATCAGTAACCAGCTCAGCGCGCTGAACTGCGGGTCGAGCAGCCACAGCCAGGCGAGGGCGGAGAGCACGGTCGGCGCTACCCACGGCAGCAGCATCAGCGCGCGCGAGGCACGGTAGCCGCGGAAGCGCTGATTGAGCAGCAGCGCCAGGGCGAGCCCGAGCACGAGCTTGCCGATCTCGGCGCAGACCGTGTACATGACCGAAAAGCCCGCCGCACCGCGAAAGATCGGGTCGGCCAGGATCGTTGCGTAGTTCTGCAGGCCGACGAACTCGCCGGTCTTGCCGAGCGTCGCGCTGGTGAGGCTGAGCCACACGCCCAGCAGCAGCGGATAGGCCAGCAGGCCCAGCAAGATGATCGCCGCGGGTGTGATGAGCAGATAGCCCAACACCCGCGGCGAGTCGAGCCGCGAGAGCAGCCCGGACCGCTGGATCAAGCGCGTTTATAGATCGTCGACAGGCGCGTCTCGGCTTTGCGCATCGCATCCTTGGGCGCCATGTTGTTGACGCACACGTCCGCGAACATGTCGACCAGCACGAACTCGTCGAGTGCCTGCGCCGCAGCCTTGCCGGGCCGCCCGTTATAGCCGTCGTACTTCGCGCCGGCCAGGACGTCGCGGTACGGCGTGATGTTCGGGTTCGACGTCCAGATCGGAAGGCTGGCATAGCCCTTGAGCGCCGGCGTGACGTAGCCGAGCATCCCGGTGACCCACGGGCCGGCCTGGGCCTGATCGAGCATGAAGCGCAGGTACTCTTTCGCCGCGTTCGGGTACTTGGTGTACTTGAAGACGTACGCTGACGTGAAGTTGTTCGATACCGTGTGCACTTTCACGGGGCCGTACGGAGGGATCGCGTTCGCGCAGTCCGGGAAGATCGCCGGGAAGTCGGTCTTCGCGACGTACCAGATGCTGATCCCGTTCATCGTCATCCCGATCTGCCCGGCCAAATACGCCTGGTTGTTGCTCGGGTCGAGCCATCCGGAGACGCCCGCGATCATGGTCTCGTAGAGCTGCTTGGCGTAGTCGAGTGCGTTGTTCGTTTCCGCAGAATTGATCGCGATCGAGTTGTCCGGGTTGGCTTGTTTCCCGCCGAACGCCCACAAGATCCAGTGCGTCCAGCTATTCGAGTCGCCGACCGCATGGCCGAGCGCGAAACCGGTCGGGTGACCGTTCTTCTTCATTCCGCGGGCGAGCTTCAGCATTCCGTCGAGGTCCTTCGGAAACTCGTTGAAACCGGCTTCCTTCGCCCAGCTCACGCGGTAGTTGATCGCGTTCCCGGTACAGCCGACCGGGAGCGCGACCCAGTGCTTCACGTCGGTGTCATAGCAATACGAACGCGCGTTGTCGTACCAGCCGCCGTGGACTTTGCCCATGTGGTCGACGAGGTCCGACATGTCGACCAGCTTGTCCGGATAGACGAACGGGTCGTCGTTCCAGCCCATGACGATGTCCGGCCCGGAACCGACCTGCGCCGCGAGCGCGGCCTTGGGCGTCACGTCGGGCCAGCTCAGCGACTGGATGTTCACCGGAACCCCGGTTGCCGCGGTGAACTTCTTCGTGTTCTCGGCCCAGATGGCGTCGTCGGCCTTGACGAACCCGGTCCAGCGGAGCAGCTCCAGCTTCGCATCCTTCTCGGGCTTGAACGGCGAAGCGTCAGCAGCGGAGGCGAGCAAGGGCAAGCCCCCCGCCATCGCGCCCGCGCCGATCCCGGCGGCAGAGAGCTCTAGAAATCGGCGGCGGTCAGGATGGGTCATGGGCATCCTCTCAAGATCAGGCGCGAGTGCTCAGAGGGTATTGGCCATCCGGCCTCTATCCCTGCCCTTCAACCGTGAGGAAGTCGAAGTCGCAGCCGCGCTCGGGACCGAGGATGTGCTCGGCGTACAGTTTGGCATACCCGCGACGCGGGACCGGCGGACGAACGAACTCGGCCAGCCGCGCAGCGATCTCCGTATCGGAGAGGGCGACGTCGAGGCGTTTCTCGCGCAGGCTGACGCGGATGCGGTCGCCGTCTCGAACTGCGGCGAGCGGACCGCCGACCGCAGCTTCAGGCGAGATGTGCAGCACGACGGCGCCGTATGCGGTGCCGCTCATGCGCGCGTCGCTGATTCGCAGCATGTCGCGAACGCCGCGCGCGAGCAGCTTCTTGGGGATCGGGAGATAGCCGGCTTCGGGCATCCCGGCGCCGATGGGGCCCGCGTTCTGCAACACGAGGACGTCGTTGGGCTCGACGTCGAGATCGGGCGCGTCGATGCGGGCCGCCATGTCGGCGAGATCGCGGAACACGACCGCACGGCCTTCGTGCTCGAGTAACCGCGCGTCGGCGGCGGCGGCTTTGAGGATCGCGCCGTTCGGTGCGAGGTTGCCAAACAGCGCGACCAGTCCTTCGCGTGCGAAGATCGGCTCGCCGGCGCTGCGGATCACCGCGCGATCGACGTAGGCCGGCACCCGCGCGAGGCGCTCGGCCAGCGTCTCGCCGGCGACCGAGATCGTCTCGGGATGCAGCAGCGGCGTGAGCTCGCGGAGCAGCGCGCCGACACCGCCGGCGGCATGGAACTGCTCCATGTAGTGCTCGCCGACCGGCTTCAGGTTCACCAGCACCGGCGTCTCGCTGCTGATCGCGTTGAAATGTTCGAGCGTCAGCGGGACGCCCGCGCGCCCGGCGATCGCGGTCAGGTGGATCGCACCGTTCGTCGAACCGCCGATTGCGAGCAGTACGCGCAGCGCGTTGTCGACGCTCCGCTCGGTGACGATGCGGTCGGGCGTGACGCCTTCATGCGCGAGCGCGACCGCGCGCGCTCCGGTCGCTTCGGCGACGCGCAGGCGTTCGGCGTGCACCGCCGGCGGCGTCGCGGAGCCCGGCAGGCTCATGCCGAGCGCTTCCGTCACGCAGGCCATCGTGCTGGCGGTGCCCATCACCGCGCAGGTGCCGGCAGTCGTCGCGAGATTCGATTCCAGCTCACGAATCCGCAGGTCATCGAGCTCGCCGGCCCGATAGCGCGCCCACCACGCGCGGCAATCGGTGCACGCACCGAGCCGCGTCCCTTCGAAGCCGCCGGTCATCATCGGCCCCACGACCAGCGAGATCGCCGGCTTACCGGCGGAGATCGCCCCCATCAGTTGTGCGGGAAGCGTCTTGTCGCAGCCGCCGATCAGCACCACGCTGTCCATCGGCTGGGCGCGGATCATCTCCTCGACGTCCATCGCCATCAGGTTGCGGAACACGAGGCTGGTCGGCGAGAGGAACGGCTCGCCGAGCGAGATGGTCGGAAACTCGAGCGGCAGACCGCCCGCCGCCAGCACGCCGCGCGAGACCGCGGTGACCAGCTCGGGCGTGGTGCGGTGGCAGTTGTTGAAGCCGCCGCCCGCGGTCGCGATCCCGACGATCGGTCGCTCGAGCATCGCGTCGGAGAAGCCCATCGACTTCGCGAACGCGCGCCGCAGGTACAACGAGAACTCCCGGTCGCCATAGTTGGTGAGCCCGCGCGAAAGGCCGCGTATCTCCATGCGCGCTTGCTTCGGGTCGCCGGTTGAGACGCCTCGCTCGAGCGTCGGTCAGGAGAGGATCGTACGCGCCAGCGGGCCGGGCAGCGGCAGGTCGAGCAGCCCGAGGAACTCGTCCGCGAGGCTGAGCGTCTCAACGGAGATCGCGTCGATCTGCACGCCGACGACGTCGCCCGCAGCGTCGAACTCGGCGATGACATGCGGCGTTCCGTCGAGTGCCGGACCGAACGGGATCGCGCCCAAGCGGCCGCTGCGGCCACGCACGACCCTCACCTGCCGTGCGATCTCCGCCGACGGACGGTAGCTGACATACGCTGCGTTCGCTACGAGATCGACGGAAAACAACGGGGTCATGAAGACACGCCCTCGCCGCTGAAAGCACCGCAGCACCCCGGGCATGACGCTCGGAGTGTCCGCACCGAGGGATCCCCCTCGACGCGGTCATCGTAGCACAGTGATCGCGAAATTCAAGGACGACTACGCGCCCGCATGGCTGCTCACCGTGGCAACTGCCGCGCTAGCCGGCGGGTTCGACGATCACGCGCAGGAAGTGGTCGGCGTCGATCCGGCGCAGCGCGTGCTGAAGCTGCGCGGGCGTGGTTTGCAGCAGCGCGGTCCAGAACCAGCGCTCGCTCACGCTGGTGGAACCGTACAAAACACCGGAGACCATGTCGGCCGCGAGGCCGGAGTAGCTGTCGAGCGGGAGGACGCGCTGCGCGAGCAACAGCGCCTTCGCGCGCTGCAGCTCGACCACCGAGAGCGGCTGGCGTTGGAGCTGCTTGATGATCCCGACGACGGCCGCGTTCGCGCGCGCGACGTTCTTCGGATCGCTCGCGAACGAGACGCTGAACTCGGCGCCGTTCGCGTCGACTTGGAAGCTCGAGTCGGTATTGTACACGTAGCCCCGGTGCGTGCGGAGCTCCTGGAACAGGAGGGAGCCGGTCCCTTCGCCCGAGAGGATCGTGTTCGCGAGCAGCAGCGGCACGTAGTCCGGGTCGCTGCGGTGCATCGCGAACACCTGTTTGAGCGTGACCTCCGACTGCGTGCTTGCCGACGCCTTGACGGTGACGGTCTGCCCTTTCGTCGTCCGGCGCGCGAGCTTCGGATAGCGGAACGTCGGCGGCGCGCCGGCGGCCTTCCAGCTTCCGAAGTACGTACGCACGACGTTCTCGACGCGGGCGGGATCGACGTCGCCGACGACCGCGAGCGTCGTCTCGTCCGGGCGGTACGCGAAACGGTAGTACTTCCTCACGTCGTCGAGCGTCGTTGCAGCGACCGTCGTCTCGGTCACGTCGCGGCGGCGCGGATCGCCTGGCCCGTAGAGCGCGAGGCGCTGCGCGAGCTCGGCCTTGGTCTTTGGGAGCTTGTTCGCGACCGCGACGCTCTGCAGCACGGACGCCTTCACGACGTCGAAGCCGCCCCGCGCGAACGCCGGATTCAGCAGGCCGTCCGCGAGCAGCTGCACGCCGCGCTCGAAGTCCTTCGACTGCACCTCGAGGCGGAACGCCGTCCCGAGCTGGGCGGTCCCCGCGATTGCGTCAAGCTGCGCCTGATACGCCTTGCGGTCGTAGGTGGTCGTGCCCCACGGCAGGAGGCCGTCGACGATGAAGCTCAGACCGTCCCTACCCTTCGGCACGTAGAGCTCGGGGCTGGTGCGGATGACCCCGCTGAGTACGATCGTCGGCGCGGCCGTCTCGCGTCGCGCGGAGAAGCGCAC
>OCZT010003285.1_pt1 | contig 16557 bp, 12 predicted proteins | sample 1539031 | NCBI WGS metagenome assembly OCZT01 (sample SAMEA3539308, study PRJEB22396) | soil metagenome | biome: tundra; feature: field; material: soil | place: USA | collected 2010-05 | depth 0.15 m | reverse complement strand
AGCGCGACCGCCCAGGTGTACGCGTGGGGCGCGGCCACGATGCCCGATGGCTCGATCCTCATCGGTGACTACTGGAACCTGCGGATCGTTCACTACAACGCCGACGGCACACCGGCGACGCCGTTCGTCTTCGCCGGCAAGGCGGGTTTCGGGGCCGGTACCAACCAGGCTCCGTTCGGTTTGTGTGTCGACAACAGCACCGGTCCGGGGCGTGGTGATGTCTTCATGACCGAGGGCAGCCTGTACAACGTGAATGAGTACGGCCCGACGGGAGCGTTCATCACCAGCTGGGGAAACAACAAGGCTGTCCATTCGGTTGCCTTCAACTACCCGTCGCAATGTGCGGTGAACCCGGTCAACGAGAAGCTCTACATCTCCAACCAGTGGGGCAAGAGCATGGTTATTCTCGACCCACTCAACCCGAGCACACCCGCCCAGTTCATCTCCCCGCCGGCACCCAACACGTTCATCCAGCCGCGCAGCCTCGCGTTCGACAGCGCCGGCAACGTCTGGATCGCCAACCAGGGGCATCACCGTATCGACATCTATCCGAACGGCTTGACCGGCACCAAGCCGATCAAGTCGATCCTCCCGCCCGGTGGCGTGTCGACAACGTTTGACATGCGTGGCCTCGCCATCGACACCGTGAACAACCTCGCCTTCGTCAGCAACGGACAGGGATGCCTGGTGCAGGAGTTCAACGCCAATCCGTCGAGCCCCAGCTTCGGCCAGTTCATCATCAACTTCAATGGCGTGGGTTCGACCGGCAGCGATTGCGGGACTGGCCCAGGTCAGTTCGAGGACGGCGCCCGTGACATCGCGGTCGACGGTTCCCACGACGTCTGGGTGAGCGATCTCGGCGATTTCCGGGCGCAGGTTTTCTCCGAGAGTGGCGCCCTGATCCGCGCCGTCCCCACTCCTCCCGGTCCCCCGCCCACTGGTGGCTTCAACGGACCGCGCGGCGACGCGTTCGACGCTGCCGGCGACCTCTTCGTCTCCGACACCTACAACGAGCGAATGGAGAAGTTCACGTTGGTTGGCGGCGTCTACAAGTTCTCCCTCGCATGGGGCATGCGCGGGGAAACGCCCAACACCTTCAACTATCCGCGCCTGATGTGCTTCGACCCGGTGAACGGCGACATCATCGTCGCCAACACGGACTCCAACGAGATCGTCGCGTGGTCGACGTCCGGACACGAGGTGTGGGCCGGAACCGGCCTGGCCGACCCGTACGGCGTCGCATGCTCGGCCAACGGCACCATCTACGCGGCGAACAGCAATGGCCAGGACGTGGTGGTCTTCAACAGCTCGGGTGTCCAGACCTCGACCATCGGCAGCCGGCTCGGGTTCGTGCGCGGCATCTGGGTTGACAGCGACGGATCCATCTGGACCGATGTCGATGCAACCGGCAACGTGTACCACTTCTCGGCCGCCGGAGTGCAGCTGTCGAGATTCAATGTCGGGGCGGCCAACGGCGCCTTCGGTATCGCCGGAGACGCGGGCTTCCTGTACATCGCACTCGCCTCGAGCAACACCGTCGCCCAGTACACGCGCAGCGGCACGCTGATCGGCACGTTCGGCGGCGCCGGAACGACGCTCGGGAAGCTGCGCACGCCGCAGGGCCTGGCGTTCGGACCCAACGGCCACCTGTACGTGGTCGAGCAGAACAACGACCGTGTCAGTGAGTGGGCCGTCTCCTGATCACTGCTCGGTAGTGCATGTGCGCGCGGTCTGTCGAGGCGCCGGATGGGAAGGCCTCGGCAGACCGATGCGCGCCGCTCTCAGGCAGCGCGGTTGGTGGCCAGTATCCGCGTGTCGGAGGCGAACGCGGTTGGGGTCTCGATGGATTCGTACCCCGCGGGCAGTTCGACCGAGTTCGCGCCAAGGCTCACGGCATAGGTGATGACCTGCGCCAGACTGCCGATGCGCACCGCGGTGGCGGTTTGGAAAGCGATCGGGGCTCCGAGCTGACTCATGCTCGCGTACATCGAGTTGTACGCAGCGCCGGCGGGAGTGTCGCGCAATGAGTTGTTCTCGAGGACGCAGGCGGTGCCGAGCACCTGGCGACAGTACTGCATCATCGATTCTGTGAACGACTCGTCAACGCTCGCTGATCCTGTCGGGGCGATGGCCTGGTAGGGATTGAAGGCAAGATCCGAGTGCGTGTGCTGCCACACGGTGCTGGCCTGGATCTCCTGCTCCTGACAGCTTTCGTCCGCCGAGAGCGTGTAGCCGGCCGCAATCAGGGCACTCACCGTGGCCGGCGCATTTGAATCCCGAATGAACGGCTCGTCGTAGAAGGTTGTGCAGCGGGCAATGGTCACCTCGCGCACCTCGGGGACCGAGTCGTACTTCGCCGCGAGCAGCGTTTCCAACCTGTCGTAGGCGGCGCCGTAAGCGTCCGTCCAGAAACGCCCGATGGTCGCGGTGTTGCCGGCCTGCGGGTTGACGATTGCAATCGGACTGCCTCCGAGGTTCTTCACCCAGCCGGGCGCCCAGATGCCCGTGAAGAGGCGGATCTTCAGGCCCAGGTCGGTGTGATCGTTCGCATTGAGGCTGCGAACCTCCGTGATGGCGCGATCAATGGCGTTATTGGCTGCCAGGGTTGCGCCCGACGTGGGCTGCAGATCTCTCCAGTAGACGTTGACCACGAACCCGGCGAGCGATGGGAGGAACGCCGGCGGAGGGGTGCCGTTACGATCCAGGAGTCCCGCGAGCACCGGCTTGAGATCGAGTGGACGCGGGCTCGGCGACGGCGATCCCACCGGTGGTGGTGGCGGCGTCGAGGACGGTGTCGGGAAGGGATTCGATGACTCGCCGCAGGCTGCCATGAGTGCGATGGCGGCGGCCGTCGAAACCAGCGCGAGGCCTCGCTTCAAGCGGGCACCGCGCGTGTCCGTCTGCCCGGTCAAGACGCCCTGCGGGTCCATCGCACCCGCGCCAGGACTGCTCCTCTCATGCAACCCATTGTGCATGCAGGCGCCGATCGGCTACCTGTGAGAGAGCGGAGAAAGCCCGCCGCCGGCGTCAGTTGGAGGCTGGGACGGCGGCAGCCCTGACGGCGCTGACGATCGCGTCGTGAAGATCAGGGTGGCAGACGATCTGGTCCGGGAGCCAGGGGTTCTCGCGGTTGTACTCGAGCGGCGAACCGTCGACCCGTGTTGCCCGGAGGCCGGCCGCCAAGGCGACCCCCACCGGCGCCGCAGAATCCCACTCGTACTGGCCGCCGACGTGGACGTACGCATCGGCGTCACCGAGCACGACGGCCATGGTCTTGGCGCCGGCGGAGCCCATGTAGACGAGCTCTGCGTCGAGCGCCCTGGCGACGGCCACCGCCTCTGGCGGGGTATGCGAACGGCTGACCACCAGGCGCATCCGGCCGGGTGCACGTTCGGGCCTGGACTCCGGCGGAGACGTGGTCATCACCATGTCGCGAGCCGGCAATGCGACCGCGGCAGCCACGGGCTTGCCGTCCTCGATCAAAGCGACATGGACGGCCCAGTCGGTGCGCCCTTCCTCGCCGTACTCGCGGGTGCCGTCGAGTGGATCGACGATCCAGACACGATGCGCACCGAGTCGCTCCTTGCCGTCAATGCCCTCCTCGGAGAGCACGGCATCGTCAGGACGCTGTTCGGCGAGCAGTTGCATCAGCAGCACATGCGCTGTCCGGTCGCCTTCATCCCGCAAGCGCTTCTGGTCGCTGAACCCCATCTCTTCGCGCAGTGTCATCAATGCCCGTCCCGCGGCCACGGCCGCGAGGCGGGCGAGCTCGTGGTCTGACGCGACCACGAGCTCGTTCCCCCCCACGTTCATTCTTCTGTTACCTGCTCAACTGTAGTAGCCGTAGATGTCAACGATGAAGTTGATGTTGCCGAGCGCGTTGTACAGGTTGATGGTTCCGTCGACCGAGTAGACCGTCACCACCACGAGGTTCGCCACAGGGAGGAAGGACGAGACGTTGAGGTCGGATGCGTTCGGTACCGGCGATGTGTTCGGGCCTGGGTAGACCGTGACGAATGTTCCGGTGGTTGCGTTGACCGCTGTCACGTTGGCGACGATTGCGGTTGGAGCACCGGCTTGACCCGCCTGGGGAATGCCGTCGATCCCGGTCACGTCGATGTTGAGCGCAGTGCCTCCGTGGATCATGGCCTTGGCGCATCCGGTGGTCTCCCCACCGTCAGCCGCGTTGCCGTTCTGCGTGTTGCACACGCGGAAGGGTTTGGCGAGCGGCGTGAACTGCGCGCCGGTGGTCGCCTGGAAATACCCGGCGATATCGACGGCCACGTTGACCGATCCTGCGCCGTTCCAGATTGAAACCTGCCCGAGCGTCCCGGTCGTCGAGACCGGCACGATGACACGGTTCGGCACGGCGGTCCCCGGATTGAGGTTGAGATTGGAGGCGAGCGGCCTCGTATGGTCAGAGGGATAGGCAGTGAGCACCGTCGGCGCGGAAGGTGCAATCGCAGTGAGGTTGAACACCACGGCGGAAACGCCAGTTGCCGGCACGTTATCGGTGGCCGTATGCACATTGAACGTCAGCACTGGTCCCGTCGAGACGATGGGGTGCGCGGTGCCGCCCGGGTTGCACTGGTTGAGTGAGACGGCCCCGCCCACGGCCCGGGTGTCGCAGATGCGCACCGGCGCCGCCAGGGCGTTGTACAGCCCGGTCGACGAGGACGCAACGAAGCCCTCGATGTCAATAGCCACGTTGATCGTGCCGGCGGCATTGAAGACGTCGATCTTCCCGCCCGCGCCCAGACCGACCTCCACCAGGTTGGCGACAACCTGATGCGCCGAGAGGTTGACGTTTGACGTGCCCGGATAGCCCGAGCCGTCGGGGTAGACCGTGACGAACGTCGGGACGGTGGGTGCGATCGCGGTCACGTTCAAAACAACCGCAGTCGCGCCCGCGGGAACCGCAGGGCTACCGAAGCCCTGGATGAGGACGACGCGCGGCGTCGTGCCGATAGGACCGCTCCCTTCGCCGGTGCTCCCGGTGTCGCACTGGTTGGCCGTGATCCCCTGGCTCGTGGGCCGGGTATCGCACACGCGGAATGGCGTGATGGCGGTGTACGGATTTGCGGTCGGCGGAGGACTCGACCCCGTGTACGTGTAGGTCGTGGTCCGCGTCACGGTCTCGGTTGGATGGTTCTGCGCGATCAGCGAGTCGACATCACCGGTGGTCGACAGCGGGTTCGCGGCGGTGTACGTGATCGAGACCTGGCCGTTCGCATCCGATCCGAACCGCGTCGGCAGGTTTGTCACGGTCTTGGTATGCGACACAGGTGGCGTCCCGAGGATGTTGATTGCCGTAGCACTACCCACAGGACCGCCCGTTGATGGAACGAGCGAGAGGTCGATGAAGGACCCGGGCACCGCGTGGCTCGTGACGTCCTCTGCAGTGACGTTGAAGGTGACCGGCTGCCCGGCGGTGAGCGTGCCGGTCGCGGCGATGGTGGACCCTGTGCTGAAGACGTATTGCGTCACGCCAGAGAACACGTATGCGCCAGTCTTGCAGACGCCCGCTCCGTTGCAGGTGCCGAATGCTGCGACACCGCCCGAGGCGGGCGTGATCGTGACATCACTCGCTGCATCGGCGGCCACGATCACGTCGCGCCCGTTCACGGGGATCGTCGGCGATGGAGCGGTGTAGGTCACCGGCACTGCCCACGGTGCGGTCCCGCTTCCCTGCGAGTTGGAAAACGAGCAGGTGGCCTGAGTCGTGAACAGCGCGGGATTGACCGTCAGCGGCGTGAGCGTGGGGCCAGCGGCCGCGGATCCGCCCGGTGCGGGTGGGGCTGTGAATTGCCCGGAGTTGATGCTCAGATAGACCGACGCCGCACTGGTGAGGTGGACCCCATTCTCCTGCGGCTGAACGCAGATGGTCACGCTGGTACCCTCGACGAGGGTGCCGGCGACCTCGATCGGCAGCGGCGCGAACACAAGGTCGTTGTAAGCCGGCCCCGTCGCATGCGCGATGGTGGGCAGCCCGAATGGCAGCGCGAGGGCGCCAAAGGCGGCCACGGCAAGGACGGCTAGGGTTCGCTTGGGCATCTCGGTTCAACCTCCTGGGGGAAACTCACCCGCACCGGCTGACGACCGGCACGGGTGATGAGGATAACCCACGGTACCGAGTCCTACCAACCCCTCCATGGAATCGGCACACGTTGGCAACCGACGCTATGCCCTTCTCGTCCTCTTGACCAGCTCCCCGCCGAGGAAGAGCGCGAAGCCTCCGAGCAGCAGCTCGATCCCCAGCCCGACCTGCGTGATCGAGCCGTCCAGGCCGGTGCCCGGAGTGGTGATGCCCTGGACGCCGCTGGCGACGATCGAGACCGGCTCGGCGCCGCACTTGCTCTTGGAAGGAGCGCTCGAGGCGTCGCCGCTGTACGAGGCGACCCAGTTGTAGGTGCCCGCAGCCTTGGTTCCGCTGAAGCTTGCCGAGGTCGCGGTGCCGTCGGCGGCCAGCGCCACAGTGCTCGTGAAGAGCGGGGCCGCGGTGCAGGTCGTGTCAGTCGGGCCGTACAGGGTGAAGGTCACCGTGCCGGTCGGTTGGAAGGCGCCGGTCACCTTGGCGGAGTCGTGGATTGTGATCCCCGGGGCGCCGCCGGCCGAAGCCGTGGTCGCCACGGATGTCGGATCCTTGCCAACCGTGACCTGCTCGTCGGTGCACGCGGTCGACACGCTCTGATTGTTGGCGTCGCCACTGTACCGGGCGATCCAGTTGTAGGTGCCGACCTCAGTCGTGGTGAAGGGCGTTCCGGCGCTGCTGGCCGAGCCGTCTGAACCGAGCGGAACGGTCACCGTCTGTACGGCACCGGACGAGTCGCCGTTGGTGCAGCTCGGATTGCTCGGCGGGTAGAGGCTGAAGGTCACGGTGCCCGTCGGATTGGCACCGCCAGACACCAGGGCTGTGTCATGGATCACGGTGCCGACTGGTCCGCCGTGCGAGGCCGTGGTGACGATCGTCGGCGTCGCCTTGGTGAAGGTCACGCTCTCCGAGCCGCAGGCGCTGCGCACGCCGAGGTTGTCGGCGTCGCCGCTGTAGATGGCGACCCAGTTGTAGGTGCCGACCACGGTCGTGGTGTAGCCCGGGGCAGGCACGCTCGCGCTCCCATCGCCGCCAAGAGCGACGGTCCAACGCTGCAGCCAGGTCTGCGAGCTGTCGCCTCCGCTGAGGCAGTTCTGATTCGACGGGCCGAAAAGCTCAAAGCTCACAGTCCCGGTCGGATTGACTCCGCCAGTGACCATCGCGGTGTCGGTGATCGAGGTCCCGCCCGGCCCGCCATCCGCGTTCGACGGCGTGGTGCTGATCTGGACGGCGGCCGCGGTGACGGTGACCTGCTCGTCGGTGCAGGCGGTCGGGCCGTTCTCGATGCTCCCGTCGCTGTTGACGATGACCTCGGCGGTCCATTCGTAGACGCCCGCGTGCTTCGGAACGAAGGAACGCGAGGTGACCGTGCTGTTGGTCAGTGTCGAGCTGGTCACCGCCTGGTTGTCCGTGAAGACCGGCGTCGCGCCGTCGGTGCCGCAGGTGTTCGGCGCCCAGAGCGAGAAGGCGACGTGGCGGCTGCTGTCCGCGTCGACGAGCGCCGTGTCCGCGAGCGCGGTGCTGCCGGCGACTCCATGCGACGGAGTCGGTGTCGTCGAGACGATGCGGTGGGCGGAGACAGTTGCGACGCTCACCGTTCCTGCCGCGGCGATCGCGATGCCTGCCGCGACGACCCTGGACATGCTGCGGCGCGTGCGATGCGCGCGATCAGTGCTGTTGTCGAACCACCTAGCCACCCTGATGCCTCCTTATCCCGCCGGCGCACCGGCTGTCCTGTACGAACGCGTCCCCACGCGTCTCGAGGAGATTGACGCTACGATCGGATCATTCCTTCCAAACGCAGCGATCTCCTTGATCCAGCCTAACAAACCAGTCACAGCGAAGCAAGTGATGCGTTTGACGTTTGCCACCACCACCACATCCCAGCCTTGGGGTGTGACGGAAGCCGGGGATTAAGACCACGAGATGTGGCGAGCGACGCCTGGGCGCGGCGTGCCGAGCCGGGTAGGCTGCGCGCGTGATTCCAACCGAGCTCGCCGACGCCGTCCGCTTCGCGCGACGCATCGAGGCGGTGGGCAGCGACGACCAGGGCACCTGGCCGGGAGGCGAATGGTTCCGCACCCTGTCATTGCCACGCGTACACGACGCGAACCACGTGGTGGTGCTCGAGCGAGGCTTCGCGATGCCGTTTGCGACGGTGACGGCCGCCGCTGACCAGATTCAGGCCGCCCTACCCAACCGGATCGTGGAGTTCGTAGCGTGCTCGGAGTCCGAACGGCTCGCCGCGGCGTTTCGCGAGGCAGGGTGGCTCGAGGAACCGCTCGGCGTCATGGTGCGTCGCCGGCGCCCGGACCGCCACGTCGACACGTCGTCGGTGCGTGTGGTCGATGACGCCGCGATGCGCCCGGCGCGCGCTGCCTCCTTAACAGATGAGACCTGGGCCACCTCGGATGCGGTCGCCCAGGTTCGCGAGAAGCAGGAACGCATCGCACGCGGTGTGCCGACGACCCATCTGGGTGTCATCGACGACGGCATGGTCGTCGCGTACTGCGAGGTCTATCAGCTCGATGACATCGCTCAGATCGAAAACGTCGCGACGGTACAGGAGCATCGCCGCCGGGGCCACGCACGCGCGGTGGTGACCCGGGCTTTGGAACTCACGGCCGACCGTCGCCTGGTGTTTCTCATCATGGATCCGCATGACTGGCCGCAGCAGCTGTATGCGCGGCTCGGCATGGATGACGTCGGACGGATCGTCCGATTTCGCAAAGCGCTCCCGGGTTCAGCGTGAACCCAGGAGCGCTTGCATCCCCCATCCCTCAAGGCCGTGTCCCCCGGTGATCGGTGCAAAGCCACCGAACGTCGTAAGACTACCAAACCAGTCAGTCGGATGCAAGCGTTGACCCCGCGAGTTACCTGACCGCAACATCCGAGGCATCGGATACGACATCGGCCCTCAGGGAGCGGTCGGCAGGAGCTGCTCAGTGAGGGTGCCGCCGCCGGCGATATAGGCAAGGATGGCTCGATCTGTCAGCCACTCCACAGGGGCGCGGTCATCGGTCAGCGGGTCCGGCGCCGGACGCGCGACGTATGCGTGCGCCACCACCAGGGGCGCGAGCACCTGGACGTTCGCCGGCAGCGTGGCCAGCCGCTGCTCGAGCGAGGTGGTCGGAACCGGCTCGGACAGCCCGACCACGAGTTCGTTGAAATGCAGTGCCGGCCACACCCACACCTGGGGGAACTCGGTCGCGACCGTGCCGGCGATCTCCTGGACGAGCTGGTCGTTGCCGGGCACGCGCTCGACGTTGAGCGCGATCGCGCCGCCCGGATTGAGATGCGCGTGCATCAGCGAGAAGAACTCCTGGGTGGCGAGGTAGAAGGGGATCAGCTCCGTCCTGTAAGCGTCGACCACGATGAGGTCGTAGCGCTGTGCGGTGGTCTCGAGATACTCGCGACCATCCGCGGTGATCACTCGCAGGTGGGGGATTGCATCCAGGCCCATGTACTGGCGGGCGAGCTGGGTGACGACAGGATCGAGCTCGACCCCATCGATGGCGATGCCGGGATACTCCGCAGCCAGCGCTCGTGCCGTGGTGCCGCCCGCGTTGCCGATGACGAGGACGCGATGCAGCGTCCGTCCGAGCAGCGGGGGCACCACCAGGGGCATGTCCCACTCGCCGCCGGTGAGAGCCGTATCGGTTCGGTACACGGATTGATCGGCGATGCCGTCGTCGAAGCGCATCACGATCCGCCCGCCTGACTCACGTGCGACCTGGATGAACTGGTACGCGGTGTCGCGCTCGGCAAGCGTTCCCTGTGTCTCCTTGACGAGCCCCGGCGGCAGGATGAGCAGGACGACGATCACTGCCACCGCCACCAGCGCCGGACGCATGAGCAAGGGGATGGACACGAGCGCCACCAGCAGCGCGGCACTGAGCAGCGTGCGCTGCGTGCCCACGCCGGGGATCAGCACGAGGGCCGGCCCGAATGTGCCAATGATGGCACCAACGGTGGCGAGCGACGACAGGCGCCCGCTGGTGCGGCCCGCTCGGTCGCTGTCGGTCAGCGCGAGGCGGAGCGCGAACGGGGATGCCATGCCGAGCAGGGTCACGGGGACCGAGAAGAGCAGCAGCGTCGAAAGGAACGATCCCACCACGGTGCCGACGCTCACCGCGGCAAAGCCCTGGAGTGCGAGGTTGAGAAACGGCCGCGCGATGAAGGGCAGCAGCGCCGTGCACAGCGCGGCGATGACCAGGATCAGGCCGAGGGCGCGTGCCGTCGGATGGCGGTCGGCGATGCGCCCGCCGAGCCAGTAGCCGACCGAGAGGTAGATGAGGATGAGACCGATGACGTTCGCCCAGACCACCGTCGACTGGCCGAAGTACGGAGCGAGCAAGCGGGTCGCGCAGATCTCCGTCGCCAGCGACGAGGCTCCGGCGGTGAAGACGACCGCGGGGAGCACGCGTGGAGCCACCGGGGGATCGTAGTCGCGCCGGATACAGCGACGGCTCGCCTTGGGGGCGAGCCGTCTTGGGAGGGAGGCTGGGTGAGGCGGTCGTGCGCGGGGACATTCCCCTCGCGACCGCGGCGTCAGTTCGCTGTCGATCCGCCCGTGAGCGGGCACGGATGCGTGGTGGCAGCTGTGGTGGACGCCATCGGCGTGACTGAGGAACCCGCATGTGCGGCGACGAAGCCGCCGATGCCGCCACCGATGAGGAGCCCCGCGGTGAGGAGCAGCGCGGCCGGACCACGGCCGAGACCGCCGAAGCTGCGCCGATGCGACTGGTCGTCGGACGGGAGAGTGTCGGTGAAGTTGTCCTGATCCATCGCAAACCTCCTAGGGTTCGTCCACTCGGAGGTTAGAGACGTCAACCTTTCGACTTGGTGACGCGCCCCCACTCGTTGGCAATGCGTACCCAGCCTTCGCGGGCATTGCGCACTGTTGGTGTCCATCCCGTCAACCGCTGCATTCGCGCGGAACTGACCCGCTGCGATCGCTGCAGGTAGCGCCAGGTCACCCCGAGCGCCGCACCCCCCGCGATCGATGGAAGCTTCGGAAGACCGCGTCCGCTGGCCGCGCGCGCCATCGACGTCATGAACGTGGCGAGCTGCACCGGGTCGTCGTCGCTGACGTTGTAGATGCCCGCCGGTGCGCGGAGTGCGGCGACCGTCGCGTGCGCCGCGTCGTCGAGGTGGATCGATGAGAACCAGTTGCGACTTGGGCCGATGAGCGCGAGCCGGCGCCGGCGTGCGCGATCAGCCATCTCCAGGCTCTGCGACGAATCCGCGGCGTAGAAGGCAGCGAAACGAAGGATCACGGCTCGTGCGTCGGCGCCGGTGAACTTCTGGGCCTCGGCCTCCGCCTCGAGGGCGTCACGAAGCGGCGCCGCGCCGGCGTCCGAGACAGGGGAGTCCTCGTCGAGCCAGTTGTCGCCGCCATCCTCATAGACGAACGTGATCGACTCGTGGATGCAGGTGCCGACGTGCTCGTCGCTGCACGCCCGGTTGAGCGCTCGCGTGCCCTCGACGCGCAGGCGTCCGGTCTCGGCCCAGGCCTCCGCCTTGCGCATCTGCATGAGCGGAGGAATCTTCGTGGTCAGTCTGAAGACGACGTCGCTGCCACGGATCGCTGTGCGGAGTGCCGCAACGTCGAACAGGTCGATGTCGACCGGGGTCGCACCCACCGCTCGGATCTGTTGGGCGCCCGCGTCCGTGCGCGCGGTCGCCGTGACCTCGTTCCCACCCTCGGCAAGCAGGCGGACGACGCGAGAACCCAGCGCCCCGGTGCCACCGGCGACGAACAATCTCATCGCGACCGCCGACGTCTCGTCCGCGAGTCGACGGCCTCGACGTGATCGCTACGGCAGCACATATATGTGGGTCTCATCCGAGTAGTACAGGGCATGATTCGGGCCCTCGACAACGTCGAAACGGCAGCCGGACGGTCCCAGGCGAACGGTTGCGTGCGGGCTCCCCGCAGTGGCGATGGCCATGCCACGTTCGTACGTGCAGAACACGAGATGGCCCGCGTAGCCGGCCGGCCCGCTCGCGTCGACAAACGTCGCTCCGGTCGGCACGTACGTGCTCGCCTCGCTGCTCCAACTCGGCGCGGCGCCGCCACCGCAGCTCGACGACGCGAGGGGATGGTTGTAGCCGTAGCAGTCGGGCCATTGATAGTGTCCGCCACGGGTCACGCTCAAATAGAGCGTGTCGTAGCCGGTTCCCGGACTCCCCGCGTCGCCGGACGGCCCGTTCATGGTGATCGCGAGCTGTCCGGTAGCGGAGAACGCGATGCCGAACGGATTGCGAAATCCATACGCCCAGACGGGGTTCGCGGGCCCGAACGGGTTATCCGAGGGAATGGTCCCGTCAGGGTTGTAGCGGAGCACCTTGCCGCGCACGTCGCCCACGTTCTGTGCGCTCGGCGCATCGTGCTCGTCGCCCAGGGTCACATACAGCTTGCCGTCCGGCCCGAAGGCGATGCGTCCACCCTTATGGCAGCAGTCATTGCCGGCGGGGAATGTCGCGATGATGCTGGGATTCATCCCGGTGCCGTCGCAGTCGTACCAACGGATGACGTGCTGCGTGCGGTAGCTCGCGTCGGAGTAGAAGGCGTAGACGAAACGGTCGACGCTGAACGTCGGGCTGATGGCCAGGCCGAGGAGGCCTCGTTCGCTGTAGCTGCCATTCGGCTCGGTGGTCACCGTCCTGATCTTCGCGAACACCCGAGACGTGCCCTTCTGCCATACCCGCACGGTCCCCGAACGTTCTGCCCAGAACAGCCTTCCGTCAGGCGCGAAGGCGAGCGCTGTCGCGAAGTTGGCGGGGATGGTGCCCCCGGGGAGCGGCTCGCTCGATGGAGCGACACACGGGTTGGCGGTGGGCGACGGCGTGGCACTCACCTGTGCGGTCGGCGTTGCCTGCGACGTCACCCTGGGGGTCGATCGCGGGGTGGAGCCGCAGGCTGCGGCGAGCACCACCAGACCGGCGAGTGCCGCCAGGCGACGGATCCCGATGGAGCGGTCAGCCGACCGCGAGGCTCGGCTCCTCGTCAGCCTCGCCGGCGGCGACATCGAGATGTTCGCGCCCCCAGGCATCGATGGCGTCGATCACGCGCTGCAGGTCGACGCCCGCCGGAGCGAGCTCGTACGACGTCCGCGGCGGCATCTGTGAGTGCACCGTGCGCCGCAGGAGGCCGAGCTCCTCGAGGTGGTCAAGGCGGACCTTGAGGGTGGCCGGGTTGCATCCGCCGACGGCACGCCCGAGTTCGTTGAAGCCAAGCGGCCCGTCCAGAAGCGCCCGGACGATATGCATCGTCCACTTCGCCTGCAATACCTGGATAGCCTCGTGAACCGGGCAGTACTCGCGTTCAGCGTCCATATCGTTGTTCCTCCATCCCGATCCCGATCTTAATCCTTGGCCGGGGGAAGGTGGGAAGGGAAGACACTTGACAAAGTATAGCACTATGTTTCATGATGTTGCTATCGGACGGACATCACGTTCGAGGCTGCCGGGGCACTTCCTGGCATTCAAGGAGTACACGCAATGACGTGGAGTCTTGACCCGCATCACACTGCCGTCACCTTCAGCGCAAAGCACCTCGGCGTCGCCACCGTACGTGGCAGCTTCGGCCAGGTTTCTGCGGCGCTGGAGCTTGACGACCCCAACGACCCGACGACGGGCAGCGGCACGGTGACCATCCAGGCCGCGAGCATCACGACCGGCTCCGAGCAGCGCGACGGACACCTCAAGGCCGCTGACTTCCTCGAGGTCGAGAAGTACCCGGAAATCATCTTCAAGCTCAAGTCGATCGCACCCGACGGTGACCAGTTCAAGGTGACCGGCGACCTGACGATCAAGGACGTGACCAAGGAGATCACCCTCGACTACGAGCACAGCGGCTCGGTCGTCGATCCGTTCGGCAACACCAAGGTTGGTGGCACCCTCACCGGGACCATGAATCGCTCTGACTGGGGCCTCACGTGGAACGTTCCCCTCGGTGGCGGCGGCCTTCTGGTCAGCGAGAAAGTCAAGCTCGAGATCGATGGCGAGCTCGCGCTCGACAAGCCCGCTCAGGCGGAGCCCGTGGCCGCAGGAGCTGCAACCGGAGCGACCGCGTAGCATTTAGACGAGGATTATTTGACGATGGCCGAGGAGATCCGCTTCTATTTCGACCCGCTGTGTCCGTGGTGCTATCAGACGTCGCGCTGGGCGCGACGTCTCGCGGAACTCGGCGTGGTGGACGTGGACTGGCGCGTGTTCTCGCTTGCGATCGTCAACGGAGGCGACGAGGGGCGCGCGGCCGCGGACACCGGGTCCGCGCCGTCGCTCCGCACCGCCATCGCGGTTCGGCGTGCGCACGGCAGTGCTGCTGTGGGCGCGTTCTACAAGGCCGTGAGCGACGCGCTGCATCAACGCGGACTGCCGCTCGACGACCATGCTGTGATCGAGGCGTCGTTGCGTGAGGCCGGCGTCGAACCGGAACTCTTGGAGCAGGCGCTGGCCGACCCTTCGACCTGGGAGGCTGTGCAGGCCGAGCACGACGAGGCCGTCTCCTCGCACAAGGCATTCGGTGTGCCGACGATCGTCCTCGACGGCGGTGACGGGCCCCAGCTGTTCGGCCCGATCATCAGCGACATCCCGGACGACGCGGGAGCCCTCGACCTGTGGCGACACTTCGCGTGGATGGCGCGAAATCCGAATGTTGCCGAGATCAAGCGCGAGCGCACGCCGCTCGACCTCGAGAGCATTCGCATGTGGCGGCGCGAGCGCAAGCAGCGCGCACGGGACAAGCAGGCACAGTCGGCGGCGTGACCACTACGGGAGTCACGGCCCCCGCCCCCAAGACCTCGCGGAAACATGGCGAGGTCGGTCCCCACTACAAATGGGTCGCCCTTTCGAACACCACGATCGGCATGCTCATGGCGACCGTCAACTCGTCGATCGTCCTCATCTCGCTTCCGGCGATCTTCCGGGGCATCAGGCTGAATCCGCTCGTTCCGAGCAATGTCAGCTACCTGCTCTGGATGATCATGGGGTACATGGTCGTCACCGCGGTGTTGGTGGTGAGCCTGGGCCGTATCGGCGACATGTTCGGCCGGGTTCGGTTGTACAACCTTGGATTTCTCGTCTTCACGGTCGGATCGATCCTGCTCTCGCTGGTGTTCACCACCGGCCCCGCGGCCGCGCTGGAGTTGATCCTGTTCCGCCTCATCCAGGGCGTGGGCGGCGCGATGATCTTCGCCTGCTCCACCGCGATCCTCACGGATGCCTTTCCCCAGCGCGAGCGCGGTATGGCCCTCGGCATCAATGCCGTTGCCGCTGTGTCGGGCTCGTTCATCGGACTGATCGTGGGCGGCCTGCTCAGCACGACGGACTGGCACCTGGTGTTTCTCGTTTCGGTGCCCGTTGGTGTGTTCGGCACCGCCTGGGCATACCTCAAGCTCCGTGAGACGGGCATCGTGAAGCGTTCGCGTGTCGATTGGTGGGGCAATGTGCTCTTCGCTGTTGGACTGATCTCGGTGCTGGTTGGAATCACCTACGGCATCCAGCCGTACGGCACCAACTCGATGGGCTGGACCAACCCCTCGGTGCTGACGGCGATCATCGGCGGCGTTGTCCTGCTGGTGGTGTTCGTGATCGTCGAAACCCGCGTCGACGAGCCGATGTTCCGCGTGAGCCTCTTTCAACTCCGTGGCTTCACGTTCGGGACGGTCGCCGCATTGCTGAGCGCTATCGGCCGCGGCGGCCTGATGTTCATGGTGATCATCTGGTTGCAGGGAATCTGGCTGCCCCTGCACGGCTACAGCTTCGAGTCCACACCGTTCTGGGCGGCGATCTTCATGCTGCCGTTGACTGCAGGCTTTCTCATTGGCGGACCGACCTCGGGATTCCTGTCCGACCGGCTGGGCTCGCGTCTGTTCGCGACCGCCGGCATGATCTGTTCGGCGGTGGGCTTTGGACTGCTCATGTTCCTGCCCGCCGACTTCTCGTACCTGCCCTTTGGGTTGCTGCTCTTCCTCGTCGGCGCATCGATGGGCATGTTCGTCGCACCGAACACCGCGGGCGTGATGAACGCCGTGCCGGCCGACCGTCGCGGCGTTGCCTCGGGCATGCTGGCGACGTTCCAGAACAGCGGCATGACGCTGTCAATCGGCATCTTCTTCTCGCTGATGATCGCGGGGCTCAGCTCGACATTGCCATCCACCATGTTCGCGGGGCTCACCGCGCACGGTGTCTCCACGACCGTGGCGCATCAGGTTGCTAACCTGCCGCCCGTGGGGTCGCTGTTCGCGGCATTCCTTGGGTACAACCCGATGACCACGCTGCTCGGACCTTCGCTGCACACGCTGTCGGCGAGCCAGGCCGCGTATCTCTCCGGTCAGACGTTCTTTCCGAATCTGATCAGCAACCCGTTCATCGTCGGCATGCACATCACGTTCGCGTTCTCCGTGGTCATGATGCTGGTGGGCGCCGCCGCCTCCTGGCTGCGCGGGGCGAGCCCG
>OCZT010003284.1_pt1 | contig 16561 bp, 9 predicted proteins | sample 1539031 | NCBI WGS metagenome assembly OCZT01 (sample SAMEA3539308, study PRJEB22396) | soil metagenome | biome: tundra; feature: field; material: soil | place: USA | collected 2010-05 | depth 0.15 m | reverse complement strand
GCATTCCCATGTTCCGGGTGCGTGATACGGTCATGAGCTGGTTCGATACGGCGACGTTCGTGTCCCGCCGATTCGTCCAACACCTTCATGAAGGCCGCTACCGGGCGAGCCGCGATTTTCGAATCGATCCGGAGCGGCGCACGTATGCGAAGAACGACGGCCTGGAGTCGCCGTCAGTCTACGATCCGCTCGACGACGTCTCGTTCATCTACTTCACGCGGACGCTTCCGCTGGACGTGGGTCAACGATACGAGTTCCATCGCTATTTTCGGCCGGAAGCCAACCCAGTGATCATTCGGGTCATTCGTCGCGAGCGCCTGACGGTCCCGGCGGGCACATTCAACGCCGTGCTCATCGAGCCAGAGATCACGACGGCCGACGGGATGTTCTCGCGCGACGGCGCGGCGCAACTATGGCTCTCGGATGACAGTGCGAGGGTATTGCTGCAGCTGAAATCGCGACTGTCATTTGGTTCGATCAACCTGTATCTGTCTCACATCACCCCGGGGCGGACTCAATAGCCCGCGCTGCTCGCTTCGCAAGTCCTCTCAAAAGCAACGCGCCCTATGGCGTGACGGATGACCAACCAATCGTCATGCTCGATGTCGAGTGCGGCATGATGGTGAGACCGTCGAGAAGACGGGCAGCACTATGATGGCCGGCACGATGGCCGCGCGCCTCGACAAGCATGCCACTCCAGATTCCGGTCGCCGCGGCGAGCGGAAGATCGCTCGGCCAATGGACATGCTGGTACACGCGTGCAATCGCGATCATCGACGCGGCAGAGTAGCTGAGCGGCGTGACAAACCGTGCAAGGTTCGGCGCGCAATCGTCCACTTCGCCGGAGATCGCCGCGGCGAGCGCGAAGCCTGCAGCCGTATGGCCTGATGGAAATGAGACGAACGGCCCATTCCCCTTGTGGAACCCCCGCCCGAACGAAAAGGCGTGCGTCGTCTCCACGCCTGGCAGCGCGCGACCGAAGATACCCTTGCCAAGGGCTGTTATCGATGCCGATAACAGAACGCTCTCGGTGATGCGCCTGCCAGCCGCACTGATCGGTGACTGACCGGTCACTGTGCCAGCAAGCATCAACGCACCCCCGACCATGAACGGGCCCGGGCCTCCGAAAAAGGCGAACGCTTTCGCCGTTTGGTGAAGGTCGTCCGCCCCTTGAAGCCTCGGCGCTTGCAGCTCACCCGAGATCTGATGATCGAACGGTGCCAGGGCGATGGTCGCAAGGACTGCGACACCGCCGAGCACCGCGGGGCTGACCGCCGCTCGGTGATCGGGGACCGTCGAGTCGCTCGTCGCCTGGAGCGACTGCCCAAGCGCGACGTGCGCGGCGATCCCAAGCAAGACGGCGGTGAACCGGAAACAGCGGATGCTCATGGACCAGGAATAGTCAAAATGTTGGTGTACGTGGCCTGAATATGATAATGCTGCGATCAGGCCGCCGCGCGGAATCGTGATGGATTGTACTCCAGCGGGCCGGCGATGTTGCCCACCCGGTCGGCGTGTTGGCAGCGAGTGAGATGACGTGACCCCATTGCCGCGGCCGGACAGCTTCACGCGCTTGTCAGACAGCCGACCGCATCGCGTGACTGCCTTCGGGCGGTGCTCATTTCCAAACGTTCTTACGGGACCATCCAGGGAATGACATACGCCTGTGCGCAGGCCAATAGCCCAATCAAAGTGGCGAAGACGACGCTATGCCAAAAGGTGCTGCGAAGCACCTCGCCCTCGTGACCGATCAGTCCGACGGTGGTGACCCCCACGGCAATGTTTTGCGGCGAAATCATCTTGCCGGCCACTGCTCCTGAGGAATTGGTGGCAGCGAGCAACAGGGGATTCAGGTGCAGCTGCCGTGCAGCGGCGACCTGGAGATTGCCAAACAGAAGATTGCTGGAGGTGTCGCTCCCGGTGAGAAAACAGGCGACCCAACCGAGGTAACTGCTGACCAGCGGAAAGATGACGCCAACGCCTGCCAGAGCGGCACCAAGCGTGTAGACCATGCCGGAATAATTGTAGAGATACGCCAGACCAACGATGAAGAGGACCGTCATACCAGGCAGCCGCAGCTGTCGCAAGGTCGTAATCCCGGAGTCCACCAAGGCGCGAGGCCGCACGCGAAACCACAGTGCCGTAAGCAGTGTGGTGGCCAGAACGGCGGTTCCAGCCGCTAATGGTTGAAAAGAGAACAGTGCCGCATAGGGTTTCTGGTACAGCGAAATGAGGACTCCGTTGTGCAGGCTGGGAACCGGAACCACAATCTGGCCTTTGGGAAACAGCTTGAAATAGGACCAGAGTACCATGACGAGGGACAATGCGGCCCAGGGGAGCCACCCGTCGATCGCGTCACGGAATGAGAGTTTGGCAATCACGTTGTCATTCGGCGGAGCCAGTCTCTCCCGCGCTCGGTGGGTGTCTGCTCCGTCTTCGCGGACAACGGTCGCTGTGACGATCCCATGGCGCGGTGACCAGAATCGAAGAAACGCGACGGTCGCTACAATCGACGCGAGCGCACTCAGAATGTCCGTTGCGTACGGTCCCCACGTGTTCGAGACCATGAACTGCGCCGCGGCGAAGCTGACTCCGGCCACAACGGCGACGGGCCACGTGCGTCGAAGACCCTGCGAACCCCCAACGACCCATGCGAGATACGCCGGCAAAAAAACGGAGACAAGAGGAAGTTGTCTTCCGACCATCGCGGAAAGCTTCATGACATCCAATCCGGTTACTCCCGCCAACGCCACAATTGGCAGTCCGACCGCTCCGAACGCGACGGGAGCTGTGTTGGCAATCAACGAAACGAGAACCGCGAGACGTGCCTGGAACCCAAGTCCGACGAGAAGAAAGGCCGTGATTGCAACCGGGGCGCCGAAGCCTGCGCTTCCTTCCAGTAACGCGCCGAAACAGAACGCCACCAGCGTGGCCTGGATACAGGCGTCGCCGGAAGCATGTTGTTGGATCCAGAGGCGCAAGCGTTCGAACGAACCGGTGTCTATGGAAAGGTTGTAGAGCCACAACGCGTTGAAGACAAGCCACAGGATGGACCAGACGGCAAAGGCAAACCCGTAGGCGACACTCCAGCCAGCCAGTGACGCCGGCATATGCCAGACGCCGACAGCCAGGATCATCGCCGTCCCCAACCCACACGCCGAGGCGAATAGACCGCCTTTCCGCAAGACGCCCATCAGCACGAGCACGACAGTCAGGGGGATCACGGCGACCAGAGCGGACAACACCAGGGAATGGAGCGGAGCAAGCGGTTGCGGCCACACTGGAACAGACGCACCGATCAATTGAGGGAGCGGCACGAGAATTACCCTCTGCGTTGTGTGAGAAGATGTTCCGAAGCCGCCACGCTACTCTGCAGTACCGGAACCAGCCCAGCGTGCAGCTGCGTACGAGAAATCCTGTTCGTCGTTCACATCACGACAGTACGTGATGACGATCTTTTTCGACCGCTCATCGACGTGGAGTTGAAAGATATCCAGTCCGGAATAATGACCGACAACATCCAAGCCCCCCTCGGTTCAGCACGACTGAAGGGTCCAGGTGGTGCCGGTGCATGATACCCGACCCGATCTCCACGTGCCAGCGGCGCGCCGGAAGACCCACGGCCAGCCCCACTCAGCGGCGGCGGACGGGTACTTTGGCGCGAGTGCTTCGGACATCGCCACGTCGCCCGCGCCTGCGGCAAGGTCCCGCGCGGATGCCGGGAAAGTCGGATGGCCGGACGCCGCGCCGCACAACGGATGGGCTTCGCCGAGCATATAATAGAAGAGCCCGACCAACCTCCTCGTTTTTCCCTGCCCCTCGGAGTCTTCGCATGACGCGATTCACCTACCGCGTTTCGGTCCGGATTGCAACGCCCGTCGCGGCCCTCCTGATCGCTGTCGCGCCCCTCCGCGCCCAGCAGTCGATCGAGGCCGACAAGGCCCTGCTCGCCACCGAGCGCTACGTCCGCCCGCCCGCCGAAGTCGCGAAGCTGGTCACGGCGCCGCGCCAGCTCACCTCGACGCTCACGCAGCAGAGTCCCGACCGCACGCACTTCCTCGTGCTGCACGGCGAGGGACTGGGAAACGAAGTGAAGTTCGGCAAGCCGCACTACTATTTCGGCGGGCTGCAGGTGGACTACAAGGCGAACCGTGTGCGGAGCTTCACAACGCGCGGACAGGCGAACGTCGAGATTGTGGATGTACAGACCGGCACACGGGTAAATGTTCAAGCGCCGAATGGCGCCACGATCTCGTCGCCGACGTGGTCGCCCGATGGATCGAAGCTGGCGTACTTCGCGAACTTCGATGACGCGACATACGTCTACATCGCCGACGCAAAGTCGGGTGCTTCACGCAAGCTCAGCGAGAGAGCCGCTCTACCCGTGATCGCCACGGCGCTGGACTGGGCGCCCGACGGCAGCGCGGTGTTCGCCGTGCTCATTCCCGAGCCACGAATGCCGCTGCCGAAGGAGCCGCAGGTGGCAGACGGACCGCTGGTGCGCATGACCGGTAGCATGAAGAAGAAGACGCCGACGTACGCGAGCCTGATACAGAGCCCGTTCGAGAAGGCGCAGCTCGAGTACTACACCACCGGCCAACTGGCGCGGATCGATGTGAAGGGCGGCGTGAAGTCGGTGGGCGCGCCGGCGATGATCGAGAGCGTCGACGTCGCACCGGATGGAAAGTATTTCCGCGTGTCGGTGATGCAGAAGCCCTTTTCGTATCTCGTGCCAGTCGCGTCGTTCGGCTCGCAGGAGCAGCTCTGGTCGAACGACGGGCGTGTGGTGACGACGCTGACGAAGCGCGCCATGCGCGAAGGCAACAATGCTGACGACGCGGGCGGCGGCGCGGCAGCCGATACGGTAGGCCGGCGCGCGTTCGCCTGGATGCCGGGAGGCGGAGTCGCCTTTCTGATGCAGGACCCCGCTCCTCGGCGCAGCCGCGGCGCCGGCGCGGCTGCGCCGGCAGACACCGGAGATACGGCGCAGGGTGACAGCGCACGCGGCCCGCGCCGCAAAGACCACCTCTACGCGTGGTCCGCGCCATTTGATTCGGGCTCGGCCAAGCCCGTCGCCGAAAGCGACAACCGGATTGCCGCGTTCCTCTTTTCAACGGACGGCAAGTGGGCGCTGATGAGCGAGAGCGTGAATAACGTGACGCACACGTATGCCGTGTTGCTCGCCGATCCGTCGAAGAAGCACACGATCTTTCGCGCCGTGGGTGCGCAGGTCGGCTTTGGCGGAGGACGTGGGGCCGGCGGTGGTGGAGGTGGCGGCCGCGGTGGAGCACGGGATGACGGGTTCTACACGAACCCCGGCTCCGTCGCCCTCCGTCAGACGAGTGGGGAGCGTCTCGCTCTCGTGAGTGGCGACGGCAAGAGCGTGTATCTCGAGGGAACACACTATTCGAAGGACGCACAGACAACGGCGCCGCGCACCTTCATCGACAAGGTGGATCTCGCGACGGGAACGAAGACGCGGCTGTTCGAGAGCGATACGTCGGTGTACGAGAGCGCGCCGGTCGCGGTGGACGATGAATTCTCGCGGTTCGTCATCACGCGCGAGACGGAGAAGGTCGTGCCCGATCAGTGGCTGCGCGATCGCACGACCGGTCAGCTCAAGCGGCTGACGGAGAACAAGGACGTCACGCCGGACGTGACGAACATGCGGCGCAAGACGATCCAGGTCACGCGCGCCGACGGCAAGACCCTTTGGGTCAGCGTCACCCTTCCGCCAGGTTATCGCGAGGGCACGCGACTGCCGGCGATGTTCTGGTTCTATCCGTACGAGTATCCCGATCAGGAATCGTACGACCGTACCAAGCGCACGCTGAACAAGCACAAGTTCCCGACCGCGGGGCCACGCTCCATGGAAATCATGGCGACGCAAGGCTACGCCATCGTGCAGCCGGACATTCCGATTTTCGGCGTCGCGGGACGACTGAACGACAACTATGTGAACGATCTGCGCAACGGGCTCACGGCCGTCATCGACGAGCTCGACAAGCAGGGAATCATCGACCGGCAGCGGCTCGGCATCGGCGGCCACTCGTACGGCGCATTCAGCACGGTGAACGCGATGGTGAATCTGCCGTTCTTCAAGGCGGGGATCGCGGGCGACGGCAACTACAATCGCACGCTGACACCGAATGGATTCCAGAGTGAGCGTCGCGACTTATGGGAAGCCCGTGAAACCTATCTGGCGATGTCGCCGTTCCTGAACGCCGATCGTCTGCAGGGTGCGCTGCTGATGTACCACTCGCTCGAGGATCAGAACACCGGCACCGATCCGTCGAACTCGATTCGGCTCTTCCACGCGCTGCAGGGCATGGGGAAGCAGGCGTCGCTGTACATGTACCCATACGAGGATCACGGGCCGCTCATTCAGGAAACCGTGCTCGATCAGTGGGGCCGCTGGGTCGCGTGGCTGGATCTCTATGTGAAGAACGCGGGCGCCAAGCCTGCAGCGGCGGACAAGGTCGCCGCGTCTGCCCTGGTGCCGTGAACGGCGATGGCGACAATGCCGCGTTTCCCTCTCCCAGCACGGTACGCATGAGTGGCCGCACCGACGTTCGCCACGTTTCCAAGCCATGGGGACACGAGACGATCTGGGCAGCGAACGACCTGTACGTTGGCAAGATCCTCCACATCACCGCCGGGAACAAACTCTCGGTGCAGTATCACGTGCAGAAAGACGAGACGGTCTATCTGCTTTCCGGCGAGCTGAAGTACTGTGTGCAACTGGAAGGCAGCGACCGGCCGATGGACATGAAGCTTGCAGTAGGAGAAGCCTTCCGCATTACGCCAGGCACGATTCACTACATGGAGGCGGTCACGGACTGTGACGTGCTCGAGGCGAGCACGCCGCATCTGGATGACGTCGTCCGCCTCCAGGACGCATACGGACGCGAGGGAACGAGCGCACCATGAAAGTGATCATTCCGCTGGCCGGGAAGGGAACTCGGCTTCGCCCGCACACGCACCTCGTGCCGAAGCCGATGCTCAAGATCGCCGGCAAGCCGGTGATGGCGTACATCCTCGAAGATCTCGAGCGGCTCGGTGGAGTGGACCAGGTGATTTACGTCACCGGCCATCTCAAGGAGAAGGTCGAGGAATACACGCGCAGAGAGTTTGCTTCTCTTCCATCAGCCTTCGTCGAGCAGACCGTTCAGGATGGCACCGCGGGCGCCGTGAAGCTCGCACAGCCGTACGTCGATCGCGACGTGCTGATCATCTTCGTCGACACGATCTTCGAGACGGACCTGTCCGTTATCAAGACGACCGATGCCGACGGGATCATCTGGGTGAAGGAGGTCGAGGACTACCAGCGCTTCGGCGTGGTGGTCGCCGATGCCAACGGCAACATGACGCAGATCATCGAGAAGCCGAGCACGCCGATCTCGAAGCGCGCCAACATCGGCCTCTACTACATCAAGAACTGGAAGCTGCTGTACGAGGGCATCGATCACGTGCTCACGCAGCCGAAGCACAAGGGCGAGTACTATCTGACCGACGCCTTCCAGTACATGATCGACAAGGGCGCGAAGATCAAGGTCATCGACGTGGAGGGATGGTACGACGCCGGCAAGCTCGACACCCTGCTCCAGACGAATCGCACCGTGCTCGAGAAGGGCGCGGCGCGGCGGCCGAAGACCGTTCCAGCAGGCGTCGTCATCAACGATCCGGTCTACATCGAGGATGACGTCACACTCGCGAGTTCGACGATCGGCCCCAACGTCTCACTCGGCGCGGGGTGCAAGGTCGAGAGCTCGACACTCTCCGATACGATCATCGGGAAGAGGTGCACCGTGAAGGTGTCGACGCTCACCAATTCCCTCATCGGCGACGACGTGACGATCGAAGGATTGAAAGGGGAGCTCTCCGTCTCCGATCACTCGGAGATTCGCGGCAGGAGCTGACCTACCGCGCAATCCTGTCGAACGAAACGTTGCCGATCGGGTAGTCCCGCCAGCTCTTGTAGTCGAAGTGCCACCACTCCTTGGGGTTCACCAGAAACCCCTCGGCCACCATCGCGTTGCGCAGGAGCGCGCGATCCCAATGCTGTAGCGACGTCCCGCCGGGATAGTCGGCGTAGGCGCGCCCGGTGCTCTCGTCATAGGTGCTCGGCATGTCCACCGCCTGACCGGTGGCAAGGTCGAACAGGGTGAGGTCCACCGCTGCGCCCCTGTTGTGATTGGAGCCCCGCGCGGGATTCGCGACCAGCCAGCGCTTGTCGAGCGGGGTCGCGTCCCAGAACATCTTGGTCACATACCACGGGCGGTACGCATCGTGGATCAACAGCCCGTATCCGAGCGCGCGCAGCTTCTGGTTCGCGCGGACCACGGCTTCGGCGGCGGGACGCTGCATGAAGGCGCGCGCCTCATCGTAGAACCTGGTGCCGAGAAAGTTGTTAGTCGTCGCGTAGCGAATCTCGAGCTTGATGGTGGAATCGAGAGTCGTGAGCTCGACGAAATCCGGTGCGCGCGCGGCAGGCGGTTCCGTGGGCGGTGACGCCGCCAACGCTTCCCTGCGAACGTCGTCAACGCTGCGTACCGGCGTGACCTGGAGCTGATTGCTGCCCGCCTGCGGACCGACGATTCGTCGCGTGAGGCGCAGGCTGCCGATCGAAGAGGGCACGAGCGCTGTGCGCTTTCGCGTTGCACGCGCGGTGTCCACCAGCCACAGCCTGGCGCTGTCCTCGATCACGAAGACAATTCCGGCGTCGCTGTCGTACTCGCCGACCAGGTCGCGGAACTCGTTCGCGGCCGCAGGCTTCGGGCCCGGAAGAAGCGCGAGTGCCGATGCCGTCGGCGCCGGGGCGGATGGACGCGCCGTCGCGCAGGCTGCGGCGCCGAGGAGCGCGCCAATGATGACCGCGCGGCGGCGAGTGAAACGGGAGTGAGATGAAGTCATGAAGAAAGGAAATAGAGGAACGGCTCGACGCGCAACGATGAGGCGATACTAATCTGCGCCAACGAGCTCCGCGGCGGCGACGAGCACGGTCAGCGCGCGTGCGACGCCGAGCGTACCATCGGTGTTGTCGTACCACTCGGCGGAGGTGTGCACGCCACCTCCGCGACCCCCCGCACCGATGGCAATGGCGGGGACGCCGAGGCTGATGGGGAAGTTCGCGTCCGTGGATGCGGTGGCGAGTTCCGGTGTCCTCCCGATGGCTGTCGTCGCCTGCATTGCGGCGCGAACGAGTGGATGACCGGAATCGACTTCACCGCATGGCCGGTCGCCGATCGACTCGATGGACCAGGTGAGCGCCCGTGATCCCGACGTGCGCCGAGCGTTCTCCTCTCGCGTCGCGGCGTGCACCGCCTGCTGGATGTCGGCCGAGCAGCGCTCCAGGATCTCCGCACTGGAGGAGCGCAGGTCGATCTCGAGCCAGGCGTCGTCGGGAATGGTGTTGACGCTGATCCCTCCTCCGATGCGGCACACCGAGAGCGTGGTGCGAGGCGTGCGCGGAAGGGGCAGCGAGGCAAGCTTGGCCGCCGTCGCGCCGGCAGCATGCACGGGATTCGGCACGCCGAAGGCAGCCCAGCTATGACCGCCGGCACCATGAAAGATGACGCGAAACCGACGCGCGCCGAGTGCCCGAATGACGATGCGGTCGTCGCCGGCGCCGTCGAGGACAATGCAGGCGGAGGGCGGCTCGCTCAGTCGCGAGAAGAGGTGCTTGACGCCGCGCAGGTCGCCGGCGCCCTCCTCGCCAACAGTGGCGGCGAAGAGGATCGGGCGGCGAGTGCGCACTCTGCGCCCATCAATCGCCTCGGCAAGGGCGAGCATGGCCGCGAGTCCGCGCGAGTTGTCCACGATGCCGGGGCCGCAGAGCTGCGGGCCATCGCGCGACACACTCACGGGTGTGCCCTCGGGAAAGATCGTATCGAGATGGGCGCAGACGACGACGGGCACCGCGTCGGTGTTGCCATCGCGTGTGCCGAGCACGTTGCCGACGTCGTCGACGCGGACGTTTCGAAGACCGAGGGCGCGAAACCGCTCGGCGACCGACGCACCGCGCGCCTCCTCGGCGCCGGTGGGAGCGGGAATCTCCGAGAGAGCGATCTGCGTGCTGAGCAGCCGCTCGTCGTTTGCGGCGAGGCGGGCGCGGGCCGGAGCGAGTCGCGAGAAAAGCGAGGACGACTCGCTGCCTGGGGGAAGCCCCTCGGTGCCGGAACGCATGCGTTATCTATGGCGACGCGGCAGCCCGTGGCGCAAGATACGGTATGACTGACCCGGCACACCCGCGACTCGGGCGAAATGTATTCGCGCTCTCGGCGGTGAGCTTTTTCACCGACGTGTCGAGCGAGATGATCTATCCGCTCCTCCCGATCTTTCTCACGACGGTCCTCGGCGCGAACGCCAGCTTCATCGGCGCAATCGAGGGAGCGGCGGAGACGACGGCTGCGCTCCTCAAGCTCGCGAGCGGTTGGTGGTCGGATCGCGCGCGCAAGCGGAAGCCACTCGTCGTGCTCGGCTACGGCATCGCGTCGCTCATGCGGCCACTCGTTGCGATTGCGCAGTCGGCGTCGCAGGTGCTGCTCATCCGCGTCGCCGATCGCGTGGGAAAGGGCATTCGCGGCGCACCGCGAGACGCGTTGATCGCCGAGTCGGTGGATCCGAGCATCCGAGGCCGAGCGTTCGGATTTCAGCGCTCGGCCGATCATGCTGGGGGTGTCGTCGGACCACTGATCGCCTTCACCGTTCTCACGTGGCATTTTGCCGAGCTGAGAACGGTATTCTGGCTGGCCGCCATTCCGGGTGCGCTGTCAGTGCTCGTCCTGGTGCTTTTTGTTCGCGAGATTCCGCGTCCTGGCGAGGTGGCATCACCGGGCGCGCCGGACCTGACGCAACCGCTCGGTGCGCGGTTCTGGCGCGTGCTGTTCGTGATCTTTCTCTTCACGCTCGGAAATTCGACCGACGCGTTTCTTTTGCTTCGCGCGAATCAGCTTGGCGTGCCGATCGCACTCGCGCCGATTCTCTGGGCGGCGCTGAATCTCGTGAAGTCGGCGTCGAACACACCGGGTGGCGCGCTGTCGGATCGCATCGGTCGCCGGCCGACGCTGATTGCGGGATGGCTGCTCTACGCCGCGGTGTATCTCGGCTTCGCGCGTGCCGGCACGGCGTGGCAGGCGTGGGCGCTGTTCGCGGCGTACGGAGTCTTCTTCGGACTTACGGAAGGGAGCGAGCGCGCACTCATTGCCGATCTCGTGGCTCCCGAGCGGCGGGGAACGGCCTTCGGATGGTACAATCTCGCGATCGGACTCGGTGCGCTACCGGCGTCGATACTGTTCGGGTACGTGTGGGATCACGCTGGGGCACCGGTCGCGTTCACGATGGGGGCATCGCTGGCGGGACTGGCCGCGGTTGGAATGATGATCGTGGCGCCAAGGCGTTTGCAAGAGCGTTGATCGGAGGTAGCGCAGATCACGCGGATCTTCACGAATCCTCGCGGATCTTCAGTCCCATCGCGATACCGGTACAGGTGCTACAGCCGCTAGCGCGTAGGCAGGATTCGCGGAGATCCGCAAGATCCGCGTTGATCCGCGTTGGCCGACGAATAACGCCTTTCCACGCCTTCCCACACCAGCAGCCCACGCCGGCAACGAAAAAAGGGCTGAACCCGAACGCCGGTTCAGCCCTTCTATCGTTACCCAGGAAACTACGGTTGCGCCGGAACCGTCGCGAGCTGATCCCGTCCCTTGTCGCGATACGGGATGCCGTGGACCATCCAGTCCGGCTCCGTCGCCCCCTTGAGCTTGTTGTCGAAGAACTGCTGCATGCGCATCGCGATGTCCTTCTGGTTCGCGCGGCCCGCCGGATTGTGTACGTCATTGTTGTAGCTGATGAAGTACACTTCCTTGCCGAGCCGGCGCATGCCGACGAAGGTCTCGATGCCCTGATACCAGGGTACCGCGTCGTCGGCATCGTTCGCCATGATGAAGAGCGGCGTCGTCACCTTGTCCAGCCAGAAGAGCGGCGAGTTCTCGATGTAGCGCATCGGGTTCTCCCAGATGCTTCCACCGATGCGGCTCTGGCCATTCTCGTATTGGCCGGACCGCGCGATGCCGCTGCCCCAGCGGATGCCGCCGTACGCGCTCGTCATGTTCACCACCGGCGCGCCCGCCATCGCCGCGGCGAACATCTGCGTCTGCGTGATCATGTACAGCGTCTGGTATCCGCCCCACGACTGCCCCTGGAGGCCGAGGCGCTTGGGATCGACGTAGCCGCGCTGGAGCAGCATCTGCACGCCCGGCATCACCGACTTCATCGCGCTCGGACCAGGATAACCGAGCTCGTAGTGAATGTCCGGCTCGAAAATGAGATAGCCGTTCGAGACGTAATGCGTGGGGTTGATGACGTTGCGCCCATTGGGCGGCACGTAGTTGTGGAGACCGTTCGAGAGCTGCTCATAGAAGTAGGAGATCATCGGATACTTCTTGCTTGGATCGAAGTTCTCCGGCTTGTACAGCATGCCCTTCTGCTCGTGGCCGTCGGTGCTGATCCACCGCACCAGTTCGACGGTGCCCCAGTTGTAGTCCTTCTGCTGGGGATTGGCGTCGGAAATCTTCGCGAGATTCGTGAGCGACGGTCCGGCGTAGAGATTCGGGAAGTCGACGAATGTTCCCTTCGTCACCAGATACTCTTCCGCATTCTTCGCCTTGAGCGGCGTGCCCCAGGCGACGTCGGCGATCACGGTCGCCTCAGGCGCGCGCGTGACGCCGAGCTGGTCGCGATAGAAGCCGGCTGCCTTGGTCTCCTCGTTGAGCGCGCGAATGAAGAGCGGCGCATTGGCGTCGAACACGTTGGCGGTGTCATTCGCCGCCCCGAATCCGCCGCCGCCACCACCACGACCACCGCGCCCGCCGCCGCCGAACTGTAGCAGCCGAAGCACGGTGTTGTTCTTCCGTCCGACCGAGTCCGTCACGTTCACCGCCGGCTTCGCGGCGTTCGGATCCACCTCCCACACGTCGTACCGATCGTAGAGCAGAATCGACTTGTCGCCCTTGGTCCACCCGGCAACGCCCCACGCGCCGGGGATGGCCGGCGTATCCGCGGTCTCCTGCGCGAAGCTCACTCCCTTGACCGGCGTCGTGATGTCGGTCGTCTTGCCGGTGGCGGTGTTGTACGTGTACCAGTGCCCTTTGTCGAAGTAGGCGATGTACTTGTCGGCGGGTGAGAGCGTCGCGTTGCCGCTGATGTGCTCGCGCACGAGCCTCGCCGCGCCACTCGTGCCGTCGATGACGTACACGTCGGTTGCGCCATCGCCCCACATGCTCTCGATGTTGTATCGCTCGCGCGACGTGCCGAGCACCACCTTGCCGTCATCACCGATAGAGACGTTCGGAAGGGAATCGACGGCCAGCGTTACCAGCTTCTTCTGGCCGATGAAATACAGGCTCTGATGCGAGCGGTTGCGATCGCGGCCCGCGTTCAGGCGCTGCGTGGGCTGAAGCTGCGGATCCTTGTAGTGCCAGAGATCGAACACGGCTTTGCCGGCGAGCGAGTCCGCCGTCACGGAATCCGCGAGGATCGGCGCAACGCCGAAGCTGATCGCGTTGCCGTTGCGAGTAAACGCGATGTTGGCATTGTCCGACACGCGCATCCCCTTGGGCACTGCGGCCGGCGTCACGGCCGCTGTTGCGCCGCCAGACCCCTTGAGCGACGCGTAGTACAGCGAGTATCCCGCCTTCGGTTTGCCGAACTCGTCGCGATTCGAGAGGAACGCCGCCTGCGACGATGCGCGATCGAGGACGAGTCCCTTGTAGTCGCCGGTGCCGGTGAGCAGAGAGGTCGTGGCGCCGGTGGCCAGGTTGCGCACGTATGCGCCATCGCGGCCAGGCGTGCGCGACACCACCGTGTACCCGAGCACCTTCGCGCTGTCGTCGAAGAAGAAGGCCTGAACGTCGGGGATGCGCTCATCGGCGCCGGTCGCCAGGTTGCGCAGCACGAGCGCGTTGCCGTACTGACGCCTTGGGGCCCGTGCCGAGGAATCACCCGGGGCACCAGCGCCGCCGCGTCCGCCGCGAGCCGCCGCGTCAGGGGTCGCCGCGGAATCCTCGAGGACGAATGCGAGCCAGGTACCGCCGTTCGCCGGCAAGCGGAATGAGCGTACTCTCGGCACGGTGGTCACCTTGCCGTCGGCGACGCTCACAATCGCGAGATCAGAACGGTTCTGTACCGCTGCACCAGCTCTCCGGTTGCGCGACGCGCGTTCGAACTCGGCCTGGGCGGGATACGTCAGCACCACCGCGTACTTGCTGTCGGCGGTGAACAGCCCGGGTGCGGATATCGCTCCCGTCGGATCGTCCTCGGGATTCCCTGTCGCGCGGGGCCGCAGTCCGCCAGGCACGTTGTTCGGCCGACCGAGATAGCCGCGCGGTACATGATACTCGGCGGCGCCCTGCGTGGCGCGAACGATCATCTCGCCATCGCCCACCTGGGGAACGAGCGAATAGAGCGCCCACTTGCCGTCGTTCGAGATCGCGGCGCCCTGAATGGACTTCCACTTGTCCCAGTCGGCCTGGGTGAGGACTTTCTTCTGGGCACTGGCGACGGCGGGAGCCATGACGACTGCACCGAATGCGAGAACGCGAGAGAGACGCATGGGCGTGATGGTGTTCGTGCGGGCGACGAGCGACGTGGGAGATAGCGTGATCAACAGCAGCGATTGCCGGGCTGGTTGTAGCGCCGAGCCAACGCATCGCGCGCGAATGCCTCGCGAGAGAGGGGGGACTCGGTTGGATGACGCATCAGTACATGCGCGAGATACCGCTCGTAATCCGGCGCGCCGATGATGCGCCGCATTCCCTGAGCGATTCGCGTCAGGCGAATGCGAAATGCTTGACTAGCGATCCTGATGAAGCGCATTCAGGCGGTGGGAGGAAGTGCGGATCAATCGCCGGCGACGGTGAGTCGCGGAGTGAACGGAACTTCGGTAGAGGGAATGGTGCTGCGCCCTTGTAGTACGCTCCACCAGGCCCGTACGCTGTCGGCAAGAATGACGAGCACGGCCAGAAGGAAAAAGGCCGCGACAGCGGCGTCGAGATAGTCGTTGCGGATCATCTGCGAGAGCTCGCGCGCCGAGTTGACGTTGGGCGGCAGCGTGCCTGCCGCCTGGGCTGCAGCGAGCCCGCGGGCGTGGGCGAGAAATCCCAGCCTGGGCAGCGGGGAGAACAGCTTCGCGAAGCCCGCGGACATGGTGACGACCACGAGCCAGGCGAGGGGCACGAGCGTCGTGAACGCATAGCGCGCCTTGCCCATGCGCATGATGATCGTCGTGCCCACGCACAGCGCCACCGCGGCGAGGAGCTGGTTCGAGATGCCGAAGAGCGGCCACAGCGAGTTGATGCCGCCGAGTGGATCGTTCACGCCCTGCCAGAGAAAGTGTCCCCACATCAGCACGAACATCGCGCTGGAGAGGACGATGGCGGGCGGCCATGAGGTAACACCGAATCTCGGCCACGCCAGCTTACCGAGGTCCTGCACCATGAATCGTCCGACGCGCGTCCCTGCGTCGATGGTGGTGAGGATGAACAGCGCCTCGAACATGATGGCGAAGTGATACCAGAGTGCCATTGCCGAGCTGCCGCCAAGGACGCGCGAGAAGAGGTGCGCCATGCCGACGGCGAGACTCGGCGCGCCTCCGGTGCGCGACAGCAGCGATGCCTCGCCCACCTGCTTCGCCAGCGCGTCAAGCTCCGCTGGCGTGACGACGAATCCCCACGCGGCAATCGCCGTCGCCGCACTCTGCGTCGTACTGCCGAGCGCCGCGACGGGCGCGTTGATGGCGAAGTAGACGCCGGGTGTGAGCGCGCAGGCCGCGATGAGCGCCATCACGGCGACGAACGACTCCACGAGCATCGCGCCGTAGCCAATGAGCCGTGCGTCCGACTCTCGCTCGATCAGCTTCGGCGTCGTCCCCGAGGCGATGAGCGCGTGAAAGCCGCTGATGCTGCCGCAGGCGATCGTGATGAAGGCAAAGGGAAACACCGCGCCGGCGAACACTGGCCCTGTGCCGTCCGTGAAGCGCGTGAGCGCCGGCATCTGGAGAGGCGGCAGCACGACGAGAATACCGATCGCGAGTGCGAGCACGACACCGATCTTCACGAACGCCGAGAGATAGTCGCGCGGTGCGAGAAGGAGCCACACGGGAAGCACCGACGCGGCGAAGCCGTAAAGCATAATGAGAATCGCGAGCGATCTCCCCCCGAGCGTGAAGACGGCAGCGAGGTCGGGCTGCCCGGCCACCCAGCGGCCCACGTAGAGCGACAGCGCGAGCAGCACGAGCCCGATCGCGCTCGCCTCGAGCACTCGGCCCGGCCGCAGCCAACGCATGTACACGCCCATGAGCATGGCGATGGGAATCGTGAGACCAATCGTCACCGTTCCCCATGGACTTGACTTGAGCGCGTTCACGACGACGAGTCCGAGCACCGCGATGAGAACGATCATGATCCCCAGCACCGCGACGAGCGCGGTAAATCCAGCGACCGGACCGATCTCCTCCTTCGCCATCTGCCCGAGCGACTTGCCGTCGCGCCGAATGGACGAGCAC
>OCZT010003283.1_pt1 | contig 16561 bp, 36 predicted proteins | sample 1539031 | NCBI WGS metagenome assembly OCZT01 (sample SAMEA3539308, study PRJEB22396) | soil metagenome | biome: tundra; feature: field; material: soil | place: USA | collected 2010-05 | depth 0.15 m | reverse complement strand
TTCCAACTCATCGGTACGGCCACTTAAGTTCGGAAACCTGGTTATAAGGGGTATACTAGGATTGAGCAACGGGGAAGTTGGAGAAGCTGGACACATAAACAAAGCTTGGAATGCGGAAATACGAAAATCAATTGGTGGATATTTAGTTAAGGGAATACCAGTAGATGTTTATAAAGATTTATTCACACATGAATCAGGTGAAAGCCTGAAAAAAGCTATTGATTGGGCCGTTAATTCTCGAATATTTCCAAACTGTGGCACTCGAACCTTGGATAACGAGTTTGAGGTTAAGGAGTTTTGTGACAAAAAAGCTAGTCAATACTTCAGTAGAAGTTGGACTAGCGGACAGAGCGGATTACCCGATACTTTGTTATTTTTCCCAGTAAATAGTGAAGAAGGGTTGGAATTTAGCTTAATCGGTAAAAAACCTTGTCGTTTTAAAAGCCCTAGTCCTTTAGAAAATATTCGCGTTATAGAAGACGCTTGGTTAGGTAAAAAACTTCCTTGTTGCGGAAGTAGTGGTGGAGTTATTATAAAATCTAAAAGAGGAAAGCGCGGGCACGAGAACACGAAGGTATACCAAAGCGTATCTTTTTCTCATGTTATTGTAACCGTGACTCCCGAAATAGCTGCTCAGATGAAGCTATTTCTAGGGCAACATGAATGGATTTCAACTCCCGCACAATTACAAAAAAGAGAAAAAGAATTTGTGGGATTAGTGTGTGTCTCTGGTGCGCATGAAAACGGAAATATGGATTATGCTGCCCTTTGGAGGGATCTGGAGGCTGATACTAAAGGGATACTTATCTTTGAACCTTTAATCTCGACAGGGAAACTGGAAGCTGGTTCTGACCCAGATAAAGTTGAACCAATTATGACGCGTATAAATAAAGGCAGTATTAATAGTGCTCCTGCATTTATACGGTTAACTCAGGCCTTAGAAAGCGTGAAAGAACAAGCGGCTGATTTTGTTTATACCACTCATACATTAGATACTTTGGGAGTTGAGTGATGGATCTAAAAGTGCAAAATAAAATCGCAATGCTATTAGGATACGAAGCAGATTATAGGGCTGCTCGCGCTCACTTCACAAAGTCAGAAAACAGAACGCTCAAAATCGGGGAATATGACATGAAGATTTACCTTTTAGTATTACAACAATAAACATGACCCTTTGGGAAGTCCTGTCTATCAATGGAACTAAGAGAAATCTGAAGGTAATAGAAGAATGCGGCGGAGTATATTTTTGAAATATTGGCGAAGAAGGAATAAGACAATCGTTTGAAGATATCAAAACCTCTATAATGAGATTATATTATTCTCCAAAAAAACGGGATGTACTAGAGATATGATAAATAGCAAATATAAAGAACTGACTAAACTGATTGCCTCAAACTGGGAAAAAACCAATTTCTTAGAAACAGAAATTGCGTCCTTTAACAAACTAGGATTTTTTTTGAATAACAAGAAAATTAATGTACTAATTGAAGAAAATAAAGTCCAAATAGATAAAAGCGTAACTTCTAATATTGAGCCAGGAGGACATGGGCGTATTAGAAGATATTTTGGGGAAGAATATTATGTTGAAACAGAAGGAATACCTTCAATGCTTTCTAACAAATTCCTGTATAAAACTCATGATTTGAGTAAGGCTTTGGAATATTTATTATATTCTGTAATTACTCCTGGAGAAAGACCGTCACCAGAAAAACTCAATAAGTTAAATTATGACATTACAAAAAGATGGAGTAATGTCATAATTCTTGAGGAAGAACTAGAGTCGTGTAATTTTTTCACTATAGAAGTTGACGAAAAAATAATAAATGTTAACATTCAAGAGAAGATACTGAATATGGATCGTGAAGACGGAAGGAAAAGGCGATCTGCCAGGATAACCAGAGGAGTAGGAGATGATTTATATTTAGTTACTGGTGATAACTATGACCCATATTCCAAGAGTTTTGAAACGAAAAATCTAAGAGGAGCAGTAGCTTGGGCTATAGAAGCTAGAGTTGTGCCAAACTGTGGGATTCGTCCACTTGATGCTGAAGTTGATATTTCTAGTTCTAATGTAGGGTGGCACAATAAATACGTTTCACAGAACTATTTGAGTTCAGATGAAAAAAGACCTAAATCTCTCTACTTTTTTCCGGCAGATAATATGGACGGTTTGATGTTTGATATACGGGCAGACAGGGCTCCGGCGAAATTTCGAAGAACGATCCCTTTGAATGAAATTAAAGTAATTGAGCAAACGATGCTTATTATTCCTCTTCCTTGTTGCGGAATGCAGGAGGGGGTTGTTTTAAAATCTAAACGGGATGAACCAGATTACCGTGGCAACTGGTTATACGAAGAAGTTCTCTTAGCTCATCCAGTTGATAATGTTGACGTACAATTAGCAAAACAAATGAAGATACTGAGTAGTTACTATGAAATCACTAGCACGCCTGCGGTTTTAGAAAAGTTCGTAGATAAAAAAATTATAGGATTGATTGGTGTTACCGGAGAATACTTTGGTGGCAACATGGATTATTGTGCCGCATGGCAATATGACAGTGCGTTGGGAGACACGGTGCTTTTATTGGAACCATTAAATTCTTCTGGAAAGATTCAACATAAAAGAGATATTGATAAAGTGGAAGAAATTGTTTCTAGAAGCGGCTCAAACCACTGGGGAATAATTGAGGAACCTAGAAGAATAGAGCGCTTAAGAAATGCTTTTGAAAAAGTAAGGAAGCAAGCAGCTCTTAATGTATACAGGACTAATACGCTAGATTCTTTGGGGATTGAATGATGACTGAAGCTGAATTAAACGAAGCTGAACAACTGATATCGACTAATTGGAACAAGGTTAATTTCCTGGAAGAAGAAATTGAAAGGCTTAGCCATTTCAATTTTGGCAAAGGCAAAAAAAGAGTTTATGGGAAGATTGATGGAAATATTGTTAGTCTAGAAAGAGAAAAAAGGGTAGCGGATAGATTTAGTTATGCTCAGGTTACTCGTAGAAAAGGGGAATACGAGGCTAGAGCTGGATCGAATCCAACCGTCTATAAAGAGGAATTTTTAACTAGTACAAACTTCAAACAGATTGTAGAGTATTTATTATTTGCTTTTGTTACTAAAGGAGAACATTTTCCTGATGAGAGAACTGCCCAACAGATCGTTAGAGATATTAAAAATAGATGGAAGAAAGTTAATGTTTTAGAAGATGAACTCGATAAATATAAAAAAGGTGATATTAGTATAAATAATAAAAAAGTTGAATTTTCAATTAAAGAAGATCTAGTGAGTTTGCAGAAGTTGCTTTTGCTTAACGAAGGTGAACGAGGGAGGTTTTACGACGCTCAGATAGCTAAAATAAGAAAATTTCCCGGAGGTTATTTGGTTAGAGGAGCACAGGTTGATGCCTATAAAGAATTATTTTCAAATAATTTGGATAAAAACCTTAAAGAGGCGATTAAATGGGCTGTTGAATCTAGAATTATCCCAACATGCGGGACTAGAGCTTTGGATGATGAACATGATGTTAAAGAATTTCATGATAAAAGAATAAGTGCTTACTTGGATAGAAACTGGGCAATTGGGGCTAATAAAATAAGTGGGAGTTTGCTCTTTTTACCGCTAAATAGTGATGAAGGGTTGGAATTTAGCTTAATCGGTGAAAAACCTTGTCGTTTTAAAATTTCTACTTCTTTAGAGAAAATTCGTGTTATTGAAACTGCATTTTTGAGCACGCGACTTCCCTGTTGTCATGTCAATACTGGAGTTATTATAAAATCAAAAAGAGAGAAAGCGAAACATACTTACTCAATGTTGCAACAAACAATCTCTGTACCTCATGCTGTTGAAAAAATAACTCCTAAAATAGCATCGCAGATGAAATTTTTCTTGGAAAAAACGGATATGAGCTTAACTCCTGCAGAGATTAAAAAAAGAAACAAAGAATTTATTGGACTGGTTTGTGTATCTGGTCCGCATGAAAATGGCAATATGGATTACGCTGCGGTATGGAAAGAGAAAAGTAACAACTCTAAAGGAATACTGCTTTTTGAGCACTTAGTTTCAACCGGAAAATTGGAAGTTGAGGCTGATCCGGATAAAGTGGAACCTATTTTGGATCGAATAAACAAGGGCAGCAATATTAGTGCGAACGCTTATATTCGCCTGATCGAAGCTTGGGAAATTGTAAAAAAACAAGCGGCTGAATTTGCTTATACTACCCACGTTCTAGATACTTTGGGAGTTGACTGATGGATAAAAGAGCGCAAGATAAGATTGAAACGATATTAGGATATAAAGAAGAGTATAGATCAGCCAGCGCTCGGCTTAAGAACTCGGAAAAACGAACGCTCAAAATCGGGGAATATGATGTGGAGATCTACTTCAATGTACTTGACACGATTGTAAGTGTGAAGAATCAAAAGGCAGGCAAACCCGGTCGGTCGGTTATCAGTGCAAAACGTTTCGAAAACGGATTTGAGGTTGAAGTTGGGGGGTACACGGGTGTGGATGTAAAAAGAGGGACGTCTCGATTTCAAAAAATATTTAAAGCTAATGAATTAGGTGAAGCTCTTGATTACGTTTTGGGAAAAATGCTTTTAGACGACTGTTCTAAACGTTCCTTGGGCCTTGATTCTGATGCTGTAAAAATAAACAAGAGATGGGAAGATTACCCAGTTAGCAAAAATATCGTAGATAAAATAAAAGAAACCTTTTTGTTTCTTCCAACAGGAGAAACTCAGGCATATGCAATTCTTGTACAAGATAAAAATAAAAAAGAAATAATTTTAAATAATAATTCTGAAATAGCGCTTCGAAGATTTGTGTTACCGGATGGAGGATGGGAAAATTTAAAGGAAATTGAACTAATAGATATAAAAAACGATCCTTGCTGTACTAATAATTTAGCACTTGAGTGGCTGGACAAGAAAAATGAATATTGGAGAAGTATTCTTCACCAACCAGAAAATTCTCCTAAATTTAGAGAGGATATCAGTTTTTTCTATTCGGACATAATACTTGAATCAGCAGAGTCTTTGAATAATCTTGCTAAATCAAATAAACTAAAGAGCAAGGGGGTTTTAATTAGTAGGCGTCCTAAAGACTGGGAAGTAGTGTTAGAAATACTAGAGGTGGCTGTTGGAGGAGAACAGAAATTGATTGCGGTTCCGATTACGAATTGGTTTGACGTTGAAAGGAAGGAAATTAGATATGCTTTAAACGATAATTTACGCGGATTTATACAACCTCTGAGATGGAACCATTGGTTAAAAGTTCTCAGACTTGCTCTCTCTGAAACGATTTATCCAGAAAAGGTTAGAGATATGCTGGAATTTTGATGGATAAAATAACACAGGGTAAAATAGCGGGCTTGATAAAACAAGAAGAAGAGTTTAATGAAGTTCGCCAAAAACTTAAGGAGCTACAAAATACTATATTAGAAATTAACGGACAGTCAGTTTTAATACAGTATTTTCAGAGCGAAATTGAAATTTCTATTTATGACGATGAACCTAAAAACAATAAACCTAGGAGTTCTGTGATTAGATGGCAACAAGGAAAAAATAAAAAGAAATTAGTTTGTGAAGTAGGGTCCGCTTTAGGAACGCGGCCTGACGCCAGTAGAATTCTTAAAAACTTTGGTGTGGACCAATTGGAGCAGGCGATGACGTATGTGATAGAGAGAATGATTTTGGATGATTGTTCGAAACGGCCTTTAGACACGGCAGTTGATGCGGTGTCTATAAAGGGAGATTATTCGAAGGTGGATAAAAGCTTTATAAATCAATTAGAGAGCTTTATATTTATGCCGACGAATAAAACGCAAGGATATGCGATTCTTGAAAAGAAAGTTGTAACTAGGTTTGTGCTTCCGGAAAATAGTTGGACCGATTTGGAAAAAATCGAAATGATAGATGTTGCTAATAATTCCTGCTGCTTTGAACCTTTCGCAATCCAATGGGTTGATAAAAACGGGAAAGGATTTAGGAGTATCCTTCATTATTATCAAGATTCTGAACAGATTAAAGAGGATTTGGGGTTTTTATACTCTGAGGTTACGCTTATGAGCAGAGAAATTTTAAAGGCTGATGGTGCTGGTGATAAAATTCTTGGAAGCAAAGGCGTTTTAGTTGCCAAACGTGAAGGAGGTTTAGGAGTCGCCTTGGAAATAATAGAAATGTCTCTTGGTGAAAGAAAGAAATTGTTTGCTATTCCTATTATTAACTGGGTGGATAAAGGGCCAAAAGAAATTAAATATGCAACTCACAGCAATTTGCGTTTATTTATGGAAGAATCACGATGGGGGGCCAACCTTAAGAAGTTAAGATTGGCTCTTTCTGGAGTTATCTATTCTGAGAAAGTACGAGATGTACTGGGCGAATAATGACTGAATTGATTGTTGAGTTTACTGGAAAATTTGGTTCGATAATAGGTTGTAGGTTATTGTCAACTAATAAAAAAATCCTTGTAAAGGCAGACTCTAAGTTATTTAGCAAATTCGAATCTGGAGATTGTCTGGCTTTAAAAGGAGATTGGACAGAAGCAGAAGACCTTGATGGCCCTCAATTTCGGGTTATGGAATGTAAGAGTATCTATTCTGAGAAAGTACGAGATGTACTGGGCGAATAATGGCTGAACTGATTGCAATAGTAGTCTTTCCGCCGGTCTCTAGCGGAATTGCTTTATTTCGGGTGAAAGACTTTGGAGAAAAAAGATATATCGTTAGCGGAAAAGCAATACTGTTTCAGCAGTGTAAGGCTGGAGATTTGGTTCGGTTTGAAGGAGAGTGGGTTTCGGATCGAGATCGAAGAGTTTTTAGAGCATTGAGTTGTGAGAAAATCTATTCTGAGAAAGTTATAGATGTACTGGGCGAATAATGGCTAAATTAATTGGGACAATAGGAAGTTTTACAGGTTATGGCGATAATGCGATAGTCCAAGTGAAGGTCTATGGAAGAATAAAACAGGTTATGGTTAGCGGAAAATCAATTCTGTTTCAGCAGTGTAAGGCTGGAGAGTTGGTTCAGTTTAAAGGAGAGTGGGTTTCGGATCGAGTTCGAATACATTTTAAAGCTCGGGGTTGTGAGAAAATCTATTCCGATAAAGTTCTAGACGTACTGGGCGAATAGATAATCAGACTTAGAGGCAAAAAATGAGCTAAGATTAGTTTATGGCTAATTTATGGGATGATGTATCGGTTTACGGAAAAGTTTATTTAGAAAGCCTTAATTTTGAGCTAGCTAAAGGTTTTTATCATCTAGTAAAGAATGATGTAGCTGACCCCCAACTTTCTAGAAATGTGGGAATACTGGCATGGAGTCTCTATACTCAACTCGGAGGCCCTGGTCCACTTTTAGTTCGGGTAGAAAACCTTAATTCCTATACTGTTTATGTGAAGCTAAATAACGAAGGGGAAATGCTTAACTCAAAATTGGAATCTTTCTTAAGACAACAAAACATTGATTATATTCTGGAAGATGACAAGCGGAAGGTTGGCTGGTCTTCTTTGCGGGGCGAAGTTGTTGAATTGAAAAAAGAAGATTTTGGAATATGGGAATTGTAAAAGAAAATGCCACAAACAAAGACATTTATTGGTGAGTGGCTGGGGGTTTCAGAAGTACCGAACGTGGGGACTTTTGGAATAATTTTGGAACCAGACGCAAATTGGAGACATCTTGTGAAAGGATTGGAAAATAAAAACACCGAAAAGTTACTACAGGGCAATCTTTATCTCTTTACGATCGTGGCTAAAGATTTTCCAGGAATAACCCAAAAAGAGCTGTGGCTAGAAAGTTGGGAACCAGCTTATACGAAGAAAGTTCGAGATGTATTGGGCGATTAAATGAAAAAGGAAAAATTGATATCTGAGTTTATACAAAGTACTGATATTCGGCCCGGAAGAGCTATAGCTATGTTTGTGGTTCCAGGAACTAAAGATTTAGTAATAGTGAAAGGTAAACGAAAACTGTTTGTGAATTTCGAAAAAAGAGACCTTATTGAGTTGAATGGGTATAATTTACAAGATTCAGCTGGTGTTGAATATTTTGAAGCCGTCGGCTGTAGCAAAATATATTCTGAGAAAATACAAGATGTACTGGGCGAATAATGACTGAACTGATTGCAAGCATGAGATATGTTAACCCGGGCGTCAGAGACATGGCAATGGCTCGGATGGAAAACCCTGAAACAAAAAAGCGCTTTTCTGTTAGCGGAAAATCCTCTCTATTTCAAAATCTTGTACGAGGTGAGTTGGTCAAACTTAGAGGCGAGTGGGTTTCGGATCGAATTAAATTGCATGGGTATAATTTACAAGATTCGCCAGGTATTGAATATTTCGAGGCCGTAGGCTGCAGTAAAATATATTCAGATAAAGTTATAGACGTGTTAGGAGATTAATAAAATGAAGAAAGAAAAGTTGATCTCTGAATTTCTGCAAAGTACTGATACTCTTCCTCAAGAACCTTTGGCCGCTTTATTTGTGGACCCTTGGACAAGAAGTTTAATAAGAGTAAGCGGAAAAAGAAGAATGTTTGCAACTTTTACTACAGGAGATCTTATTGAACTAACCGGAGAATATTTAATAGACGAAGACGGATTTGACTATTTTCAGGCTGTCAGCTGTAATGAAATCTATTCAAAGAAAGTGCGAGATGTACTGGGGGAATAATGGCTGAATTAATTGCAATTATGAAAGACGTTACGTCGGTCCATAAAGATAATGTGATAGCTCGGATGCTCGGTTTTGGAGAAATAAAATATATTTTGGTTAGTGGAAAAGCAACACTGTTTCAGCAATGTAAAACTGGAGAGTTGCTTCGACTTGAAGGAGAGTGGGTTTCGGATCGAATTCAAATAGATTTTAAAGCTCTGAGTTGTGAGAAAATCTATTCCGAGAAAGTTATAGATGTGTTAGGAGATTAATAAAATGAATCAAGTGGTGGTGGCGGAATTTATGAGGTGGGATCTAAAAATGAACAAAACTGGGTTAGTTACGATGTTGTTCGGAGAAACCAAGGAGGAAGTACTCGTAACGGGGCCGTCCAATTTCTTTGAACAACTTAAACCTGGTGAACTTGTTAAACTAAACGGATTTAATTTGAAAGATAAAAGCGATCAACGAGGATTTCGAGCTACAGGTTGCGAGAAGATTTATCCGGAAAAAGTTATAGACGTATTGGGAATATAGAAATGAAAAAAGAAGAAATAATTGTAGAATTTGATGGCCTAGCAACGTGGTCTACTGATGATGAAGTGAAAGCTTTTGTGCTAATCCTAAAAACGGAAAATTCGATTATGGTATCAGGCCGGGTACATTTATTTGATGAGCTTGAAGAAGGTAATTTAGTTAAACTCTTTGGATATTGGCACGGGGACGGAGAAGGTGAAGCATTTAGAGTTTCATTTAAGGTTGAGAGCTTAGAACGGATCTATTCAGAAAAAGTGCAAGACGTGTTAGGAATATAGCAATGAAAATGAAAGAAATAATTGTAGAATTTAAAAGCATAGCAGGGTGGGGTGGCGATGAAGCTAGAGCTTCGATGTTAATTCCGGGAACGGAGAAGACTTTTGAGGCAGAAGGTCAGTTACATTTATTTGACGACCTTGAAGAAGGAAATTTAGTTAAGCTTTTAGGATATTGGCATAGAGGTGGAGAAAAAGAGTCGTTTCTTAAAAATACGTTTAAGGTTGAGAGCTTAGAAAGGATCTATTCAGAAAAGGTACGAGATATACTGAGGCTGGATTAGCTGACTCTAAAGTTTTCAAAAGAGGTATAATTTTTAAATGGACAAAGCGTTAGGAATGATGATTTGTGAAGTTATACAAATCAATGAAAACTCTCTTGGTTACTCGAATCTTTTGGTTGACAGAGGTTCTCCTTATCCCTTAATTGAAGTTATTGGAGCGGGAGAACTATTTAATACGGTTAAACAGAGGGAGTGGTTGAAGCTAGGTGGCTATTTTGTCCCTCATGAGGCTAGAGCTTATTTTGATGAATGGTTGCGAATAAGAACCTATATTACAGGAGATAAACTGGGTGATAAATTCGAAAAATACTTTGTGGCAAAAACTTGTGAAAAAGTATACTCCGAAAAAGTTAAGGACGTTTTGGGAGAATAACTGAACTAGACATGTTATTATTAGAGGAGTGGGAGGAGCGAAAAATTATGACAAAGAGTAAAGAGCAAGATAAGAAGGACCCGTTAGCTCCAGGAAATATGACTCCTGAGAAATGCAGGCAAATAGCTGGTTTTTTGGGGTTAATCGAAAAAATACTTCCGGAGTGGCAGAAAGAACATCCTGAATTAGTTGCGAAAAAGACAATGGACAAAAAAACATTGCCTCTCGCGGAAAATCAGAAGATTCTCGAAAACTGGGCTAACCAACTTGAAGAGCACAAAAATCCTTTACTTCTCAAAGAGATGAATTCAGATAGATTGAATAAGCTTGTTGCTCTTATGGAATTCTTCGATGAACTTTTCGAATTTTGGGTTAAAATCCATCCAGAAATTGCCGAAAAAGCTAAACCACACCTTGTACCAGAGAATCCAGGAGTTCTTACGATTCAGGATGATTTGAGAACTTGGGCTAAACAGTTAGATAAGAATCTTCCTGAAAGTGGTATAGAGATATAAACTTTTCGTCTTATCTTTGGCTTCTTGCTAAACAATTATTGATCAAAAAGTTATAATAGAAAAAATGAAAAAGAAAGAAAACTGTGATGAGAATCCCTATGTTGCTTGACATACTTTGGCTTATTTGGGCATTTGGGGCCCTTTTTACCGGCATCGTTCTTTTGATAGTACTGCTGAGAGATAGAAAAAGCGATTGGGAGATGGATGGTGGATGGATAGCTTCGGCGGCAGAAGAACCTCTGACTCCCTTTTCTCCGGAAATTGATTGGGGGAAAATTGATGGTCTGCTAATAGAAGCAGATGGCAGGCTGAAAAAGGCAGATGGTTCGCTAAAAGAAGCGGACGGGATCCTGAGAAAACTCGAACGCCGTTATCCAAAACTGATATAATAGAGTTAAAGTAATCGGCTAGTTTCTGACCTATACATAAGGAGAAGTCATGAGTAACTCAAGCAAAAAGGCTGCTGCTCCCGTAACCCTGAGCGAGGAGGAAAGGGCTGCTTGGGACTCATGGTTTGAGGCGCAGACGGACAACGCCGGGGTCGTTGATTTGGTGCGGCGCAGTTCAGCTTACCTTACTGGCTGGCGCTCTCGTGATGCCGAACTCTCGGCCCTACGGAGTCAGCTAGAAGCCTTGATGCCCTACGCCCAACACAAGCCGGAATGTCGGTTTGGACTGACGGAATTGCCATCGTCGCTAACTTGCACCTGTGCCCTTGCCTCCTTGCTGGCTGAGGAGAAGAAATGAGCACTGTTGAAGTTAAAATGTTTTCGCTTGTCTGTGACGGATGTGGAGTGGATGCGAATGAGGATACAGACTTCGTTGCGTACATGCAGGAGTTCGCCAGCAGGGAGATCGCAACGGACAATGGCTGGCTTCTCGCCGAGGATGGCAAGGACTGGTGTCCCGAATGTTGCGAATGGGATGAGAATGGAGACGAACTTAAACCTAGAGACACAGTTCTGCTGGCCGCATCACAAAAGGAGGACCAATGACTAGCCCTATGCGAAAGACTTTCAAGGCAATGCTGGAAAGGGATGAGTTGGGTGGTGATAGTCCTAAAACTAATCCATATCTTCTAGACGTTCTTGCATCCCTACCTGCATATACCGAAGTCCTCACGACTTTTGAGTCGGGACATAAGTGCCGTTTGATGGCACGTGAACTGCCGGGACAGGATCGACGTTATACGAATCTAGATACGGGAACAGAATTATTCATCCATCTGCTCGATGACAACCCAATTATGCATATCGAGGTGGAGCCATTCAAGATGGGAGACGAAGCATATGTCTGAACCGATTATTATCGAAGATAGTCCTGTAGTTGAACGAGAGGATAGAGGAGACATTCTTATTCTTACACTTTATAACGTTAAAGACGATGTTTATCAAAACCCGTTCGTGAAGATTCAAAGTTATTTTGAAAAAGAAGATCTAACCGCACATTCTGAGCTCGAACCATTGATTGGTAAAAACCTTCGAGTAACCATTGAAATTCTAGACTAGCATCCGTTTTTATCTCTAAAACAAAACTGATATAATAAGATTACAAGTTAGGAGAAATATATGAATAGAGAATTTGCTTCCCAAACATGGAAAAACGAAACGACTACTCAGGACAAGCTGAAAGGCCTACTCGATGACGATTCTGACACTCCTTTTCCATTTGAGGAACTCTAGTGAGGCTCGTGCGAAACCTCACCGTCGAGGAGCGGCGCCACGCCTCATGCGCCTACTGCCGCCAGATGCTGGTTGTCGGCGTTGGCGAAGTTGAGGTTGTAGCGGAGTGGCATGGCGAGGCTGGAGCGCTAATCTCCGACATATTCCATCGTGTTTGTCTTAGCGAAGTCTTTGGCGGAGCGAGTTCTGTGCAACCGCCTGGGGGCGAAGCAGGCTCACTGCGTCCCCTACGCCCTGTTCGTCCTAAATCAGGTAGTCGCAAGAAGGAGGAGCTATGAGAAGTCAGGTTATATGGCTGAACGAAGATGACTGATAATAAACTTAGCGACAGATTGCGAGAGCGGACTACCATGACTACCGACCTTATTGGCGGCGGTAATGAAATGTTGCTTGAAGCCGCAGAAACCATCGACCGGCTAGAGAAGCGCGAACCGACATTTGAGGAAAAGCTAGCACTGACTAAACCTTATGATCCAGTCACATCTCCCCGGCTTGATCTAACGCCCAATGAAGACGCAGCGTGGGACGCAGCCATGCAGAAACCGCCATCTGCCGACGAACGTCTAGCTGCTCTGCTGCCCTACGTCCAACATAAGCCGGAGTGCTGGGCGCGCGAAGACGTGGGTAACGACGTACTCGAATGTTCCTGCGGCCTAAACACTATCCTTGGGGTAACTTAATGGCTGAACAAAACTCTAAACTGCAGTTCGGCGTTAGGTCCTTAGTTGGAAAACCAAGAACTAGTCGACAAAATCGTGCTCTGGCTAAACGGTGGATGGTAGCAGTTAAAGACGACCCTCGACAAGCAGAACATTTATTGGCGGGAACTTTGGATGCTTGTTCGGCTTTGCAAATTAAAATTGACATTTTGACTGCGGCTTTGCAGGTGACGTAACCCGATTCTGGACAAACTGTCCGTTAACTAAATTTGCTATAATAAAACTCTGAAAAGGAGAATGAAATGGGATACAGAACATACTATGCAATGGTGGTTACCCCGATGCCCGCAGAACTTGAAAAGAATTTGAAAGAAATCGTGAAAGGTTTAGAGAGGGGAGATTTCTTTGAGATGGCGCTAGAATATAAGGGATTCGGGGTTTTCGAAAGTTCGGGAGAAGGTTGTTCATGGTATGAGCATGAAGCTGATCTTAGAAATCTTAGTAGACAATTTCCAGAATCTCTTTTTGTACTACACGGAGAAGGCGAAGAGCGTGAAGATGTCTGGGATGCTTATTTTAAAGGTGGTAAATGCCAAAGAGAAGCGGCTGACGTAACAGTAAATATCTCTGGATTTGATGAAACTAAAATGAGCTAACTGGGATAATAGGAAAAAATTATGAATTGTGGTAAACTCAGGCGGCAAGAAAACTGAAGGTAGTGGAAAAGGATTATGATTGAACTCAAGAATTTACTCATAGAACGTCGCATCTTGGTCAACATTGCTGGTGTTGTCGTCATTCTTCCACCTGTTTTGCTCATGCTCTACATTCTGGCTAGAATAACTTATGAAACAGGTATCCTTGGTATCGCTACGCTTGTTGGGTCTGTTGTTTGGATTTCCGCCGCTTTTTATTGGATTTATGCTAGTATCGAAAAAACAAGAAGAACCCACCAGGGTTTGCAATAAATAAAGAGGAGAGCCATGGCGTCTAGTGGATTTGAGGAGGGTCTGTCTGATGATTGACACTGATCCTGTGGCTCTGAGTAAGGAGGAGAAGAAGTGAGCCACCGATCCGAGCAGCCACCCCTGTTCCGAAGCAAGGCATTCGCCATCAAGGATGCGATTATCCTCAGCCTTCGAGAAGCCGACTTCCAGTCCCATCCGCATGACCTTGACACCTTCAGCACCGTCGATGCTGATATGGCTGAACTGATTGGCAAAGAACTTATCGAGGCCGCCGAGTCGCTGCGCTCCCGGCAACAAAAGGAGAAACAATGAGAAAACTTGTTCGTCAGATATCCATTTTGTTTCTTGGAACCTCAATGGGAGCGATGGTTGTTGGAGGGTTGTCACCAACGAGAGCTTCTATTATTGCCGCAGTTATGGCGGGCATCGCGATGATGCTATTGCTAGGTTCTTGGTTGACTTGGGTGACTCCTGATGAATGAATCCCATCAAACTGAAACTCTTAGCGAACGCCCGCTGAATCATGCGAAACTAATTGATGATTACGGTTTGGATTATGAGGATCAACCGGACGGAGCCACTTATGCTATGAGAGAAGCTGATGATGAACTAAAAACTTCACCAATCTACTTTCTCGATACCATTCTGAACTTAGTTGCGCTAGAGGAGAAAAAATGACCGGCATCGATTTTGAGGAATGGAGTCCTGTCGACAGAGATCGGATGATGGTTTTTATAGTCTGGGTCTTAATAGCTGCAAGTACTGGATTCCTGCTGTTGGGATGGATGTCACTGAGTTGGTTCTGCTTGGGACTTTCTGGTGGTTTCAGTATTGCTAGAGCCATAACAGGGTCTTATCGGAGGAATCAAAAGTGAAAATCCTGTGGTGAACCAGTGCAATCAACTATAATGCATACTGTGATAGATTCAGGAGAGATTCAATCATGAGCAAAGAATTGTGGCGATTTCGTTATGACGAGCGGGGCCTCTGGTTTCGGGGACCTCCCCTCCAGAAAAACTGGTATCAGCCGGTAGGCCTCAAACCGATATTTTGGTTTCCGGCAATTGTTGTCAAAGCTATACACGGACCACGATGGCTTCACAGAATATCTGCGTGGTGGGGAGGTTATTTTTGGATATCTTGCTGGGAGTGTGGGAAAGGTTGGGGCGGTCACCAGTGGGACGATCGACGACAGACACATTATTTTGATACCAAGCGAGGAAAGGCGGCCTATTGCCCAAGTTGTGCTATCAAACGTTCTCCAGTAGTGCTTCGTACAGCAGTGGTAAAGAATGATGAATAAAACAATGGCAGATTTTGAAAAAACTCGGACTTTATAGTCCTTACGGAAATTGAGAAAGTTTGTAGATAAAGATTTTATTGTGGCTAGAAATTAAATAGGCACCCCTCAAAAAACAAAGACGTCTGTAATCTAAAACTGTTAGAATAGAACTAGGAGAAAGGTTTTTATCTGGGTAATACAAAAGGAGGACTCAATGAAGAGCATTATCATCGTAGAGGTCATCGTCGCGATGCTTTTCGCGCTAGGCGTAGGGTTAGCGTGGTTCAGGTGGTTCTACAACGACGACTCGTGAAGGGGAAAATAGTTGAAATGAACGGACAAAAACGCAATACCTATGGTAGTATTTGGAAACTAAAATGAGCGAACAGGAAAACAGTATTCCAACCAAAATTCTTCAAGAGCAGCCGGGAGGCGAAAGTTACACCGTCTTTGGCGGCTCCATGCCTCCCGTTCCAGCCAAGCAAGCGACCAGTGCAAGTAGCGTGCCGCTGTACTTCACCGACTTCAACCTCGGCTGGCCGGATGCAGTGCGGATCGTGGCCAAGCCGGGAGCTTACCTAGACCAGGCGGTTGCGGTTGCTGATGGTGAGGGCAATAGCGCGGCGGGATGGATCAAGGAACTTCACATTGGAGGGGCGCTCAACTCATATCTAGGGCTCGTGCGATGCGATCCCTCTAGTTGGTACTCTGATGCCTGACATTCCTCCCGTCCCCCGAATGAGTCGATTGCTCGACTGGCTGATGCCTAGGCGCGTGGTGCGACGGCTTCCTCTGTCTAAACCTCGGTATCGTAGCCGAGTAGAAGACACCAAACTCGAACGGCATATAGCACGGGAGCTAGACTGCCCCGATTGCGAAGTCGGTGAACCGCATGCCTGCCCGTTTCGCTGCACCTTCTGTGGCGGGGAGCACTTCGCAGATCAGTGTCGCCACCGCAAGGTCTGGATGGACATGATGAATCGGCAACGTGCCGAGGATGAGGCTTGGGATGCGCTAGCGAGAGTTGGTGAAGCCTGACAGTTCTCCCGTCTCACCGAAAGTACTTGTACTTGTGGTTTAGATACTTAATTTGTAGGAGCGCACAGTATCCGTTTTCATAGAAAAGTATTCCAGATCACGTTGTGAGCTGTGCCAACACATCTTCCAGGCAATAGCTTCATTCAAGTCTATATACTTAACATTATGGAACTAGAAGTTACTAATGAATTACTACGTCCTTAGCAGAAGGCCCCCTACTTTAGTGGGGGGATGAATGCGTTTCACAAGATATAAACGAGAATTCTAAGGTTCAAAAAACTCGTAAATTCCTTGTG
>OCZT010003282.1_pt1 | contig 16562 bp, 2 predicted proteins | sample 1539031 | NCBI WGS metagenome assembly OCZT01 (sample SAMEA3539308, study PRJEB22396) | soil metagenome | biome: tundra; feature: field; material: soil | place: USA | collected 2010-05 | depth 0.15 m | reverse complement strand
GTGTCAGGTGGATAGCTGCCACAAATTCGCCTCAACTCCATTTTAAGAAAAAGTGTTCCCCCAGAAACACCTTTATCAATTTGCTCGGTAGTATTTATTTGTGGATAAGCCCTATCTTTTTTAACTAATGATTTTGCTATTACAGAATCTTCCTCCATTTTTTTAAGGTCATCAATATTAATCATGCCTTTATATGCGAGTAATTCCTTTTTAGCACCTCCAACTCGGACATCACTATCTTTAAAAGTATTTTTACTTTCCTTTTGACGTAAGTATTCGTCAACGTTTTTATCAATTCCTGAAAAAACTGGTTGCATATTATTTTCTGGAACATCAATAATAATTTGCCCTGCTGATTTTACGCTATACGTGTTATCTTTTTCGTTGTAGGTATCAATACGTCCTTCATCACCAATGGTATATTTACCTTCAACTGTCTTGGTGAATTTTATAGCTTCTTCTGTTTTAAATTTCTGTTCGGTCATTTTTTTAGTTTTAAGCTAACTCCTTGTACCCGCTTATATTTTTAAGAAACATTGGTGGCGTAATAGTATAATCGGATGTGATTTCCTCTCCACCTTTAATATCTCTTATTGCATAAGCATAAAACTTTTCACCCTCCTGTGTTAAAATGCAGTTACCGTTCTTTTGATGGTTTACAAAATCACCCAAATCACTAATCCACTTCATTCCTTTTTTCTTTCGGTCAATATCAGCTATAAGAATGATACAATCATTTTTTTTAATATCAGCTATTGTAAATAATCCTTTACCGTGAATAAGTGAATCGTCAATGTACAGTTGTTCTTTTTTTACCATATTATATTTTTCTTAAATTGAACGGCTCTGCATCTAAATAATATTCAAAAGTATATCCTAACGGCTCTAATTCAGCAAGCATACTACCACAAGTTTCGTATGTGGCTTCACCTTCTATTCCGTATTTATCTAAAACCGATTTTACATCAGCAGGTAATTCTTCTTGATGCAAAAACAAATCTTTTGCTTGTAAATATTCTTCTTCATCATCAATATCACCACCATCTTTCATCTGCGCCTGACCTGCTAATTCCGCAGCCTCTCGCTTCTTCTTACGAATATCAGCTTCCAGTAAAGAAGTTACTTTATAAAGCCTTTTCATCGCTTCTAATTCAGCAACCTGTTTTTTCAATTCGTAATTTTCCTTTTCTATTTCATCATACTTTCTTAATTCTTTTTCATCAACCTCTGTGAATTTTTTAGAACGTTCGTATTCTTCTAACATTTTGTTATGTTTTTTAATTAATTCTTCTGTACCGTCATCCGTGCTTTTTTCACGTTCTTCAATATCGAACTGGTCTTTTATTGCTTCAAACGCTGAAACAGGAATAGATATATTTATTTTATATTTTTCCCAAAGTATAGAAACTAATTTTTTAATAGTTGGTAGTTCAAATTGATTAGTAAATTCTCCCTTAGAATAATTCCATTTGTCCTCGAACGAGAAGCTATTTATATCTGAATCGTTCACAATATCCGACAAAGGATTTTTTGCTTTCTTAACATATAAGTGATAAAAATTACTTCTTCTTTGCATTGTTACATCAGTACCATATAATTGTAAAGATGTTCCGTTTGACATACCTTGAATAAAATTTAAAGCCTTATTGATAGGTATTTTAACTCGTATATCTTTTGCTTCAAAATTATCAGGAAGTAATATTCCTTTTTTAACTCCACCACCATCTACGGTATAAGAAATTAATTTACCACCAACACGGAAATCAGCGTTACCATAACCCTTCAATATGTTACCAGTTACAATATAACGATTAACACGGTCTGCTCTGCTCTCTTTTGTTTCAACATCCCAATCTTCAATAAATGTATCTACATCTCTTTCATCGGCAGTTTTTATTTCATAATTACCTTCGGTAGCTGCTTTTATTTTATAAATAAAACTATCTGACAATGTAATACTCATCATACGCATACCATTCGGTAGAACGAATCTTACAATCATTTGGCTTGGTGCAAAAGGATTCATTTGATTGAAATTAATATCAACACCTAAACATATTCCCTTAACAAATTCACCGTTCTCATCGTATTTAGCCAATGGATAAGCCATTAGTTTTCTAACCTTGAAATATTCCAAGTTACCTACAACTAATTGTTTGGTATTTTTAATTGAACTCTCAATTGATTTTACACGGTTTTCATATTCCAGTTCGATAGCAGCAGTTTTTTCAGCAATATATTCTTTTGCTTCGGTCTTTGTTTTTTTCAAAAGACTTGGACTTTCTTTAACACCTATCAAATCATTATCTTTTCTAATAACAGCATATTCGAGTTGGTTTTCTTTGCTACGTTCGATATGGTCTAAGAATTTTTTAATTAAAAACTCTGATTTAGTTTCAGGATTAAAGTTCAACACCTTTCCTTGCGGAGTAGTAAATGTAAGTGCGTTTGCAATTAAATTCTCAACCTGTGCTTGCTTGTATGGTTTACGTAAATTATTTACAGAACATCTTTCCATAAATACCGCCTCACCAAACACAGAAGATTTTTCAGGATTTCCAACAGAAACAACATCCTTTCTGATTAGTTTAGCATCCAAATCCATGTTCTCTACTTCCAGATTCCATTCACCACTCTGACGTAATTGTGTTTCCAAATTACCGTAACCTTCCGAAACTGTTTTGTAGAAATTAGATTGAAGTTCTACTGGTAATATAGCAACACGACCACTAACTTTATGAGCCTTATCTTCAATTTTATTTGTGTCTTCGGTAGGATTTCCAAACTCAAATTTCAAGATATTTCCAGTCATATCATTGTATTGAGGATTATCTTTTAAGAACTGTACAACCTTCATATCACCATATACGTTCAAAAAGTCAACCACATCTAATAATTTTTTAGATTGTTTTTGATTCGATGTAGTATTAGCATCTAAAGATTTTAATTTCTTTTGAAGCATCATCATTAAACGTTCTTCGGCAGGAATAGCAGAAATCACATAATCGTAAATAGGTTTGAACACCTGACCAGTACGGTTAATACGACCACGTTTTTGAACTTCTTGATTAATGTCTAATTCAGCCTGTAAAATAATCATCACACGTTGCTTAACCTCATTACGTGGTTCAAGTGATGTAGGTATTTTTGGAGTTCCGTCTTCGTTATGATTTACTACATAAACTTTTTTAGTTTCAATAGAATGTGCAGAAGCACCAGTAGAACCAGACTGATTAATCAATAAGCAATCTAATTCATTATCATTGAATTTTCGGAACATATCATTTACTGGTTCTTTCACACGGCTTTCAATTTTACCATGAACACCATCTTCTAAAAACTTAACTTGTTTTTTTCTTCCAGTTACTTCACCGATTTTAAATCCTGCATCTTTAATTTTTTTAACGATTACATCAATTGGACTTATTGTAATACCTGTTGAAGCCTTACGTATGTCTTTAAGTATATCGTTATAATCATCGGTAAGTGTAGGATATTCATTAGGGTCTAACGCCATTTTTTCCGTATCACCTGTTGGATGCTTAATGGTATATTCAAGTGTTTTTTCTAATCTTCTTTTTAGAATAACACTAAAATCAGTTTTTATTTTATCTGTTTCTTCACTTATTAAATAGTCAAGGAAACTTTCAAGCGTACTACTGAAACCTATAATTACTTTTTTACCTTCTTTCATTCTTTGAATAGCAAAATCAGCAACGGCTTCTGCTTTAATTGAAAAAAGCAATTGATTAATCAAATTGAATATTCCACTAAATATTGGTGGATTACCTATACCGCCTTCAATATTTTGTTTCTCTACACCCGCTTCAATTTGTTGTTCTTTAAATTCTTCATCTTTATTGGCTATAATAGGATTTACTTTGTCTTTTTGAAATCCAATAATTTTGCGAATAATATTTGTAACTGTATCGGATACCGCTTCGTGTGTTTCTCTTAAATTAAAATTAGGTAAAGGAACATCACGTTCAAGCATACGCTCATCCAGATAGTTATAATTTACAACTACACCTTCATAAGAACGCTCACGTCTTAACATCTGACCTTCTGAAACAAGTTCGTTAGCTAAAATTTCTTGTAGCGCAACACCACCACTCGTAATAGCAGCAACAAGAGTATCGTTATCCATCTCTGCATCCTGAATAGCCGTCTTCATTGCGTAAATAGGCATATTATCAGGTCGCTTGGCAAATGTTGCAGATAAGAAAACAACACCTGCTGTACGATTTAATAAACCCTGTAAATATTTACCTGTATTTGATGAGCCGCTTGCCAAATGACTTTCATCACATATCACAATATTATCAGTAGCCATAGCCATTAACCATTCTGCTTTTTCTTTTGCACGAGTAGGACTGTTTACTTGTGAATAGGTAAGTAATACCGCATCATATCCTTTTGGTAATTTACGACTTTCAAATACATTTCTCAAAGTATAATCAGGTTTGGTATTTGATACACCTTCATAAAGAACATTACCATCAGAATCTTTAATTTCTGTTTTAGAAGAACGACCATTTACAATAAATGGAACAATACGTTTTGATTTTTTAATTTGTTTTGCATAATCATCATTTCGTGTATATGAAGATTCTTTCATTATCTCATTTGGGTAATATAAATCACGGTACTCCTCAACACAGTCTTCCGTTTCTTTTTCGTAACCTTTTGTAAATAATTTAGAAGAATTGTAATCTAATTCAAAATCACCGTTTTCAATATCTTCTTTAATGGCATTTTCTATAAGTGTTTTTGTAACTTTTCTTACCTTATCAATTTCTTTTCCTTTGAACCATACTGGTACTGCATCATCACTACCGATTGCAATTAAATCACGATATATGTCAGAAAATAAGTTTGGTTTTGCCGTAAAAAATATTGGTGTCTTACCAATTTTAATAGAATATCTCATAATAGCTGCGGCTGTATTGTGAGTTACAATAAAGTCATCTGTAACATATAAATGAGAAGGATGTTCTACCGAAATACATTGACATTCTTTTTTTCCGACAAGGTTAATTGATTTAATATATTTTATTGGAGGATATTTTGTTCTTTTATTTACACGTTCTTTTTTACGTAATAATCTTACTGGACAAATATCATTTGGTAATGCTATTGTAATTACATGACAAGGTTGTTTAAGTGTTTTCTTAATTGTTTTTCTTGCTAATCCCCCAAGTGATTGAACTAAAAATACAACATCATTAGCTAATTGTTCAGATACGGTATAATATTGACAACCGCCTTTTTTGCTAACATAACCATCAGTATCCATTAATCCCTGCAATATAGCTATACGAACTTCAACAGAATTTATTTTATAAATATCAGGGATAAATTTTGAATTAGCCACCTTCCCATCCAATCCCAATTTTCTAATACCAGTAAGTAATTTGTTCTCATGCCCTCCATTATTTCTTTTTTTACTACTTTTTCCTTTTGATAACTGATAATGCTGATGTCTTGTTTTTTTTGCACATAATCGACTATCTAACTTTAATAAACAATCTCTAACCGAATCTAATATTTGGTCATCATTAGTTGTTAATTCAATACCATGTTTCCTAATACAAGCATCACCCAATAATACACCTAATAAATAAGGGTCAACAGGAACTTCTTGCTCTTTAAAATTAACTGGCTGAACGGTAGGTACAGAAACAGACCTATGTACGTATTTGATTATTTCTTTCAGGCTCTTAACTTTATATTGTCCATAAAAAGCATTAGGATTTTTTTTATACCAATCCCTCATCTGATTGTCTTTTACTAACCATAAATGGTCTAAAGAACATTCCGTTTTAGTTCCATCAGTAAATAATACTTCATAAACATCAATTTTACCCTGTGGATATACTCCCGATACTACTGTTTCATTACCATCCGCAGAAATAACTTTACTACCAATTTTTAAATCACCCATTTTAACCCAACCTGATTTTGTAAGTACTTTAGAATCAAGTGGTTGGCTTCTGCCTTTCCCAATTCCGACCATGTCGCCAACAATCAACGCTTGTCCCTTCTCAATTTGATAAATAGCGTTTGCAACAGCATCAACCTGTTCGGCTGAAAATGCACGGCACATTTCAATCAAATCAGTATAACCTAATTTACCCATAACGTACTGGTCAATACCACGAACTTCACGGTCAATTTTGGTAAGAGATTTATTCATCTCATAAAGCATAGATACAGGAGCAACCGTATCAAGAGTTTCACATACTATTGATTTAGGTATATATTCTGCTGCTGAAATATCTGCGTTTTGAACGCTAACATCTTCTAATTCGTTTGCAGGGTCAGCAACAATTTCTTCTGTGTTGATAAGACCGCCTTCGTCAAGTTTTGTTGTTTCCATTTTGGTTTTATTTGAGATGCTGTCAATTATTTCTCTGACCTCACCATCGTTTAAAAAATATCTATTTTCTTTTTTTTCTCTTTCGTTAAAAGGTATTTCAAGACTATAAGTATCTAATTTTTTACCGTCCTTATAAATCAATAAACTACCTTGTGTAGTAGAACGAATATTACGAACAGCAGTATATCCTTTGTAACCAATAATATCTGTTTGCTCGTTATCATCTGTACGTTTAGGAACATCTAAATGTTCAAACTCACCTGCACGTTTTAGATATTCTTGTTTAGCCAATTTTATAACATCATCGTATTTTGATGATTTATCATAAACTTTAATTTCAAGTGGTTCGTGAATAACACTTACTATTGAATGATAATCACCACTTTCTTTACCATCTAATCTTTTATCAGCATAGACAACTGCGTTTGGATATTGACCGATAAATAACCATTCAGGTTGTTTTTTTACATCACCACCAGTTTTTAATTTATCATTTAGCTTTAAATAAATAGAAGCGCAATCAATTCCATGTTCTAAAGGAGGAACTATGTAATCAATTCTTGATAAATCAAATGACACGCCATTTACATCGTAATCTTTATCGTTTTCTGGATTTACTTCTAAAATCCCATCTCTTAATTCTTGTTCTTCACCAGAAAAAACAATAACTCTTTTTCCTTTTCTGTATCTTAATATGTTGTATATAAAATTAGGGTTTTTATCTCCACGTATATCCATATTACCACCTGTTTTTAAATATTCTGGTTTAAGTCTATCAATAGTAAATAAATCAATAAACTCTTGTTGCTTATAAACTTCTGTTTTTACTTTAGGAGTTTTTAATTTATCATCTCCCCAAGCCTCATATTCTTCTGTTTGTTTTACTTTAAATGAGTTTTTAGTTCTCTCCAAAATCTCTGCGGTAATTCCTTTGGTGTGTCTGTGTTTCCAAATATATTTTTTATCATCTTCATCTTGTTCAACTTCGCCACCTTTTTTAAACGTCTTACTTTCTAAAGTCATTTGGTCGGCATAAGTATCAAGTAAATCAACTGTTGGTTTGTTGTTATAAAATGTAGTAATTGGTTTAGTGTATTCAATAACATTTTGAGGAGCATCAATCCACTTATAGTGATAAATTTTTCTACCACCTTCCATACTTTCAACAGCACTTAAACCAAAATTTCTTCCTTTTTCAGTTGTTACTTTTTCATAATATTCACCAACACCGCCACCTTTAGCAAATGTCTTACCACCTTCTAAAATCCAAGAACGTTCTGAATTAAGTGTATAGAATTTTAAATCGAAATCTTCTCTATCTCTTATGAAAGCTAAAATTTCATCAAAAGGAACTTCATTTGGATGTCTTCCACCAATATACATATTCAAAGAAGCATCAAAAGATTTATTACTGAAAGAAAAAACGTTTTGGCTCGTATCTAAAATACCGTGTCCTGCTTGGATGTAAACTACAATTCCTTTATTGAATAATTCAGTAGCTTCCTGTTCGGTAATTTCCTTTGGCTCTTGTACTCCGATACCACCATCTTCTTTAGATTTTTCGTCCTTAATAATATCAGCTATTTCTGCTTTATATTTTAATTGATATGCTTTAAAAACTGTATTTCCTTTTACTAACATAACACCAGTTTCCATTGTATTCCTATCAATAACCCCTACACGTATTTCGTTATATCCTTGTTTTACGGCATCACTAATTTCCTGTTTTGATATTGAATCTAAATCCACTTCTTCCATTTTATATTGTGGAACAAGTTTATATAGTTCAATAAATTTCTCAAATTGTTTTACTGTTTTTTTAGTATTTACTCCGTTTACACGTATAGTTAAATCATCTCCATCAACATCATAAACATAGAAACTATTTTCTTCACCACGATACCAACTCGTGTACAATTGACCTTTTTTAAGGTCAGGATATTTTGATGAAATTGAATCTAAACTACCACCGTCAGAATAATATGTATCATTATTTATTAAATCTTTTGCCTCCTGTAATGTTCTTGCATTATCAATATGTTTACCATTCATAAAAACTCCAAATTCAGGTGTCTTAAATTCCATTCCAGATGAATCAAATTTTCTTACTGTAAACAAATTGTTTTTTATGCTATTTTGATAGGAAATTTTCTCATAGTATCCATCTTCGCTTATTGCACCACCATTTACCATACCATTTTCTTTTTCTAAATCTTCATCCGAAAAATAACCATCGCTACCGTCTTTGAATTTCACATACCACATACCGTTAGATTGGTTCATAAAACCAACGTTACCCTTCATGTTTTGAACATTTTTAAGATAAACACTTTCTCCATCTTTAAATTTTAAAGAAAGATTTTGTAATTCAACAGGAAGGTCTTTGAAAAATCTTTCATAAATCTGCTCTAATCCCTTATCACTAAACGTGTAATTACTTTCAGTACCTTGTTTTTTATAACCTAATTCAGATAAAAATGTTTTTTCTTGTGCAGTTTTAGCACCGTGTTTTTTTATGTACTGGTAAGCCGCTAAAATATTTGATTTCTTTTCATCAGTCAAATAACTAACACGCTTCATACCATTCTCTGTTGCGTATTCTAAAAGACCTATATCTGATAAATAACGGTTAATTATATCTGAATCTGGACGAACATTACCATGCTCATCAACTTCTTTAATTTCGTATTTCCAAACTGGTTTTATTTTGTTTTCTTTTCTTTCGGCAGTTGTTATTTTAGTTATTTTTTCACCTCTTTTTTCTTGCAAATTATCTTGAAGATACATTAATGCTTTTTCAATTTCTGCATTTCCTTCTACACTTCCACCACTACTAAACTTTTCTTTATTTTCACGAACTTCTTTTATTGAAATCGGCTTCCAAAATAAATCTAATTCAAATTGATATTCTTTTAATTCTTCGATACTAATGTATCCCATTTCAGCATTCATCCAATCACCGTTCAATACAGTCAAACCATACGCTTGATGCTGCTCATCCTCAACATCTTTTTCAGTTATATAAAAATGTGAATCTCCCTTGAAGTAATGTAAATAAACGATAGCAGCTTTTCCTTGCCCATCAGTTTCGTAAGATTTTGGCATCTTTTCAATTCGCTCGGACAACTCTTTTAAAATATCATCATGTTCAACAGAACCGATTAAAGCACGTTGCTCCATAGTGGGCATGAATTTTCTCACAAGTGAAGGAATATCGTTAGTGTTTTTAATTTTCATTTTTTAAGTTTTTTGTATTAAAAATCATGCGATTATGCAAATATAATTGTTTTAAAAATCAATTAATTTTAAAGTAATAAACACGTTATTACGCTATCGGTAAAAATACGCAATTTAATAACGCTTTTGTTTTCTTTATCCTTGACAGTTTTTTCCGTAATGTTGATGTAAAGGTTAGCTTAAAAAAATTATAGACTTTTGCCAATTCTTTCAAAAAGTTGGTTGAAATCATTTATCGGTTTTACAGAAAAAGGAGTAAGGTTGTCCAGTTCTTTGTTGGCTAATGGGTAATAACCGCCAACCGTGTCTTTACGGTTTTTGATAAGCACAATCCTGATAGGGTAAGTAGTGCCTTGCCTACCGTAAAGCGACCCGTTTAAATTGATTACGTCATCAACCTTGTAATGGCTGAATAGGTACTGTAAGAATGTCTTATCCTTTAACCCTTTTAGCCTTCCTGCTGCATCAAATTCGGTATGACCACCGATTATGAAAGCTGTTTTAGCTTGTGGTTTAATGTAGTTTAATGAGCGAATGATTATCTGCTGCTCTAAACCACTAATCGGAAAACCGTCTGCCATCAGTTTTTCGGGAGTAGATGCAAAAGGTGGATTTGCCACCATTCCGTCAAAAGTATTGTATTCGTATGGGAACGGTTTGTTTGCATCCTGATTCAATACCTCTTTATAATTTTCTTTGATTAAATTGTTGTAACGGTTCTTATCAAGTTCGTTCACCACAAATTCTTCGGGAGTTCCTGCGACAGTTAAATTTCCGCTCCCTCCGCACGGCTCAAAAAATACCTTATCTGACTTTTCATTTATCCCTACATATACGCCCATCAAATAAGCCATAGGTAAAGGAGTACTGAATTGACCAAGAGCAACCGAAATATTTGTTTTGTGTGTAGAGTACGGTTGGTTTGAATAAAGGGAAACTAATTTAGGATATGCACTATCAACATCAAAAGCACCTGCAATATCACGACCAACTTTTAAAATAGCATACTCGGTTAATTCACGAACCTTTTGTTTATCGGTAAAACCAAATTCTTTTTCGGCAACACGCTCGATACTTAATTTACTTTTAAACTCCGTTCCTTCATAAATAAGATTAATTACTTTGTCTATGAATAAATCTTCCTGTGTTTTTCCACCCGCTCCAATAGCTTTGTATTTAAGGATTTCGTTTTGGATACGGATTTCTTTATTTTTTTTCAGTAATTCAAGCATAGCATCTTCGTCATCATCAACAGAACCGCCATCATCAAACCTATCTCCACCTTTTTCAATAAACTTTATATTAGATGTTAAGTCTTGTTTTTTTATTTTATCCAAATTTATAATAAGAACTTCTAATTCCTCTGCACCCTCTCCTGTTTCAAAGTCATACATTTTGATTCCATCATACTTATTTTTCTTAGCGTAATCAAATGCTTTTTTCCAATTATCAAACTCAAAATATCTTTTACCATCCATTAATTTTAAACCATCAGGTGTTTTATATCTAATAATAACTCCCTTGTTTTTAAATTTATCAGAAGCCCATTCAGCGTGTCCGAGTGCTTCCTCTTTAGAAATACTAAATGAAATACCATCCGTTCCTGCTCCACTTTTTTTACCACTATGTTTAATAGAAAAACCATTCTTTAATATTTCTCTTGCTGATTTTTCATCAGTACCTTGATATAAATATTCTATATCAGAATCAACCCCACCGCCATCATCAAACTTTATATCAGAACTAAAAATTTTATAATCCTGTTTTAATTTATCCGATGTTTTAGAAAATAATTTTTCAAAATCATCTGCCCTATTTGTAATATCTGTCCAATTACTTTTTTTACCGTAAATGTATTCAATTATTTTTTTATCATTTGGATTTTTTAAATCAAAAACAGACCTGCCAAAAATACTTTTACCATGAAAATTATTAAATATCCAAGCATCAATAATATACCTATCATCTGCAACTGCGAAATGATGACCTTCTTCTTCATCCTCATCTAAATCTTTAAAATATAACGCTTGTGGATTTTCTTTTTGACTAAATCCATAAATCTTTACTTTTTTTCCTTCCAACATTCTTATTGCAGATGCTACATACGAGCAAATAAAAGATGAGCCATCTTTCTCTATTGATTCTTCTATTTTTTTTACAAATTTTTTATCATCATATATGGCGTATGGATTATTCAAATTTCCACCATCTTTAAGTTCATCCTGATTTGTAATAGCAGCACGATACAATTCTACTTCTACATAAGGAAGTTTAGCATTGATAGCAGCAATAGACCTGTGGTGTCCGTCCCACACTTTCCAAATTTGTTTACCAATATCGGATTCAGTAATTTCATTTCCGTTTAAAAAATATCCACCAACATCGCTATCATCAATAATTGCAGGGAAACCAGTTACCTTTGGAAACTCGTGAGATAAGGCATCAGCTTTCATTTTTACAGTATATACCTCAACCTTATCCCAATCTATCGGATTCTCAAATGCAGAAACAAGTAAATCGGTACTTACTGTTTTAGGAATTTTTATTCCGTTATAAAATTCACCTGATTTTTTATCAGTTAATTTTGGTGCTGAATGAACTATTGATTTGTGATACCAATTTCCGTTTATCTTAAACTGACTTTCGGTTTCTTCCTGTATTTCACCTAACATATTTGTATAATCACCTACACCTAATTCACCACCTTTTTTAAATTTAGTTTCGTTAGAAGTTTCTTCTGTAATTTGTTTTACTTTTCGCTCCTGCCTTTCAATTCTTTTTTTAAGGTCATATAAACCATTTGGTCTGCTCCCACCGTTTTCTTTTATTCTTTTATCTATCCAATCATAAGTTAATTGCTCGATAGTTTGTTTTGTTGGATGACCTATTTTCTTATGAGTTTTAGAATAATAGTCGTATGGATTATCCTGTCTGTACCATACATCTCCAATAGAATATACTGTATGTGCATTTTCTTCCATTCCACTTCTTACAAACTCAACAGGTTCTTCTATCTCTACTATTTCAGGTTTTTGTGCTTTATCAAATTTGTTTTTAAGTTCGTCGTATTCTTTTTGTTGAGCCTCCATTAAAACCAATTGCATTTTTTGTTTAGCAAGTGTTTTTACTGAATTAACTAATGATGGAAAAGATTTTATAGACTTTCTATCGGTAAATCCTAATAACACTAAAACAGATTCGGAACTTACTGTTTCAAATTCTCCATTTGTTTTTTGCACTTCAAATTGATGTACGATATTTTTACCAGTATCAGCACTTGCAATAGCTTTGTCCCAATCACTTACACGTTTAGTAGCAACATCACCGCTATGTTTATTAAAGTATTCCTGAAACTCGTATGCCCATTGATAAGAAATTAATTTCGCTCCGCTTTTACCCACTATTGGGGGTTCAAAAACAATAGTTTCGTGTGGTTTAAAACGAGATGCAGCACCGAAAACTTTATCGCTATCACCTAATTCACCACCATGTTTTAATTTTTCATTTGGAGAGTACCAATCACTACAAAACTCATCAATATTTTCAGGCAACTCTGATTTACCATACCAATTAACAAAATATTTATTTGTACAAATATGCTTTCCGTTTTCTGTGCCTAAATATTCACAGTTGGCACATGAAGAACCACCTTTGTGAACTTTCATAAACGGCTCATGGTTTTCAGGCAATTCAAACTTTCCTCTTTTATCCTTAATAGAATCAGAAGTATTGTCTATGGTTTCTTTATTTTTGTTTTCAATTACAACAACAACATTATTTCCAGTTATACCATTTATAAACTCATTAAAATATTTAACTTTAATATCATTAGGTATATCGTGGTCAATTTTTTCAATAATTATTTTAGCTTTTGTTTTTTCAAGAAACTCTAATTGATTTTTGGTAGGTACATCTTCATCTTCCGAGCCTACAATGGCTGTTTGCTCATAATAAGGTGGTAATTCTTTTACATCATTTGGAATAGGATGTAAAGAATCAAAAGCGGGATTAAACATCAAACAAGGTATTTTATATTTGTTCGATAAATAATAAGCCAAGTATCCACCTAATGAATGACCGACAACCGCTCTTATACCTTGTTTTTCAATAATCTCTTTAGAAATAAAATCAAAAACATAACCTTTTTCATAATCAAAATAAGGTGATATAATTGCTACGTCATCTCTTTTAAGTATTGAAACATTATCCGATTCAGGTGTTGCACCTATCCCGTGTAGATATAATATTTTTATATTTTTTACAGCATACGCATCGTAAAAGTTTTTTACTGGTGGATTTAATTCGAGTTCAGGATGATTTTTATAATATAACGAACCATTAATTATTTTAATAAAACTATTATATTTAAGTGGTGGATTTCCAGTTGCTCTTAATCCTGAATTTACATATTTTTCATACGAACTTTTATAATCAATACCAGTATCGTAATCAGCTAACATCATGTCAACTTCATACTCATAAAGAGAAAAATCATTTCTTTTACGCTTAGTTATTTTAACTTCGTAGTCTAATATAAAATCATAAATGTATTGTGGTCGCACAGTCATTGGTGGAGTAAGCCAAGCCAAATCAAGTATTTTTACTTTACCATATCCTTTTAAATATAATACTTGTCCCGATTCATATTTTGGTTTTGGTATTGCACCGCCTTTATCAAACCTTATATCAGGGTTGCTACCGTCATTTTTTAAGTTAATTTTTTTCCACGCTTTATTCCAAATCAAACTTTTTTTACCAGACATTGTTTTTTGACCTTCAACCAATTTAATATAAGGAACACCATCTCTATTTACGATTATACCACTATAATTTTCCGAAAGCCCAAAAGGACTTATAGAATCATAAAAAACGCTATCTCCAAAATTTAAACCCTCACCAAGCATAATTTCTTGACCTTTTTTGCCAAAAATATCTTTTTCTTCTTTGTATAGTTTTTGAATTACTGGATATGCTTGTTTATATTCATCAGAGCCATAAAAAGCACCTTTTGATTTATATTTTTTAGATTGTTCCTCCATCCATTTTATAGCATCATCATAACTTGTAAACACACCACCACCACCACCAAATCTTATATCTGGATTATTACCATCGAAAGTTTTATTTGAACCGTCTGCGAGTTTGATATTTTTACTATCAAAAACTACAACATCAATTATATCTCCATTTTTATCTAAATCAATTACACCATCGTATTTACCTTTACGTTGTGCATCAATTACCGCCTGATTTGTTTCTATATATTTACCCTTACCTACATGACCAGAATAATATGGGTTTTTTACAGATAAATAAACGGTGGTTAAACTTCCAAAATTTGTCTTTGCATAATGTTTTGCGCCTGATTTTATTGATGTAAACCAACCTACTCCTCTAAATACTCCTTGACTTGAATTAAAAGAGCCTCCGTGCCACATAATTAATGGCTCACCTTTCTTATCAACTACCTTACTTCCTTCAAACCATTTTTTAAAGTTTTCATTTAATAATATAGCACCGCCTTTTGCAAGTATCATATCTGGATTATAACTTACAACGGGAATTTCTTTTACACCCAAATCAATGTATCTATGAAATCTATGCCATCCGTCTTCTATAAATTCATCTTCATCATCATTAACCAATATAGGTATGTTTGCATCTTTGTGTTTCGCAGGGTTTGTAGAAGAATATACTCTGTGGTATTGGTAAAAATTATCATAATCTTCAACAACATCACTTGCAGATACTTTTTTAATAAGATAATCAGTAGGAACTAACCCGTATGAAAATTCCCTATCAGGATAGTGCTTATTGTAATCGGATATTAACGTATCAATAGTTTCTTTATCATTTAACCAATCAATATTTTTTTCAGTTATTGACCATTCAACATCTTCATTAACCTCGTAGGCTCTTATAACAACACCAATCTTATAATTTATTGGCATAGATGAAAAAATTGATTTTTTAAGTTTTGGTATTTCACCACCTTTTGCAAAATTATCAGGCGTAATATTTATCTTGTATATACCCATCAAAGTATGTTCTTCTGAAACTTCAATTAAATCACTTTTTTTATAAACCATAACTTTTGTTGTTTCATTACAAGGTCGTGTAACAGCTTGTTTTAAATCTGTATCAACCCATTCACTATCACCAGTAGAGTAAGTTATTATTTCGTCTTCTTTTACTTCTCCTATATTATCTAATTTAGGTTTTATAAAATTATTGTATAATTCTAAATCTTCATGGTGTTCAAAATTAATTTCACCTCCATTACAAAACCTTATATCAGGACTTAACATTAACTCCATCTGATTATCGTTGTCTGAATATAATGTTACTTCAAAACCTAATTTTTTAAAGAAATCAACTGAACTATTAATTGCTGTTAGTTTTATTTTATTTACTCCCGACTTCTTAGCATCATCAATAATTCTATTCATAATAGATGTGCCTAAACCTTTTGATTGTGATTCAATAATTTCTACATACCAATCATCTGTGTGTTTTTCTATATCAGCGAAGGCTTTACCGTCTTTGGTTACATACCTTGTTCCGTTTAGTTCTAAAATTATTTCACCACCATCATCAAATCTTATATCCCCACCTTTTTCAACAAAATTTATATTAGAGGTTAAATTTTGTTTTTTTATTTTATCTAAATTAATAATTAACACCTCTAATTCTTCTGCCCCTTCTCCTGTTTCAAAATCATACATTTTTATACCATCATATTTATTTTTTTTAGCATACTCAAAGCCATCTTTAAAATTACTAAATTCAAAATATTTATTACCCTCCATTAATTTTAAATCATCGGGTGTTTTAAACCTAATAATAACTCCTTTATTTTTAAATTTATTAGAAGCCCATTCAGCGTGTCCAAGTGCTTCCTCTTTAGAAATACTAAATGAAATACCATCCGTTCCTGCTCCACTTT
>OCZT010003281.1_pt1 | contig 16566 bp, 31 predicted proteins | sample 1539031 | NCBI WGS metagenome assembly OCZT01 (sample SAMEA3539308, study PRJEB22396) | soil metagenome | biome: tundra; feature: field; material: soil | place: USA | collected 2010-05 | depth 0.15 m | reverse complement strand
TCCGTTCCGAAGGGCAAGGTGTTCACTCTGAACCCCGCTGGAGCGATCGTATGCGTTGCTCCCGCCCAGGCGAAGAAGTGGCACACGCCTGCCAAGCCCGCTGTCAAGGCAGCATCGAACGCACGTCCCGCAGTCAAGCATGTTGGCGTCACCGGCTAGTTTGCCGGCGTAGTGGGTAGGGCAGCTCTTGCTGCCCCTCCCAGTGCGCCACGGACAAAGGAGACGATAAGTGAAGAGTGACATCCTGCTCGAGTATGAATGCCTCGGTGAATGTGTTACACTGGTGCTCAGGGAGGACTGTGTCGACTTCAAGAAGGATGACACCGTCACCGGGCACGTGCACCGAGACGTCCTGAACTACTACGTGATCGACCAGGGTTGCACACTGCCCAGGTCAGTTGCGAGACTGGAGGAGTGATGGCAAAGAAGCAGGAGAGGGTCCCGGGCACACCAGGTCAAGCGCACAAGCCCAGCATCCCAGCGATCTTCAAGAAGACGGAGATCAGTCCCGTCATGGCAGCCCTCAGCATCGAGACGATCCAGGCCGAGGGTGGCGAGCCGTTCAAGGTCGGGCAGATCATGATGGTGATCCCGGGCGAGATGATCATCGCCGAGATCGGTCCTGAGGCTATCGAGCAGTTCCGCAACGAACTGAACAGCGGAATTGACGTCACGTCCGTCATGCCACCCGCGCTAACGAGGGTGTGAGTGCAATGTCCAACCAAGAAACGAGGTGAAGTGACATGACAGGCTTTCCCGACGAGAACGAGCTCATGCGCGTCCTAGCAGCGACGCTCATGCAGATCATGAAGAGGTACGACTCCGTGCGCGTCCCAAGGGACAGCGTCTCGGGAGCACCCGAGGACGAACGGTTCGCCGTGCAGATCGACGTGCACAACTCCGACCACTACACGGTGCGAGTCGTCAAGCTCACGGACAAGCAGCGCCGCGAGAACTCCGGACGCACCGAGGAAGCGCTTCTGGCGAGGGTGCCCGAAGGCTGGTCGGTCAAGGTCTGGCACGGACGCAGAACAGAAAACGGACTGCTGATGTCGAAGTACCGCGCGCGGCAGCTTCGCTACGCACTTGCTTCTCGGGGTGGGTACACCGAGGTCGAGCTCACGTCTCCCAACGGAAACTTCTCCTACTTCGGAGAGGCCATATGCTCGCTCAAGGACAACTTCTGCCGCGCTGAGGGTCGTGTCATCGCACTGGATCGCGCGGTGCGGAAAATGGAGAATGCGATCGGTCTGGAGCAGGATCTGCACCGCGTGTTCTCCGAGGCCATCACGGATGCGGAAATGCGGAATCAAGACTCGGGGATGTGACGTGGAGGAGCGTTCTCTCCGCATCCCGGGCAAGGGTCAGTGCGACATCTGCCGGCGGACCCGCGTGCTGTTCCGCTTCGAGCAGTACCGCCGCCGCTGCGTTGAGTGCTACGGTCTGACGGGTAACGCGCTTGCGACCGCCTACAGTGAGGGAGAGGCACGTGTAGCGGCCAGGACCAAGGCTGCACGCAAGGCGTACCCCTGCGTCGGAGGTCCGTTGGACGGACTGCTGGCGACGACCTACGACTTCTGGGACAAGGACGGCATGCACCGGCACCTCGTGGACGAGTACACGGACTACAACGTCGCCCACGGCAGAACTCGTCGACACAAGTCACCGTCCATGATCTTCGTCTACGTGGGCTGCCTTCAACCCGTCGGCAAGGCACGTGACAGATGACTAAGCGTCAGTGTCCGAACTGCAACGGATGGGGCAGGGTCGAGAAGCTCGGGCTGTTCGGATTCAAGTTCGTGACCTGCAAATTCTGTGGCGGGTCGGGCCAAGTGCCACACGTCAACGGAAGGTGATCCAGTGCACGTCAAGCACCTCGGGTTCGAGCTGGAGTTGAAGGTCATCAAGATCACGCACGCACTTGCGTGGGTGCCGGACGAGGAGCGGAAGGTAGTCGTTGACAGCCTCGCACCCGCTGGCTTGCGGCGTGCGGTAGCGGAGCAAGTCGGAGTGGAGACGAAGTGATCCGCATAGGTGACACAGTCGCGTACAGTGATGCACCCAGTGTCGCCCTCGGCAAGGTCGTACGGTTGATTGAGGACGGCGTCGAGGGGTACGTAGTTCTTGACAGCGGCTGGAAGTATGCTGCGCGGCTGGAAGTATGCTGCGGTCACTTGGTTGCTTTTCAGCCCGCCGTCGACACGGCACAGATCCCGCCGTTGCTGCTCCGGTGGACGTGCACGACGTGCGGCTGGACAAACACCTGTGCAGCTCCTGGGTTCGCTGGTGACGGCCACGACCACTTCCCTGACGGTAGGACGCCGTGCGGACCGATCACAGCGCAGCGGTGCAGTTCATGACGATCGTGCGAACTGGGTACTCACTCCGCATCCGCAAGGGTTGGATCTTCTGGCAGGGCCGCTGGTCGACCAACGGAAAGATCGGCGTGAGCAACGGTCACACGTATCGAGCGCTCACGCGGTACGGGATCATCAGCCGACTGCATCGTGTCAGGCATCGACGCGCTGCTGTACGGTTCCACTTCGAGCAGTGGGAGGAGGTGGAGTAAATGTCAGTCACAACGTTCACGTACAAGGGCGCGAAGGTCGAGCTGGAGTTCAGTAGCCGCGGCCGTCCGAAGCAGGGCGAGACCGCCGACGCAGCGTACGCCCGTCGCGAGAAAGCAGCCAAGGCCGCCTACCGCGCAGCGCACTAGCGACACGGGCCGGCCGGTGCTCTGCCGGTCGGCCTGTTCGTTCTTCCAGGGGGTTGCTTTCTCATGTTGAATAAGCTAGTATCTGCTCATGGAGATCAACAAGGAGGACAGCACCATGAAGAGCTTCGTCATCTACTTCAACCCGCAGGACACGCGGAACTACACCCGCTGGATGAACTACGCAGCGAAGTGCAGCGCCATCTCGTCGTACCGCGACGGTCGTTGGTACACCAACGACACCGTCATGTCCGGCTTCGCACGCAAGGTCGGCATGCTCGTCGCGACGGTCACGGTCGAGGCGATCTCATGACACTCGCATACGACGTCGAGCTTGCGGCGGAACTGCTTGACGCGTCCCGCGGCATGCTCGACCAGGATGAGTTCGACCGGCGGCGTCAGCTGCTGGACCAGGCCCGCGCACCCCGCGTAGCGTTCATGCGCCGGATGTCCCTGATCGACGAAGCAGTGAAGGACCTCTCATGATCACACCTCCGCTGCTCGACACAGCCGCAGCCCTCGCTCGGTTGGACGCTCTGGATGAGGCTGCACTCGCGAAGCGCATCGAGCACGGTGACTGGTCAGCCATGAACGACCGCATCCCGCTCTACGACATCTTTGCGATCACTCCCACCCACGACATCTGGAGGACCTCATGAGGTATGAGGACACACTTCCACTGCTGTACCAGCGTTGCTTCGTGTGTCGCAAGCGCGTCGGCGAGAACGCAGCGATCATCTATGAGGACGCGATCATCGACGGCGTCTCACTACCCAAGTCCGTTCACCTATGCTCGGTCGACTGTGACCGGCTTCTGCAGGAGAACCTGGCTGCGATCGTTTGTCACCCTCAGCGGCACGCACTTGACATCCTCGATCTCTGGGATGACCTGTACGACGCGTTCGGCGCGGACTGCCCACTTCCGTTCACGCTGATCGAGGAGGACTATCCCGAGCTGTTCGACTACTTCGGCACCCTGCTCACCGAGGCCACTGAGCTTCACTGCCGCCGCTTCCTCGTTGAGCACCCGGATCACCGCGAGCCGTACTTCGACAGTCTCTTCGATCATCGCATGCTCGAGCCGTGGGAGGTCTACCGCGATGACTTCCAGGGTTACCACGATGAGTGGCCACAGCTGATCGTTGCCGCACGGGAGATCCTGTCGTGAGGCCGCTTGACTCACCGGAGGTGCTGGCACAGGCCGAACGCATGGGCACGCTGAGCCGGATACAGCTGCTTCACCTCGAGCGTCATCTCGACGCCTACTACGAGGGTCAGCGCGCTGACAACGAGCAGGCAGCCCGCCAGCGTGAACGAGCGCTCTCGCTGCCCTTCGCACTCCCACCCCTGTCAGTGATCGCGTGAACGACAGATTCGCCGACGACGGTCCTTGCGTTCACTGCGGGAAGTGCGGAGTCCGTTCACCTGAGCTCCTGAACTACGTCAGCGTGGATCCGTGCCTCGGTGTACTGCCCGACGTCACACAGGCGTGCTGCGGGCACGGAGGACTGTGTGATCCGTACGTCGTCATCGCACCCGGGAACGCACCCGGCACGTTCTCTCCGCACGTCAAGCCCGGGACGATCCAGACGATCTTCCGCAACGAGTCTGCCCTCCTTTACTTCACTGAGCAGGGCGTCGGTCCTCCGCGATGACACCAGATGAGCTGAAGCTCGGGGAGCTGGCTGTACTCAAGCGGAACCTCCGCGTGCAGTTGAAGGAAGCCAACGAACAACTGAAGGTGCTCGCCAAGACTGTTGACCTCCCGCTCATCATCGTCCTCAACGGTGAGGCGGTCGTGGTGCGTGAGCCGCAGTACAAGGGAGGCGTTCCAATGCAGACCATCGCGCGTTGCGTGCGGCCTGACCTTGCACACTAGCGCGACACGTGTTAGACTGAACACGCGGGAGGGAGCAAGGCAGCGCGAGTGCTTCCCTGACCGAGTGAGCGCACGGAAGGTCCTGTACGCAGTGACGGGGAGCCCAGTCTGCTAGCAGCCTTCCATGAAGGTGTGGAAGTCCGCGACTTCCGCCGGTTGTTCACTCAGTTCCCTCCCGTGTTGCTTTCTTGCCCAGGGTAGGCTAGGATAAGACTATGAAGCGCACGCGGATACAGCCCATGACCGTTCACTACGTGGACGGCACCTCTCGCGAAGTCTGCTGCGGTCCCGCCGCGTTGACCGCGCTGAGCAACGGCGCTGTCGGCTATGAGGTCAACGGTGACGCCCGCCCGGGTGTCTGCTGCCACGCTGGAGCCATCCGAACTGCTGGCCTGTCGGACCTGCACGCCGAGGCTCGTGACACGGACGCCGTGTACGAAGCTCTGCGCTGGTAGTGGCGGCGACGGCTCGGAACGTGGATTCGATACCCGTACTCTCCAGTGCCCTGGGCTCTCTATTGAGCTACCCGACCGTCGCCTTGGCTGGTGGCTCACGCGGCATCAGCGTGCATGACCAGCCCAGTCAGTGTATCAGGTTGCAGTAGGTTAGGAACGGAGCGACCGTCACGGGAGTGCATCCCGTGGAACTGCGCGCCCTGGAGCCCATCCGTCAGTCCATCCTGAGGTTACCCGTGTAACCCATGACCACTTCGCGAGCAGCCCAGGCGTTGCTGCTCCACGCCGTGTCAGTTCAGTTGGCATGCCCACCGCGAACTGGTTTCCGTCAACCCTTGGCCAGTACACGCATTCCGGGTCTAAGTACCAACTCACCAACTCAAAGAGAGTAGTAGTAGTAGAGAGAGGAGATTGGAGTTGGTTTGAGTTGTGTGCGCCCTATCTTGTTCGCAGGTACCCACTCAGTCTGAGTTGGCTGAGTTGGCTATTTCTCGCAACCATGCCGAATGAGGTGGTCGCTCCCAGCCAAGCAGGTCACTTCACGGAGGAAAGTGGTTGCTCCGAACAGCGAAGTGTGTTATGCTGGCACTACACCACGGGAGGAGGATCCCATGTACCACGCGATTATCGCCGTCTTGCTACTACTGCTCGTGTTCGGCGTGTTCTCGATCGGCGGCAACCTCGGCTTGCTCACACGCCACAACCTGCGCTTCCAGCCGGACGGCGCGACCAACGTCGTACAGGACGTCGTCGCAGGCGTCCTGCCGATTGGCGAGCCGATCCTCGTGCAGTTCAGCACGGCCGGCGTGTCGAACACGCTCGTGTTCTGCGGCACCAACCCGGTCAACGGAGCGTTGCTCCTTGACATCCACGACGTTCCGACGTGAAGGACAGCATCGTCAACGGGATCGACGGGTACACGACCCAGTCAGTTCTTGAGGGCAGGCTCGAGCGAGATCACCTGGGCATCGAGAGCTACGTCAAGGTCGGCGGCTACCACGTGAAGTACTGGGTCTTTCCCGAGCTCGCGAAGTTCCGGCCCGGCCAACGGATCCGCGTCACGATCGAGGCGATCGCGTGAAGGGTCTCACGATCGAGGTCTTCCAGGACATCCACGGCAGGTGGGCGTGGGAGATCTTCAAGGCCGACTCCGGTCTCCTCGTGCAGATCCCGTTCGCCGAAGACAGCTACGGCAAAGTCGTGACGACGAAGTTCAGTGGCAGCGAGACAACGCTCGCCAAGGCTGCCACCGCGGCCGGCAAGCAGTACGGCACCATCGCCGCGTACGAGGTTGACTGCCAGCTCCGCGAGGCGTACCGCGAGGCTCGTCCCGTCGCCACGGTGATGACGTGATGGTCCGCAGCCTCAGTCGCGAGATCGACTTCCGCAAGGCGAAGCGCATCCTGAAGGAGCTCGAGCAAGACGACCCTCCCTTCAGCAGGCGTCGTCCAACGAAGGGCGAAGTCGACTGGGCGCGCGAGATCGTCGCGCTGCGTGAGAAGCCGTACAAGGCAGACCCCCTGTCCGATCCGGAATCGGGACAAGGTGCCAACTCCGACGCAGGTCTCTCGCAGACATGACCGCACGCAAGCAGCGGCGACGTGACGCACAGGCGTTCGGCCCGTGCTATGACTTCTGCTCGTGTAGACTGTGCTGGCGCGGCTGGGCCAACATCCCATTCCGCACGCGACTGCGTTGGCGGATCGACTTCATCGTGCACCAACGAGGTAGTGAGCACCCGCTGCGTCTGAAGAGTTTCTGCTTCTGGTTCCTCTCCATCCTCGCGGTCGAGCTTCTGATCGCGCGCGTTAGCTGGCTGCTATCATGATCAAGGTCGTGCGGATGCCCGCCAAACCGAGCGTGCACTGTGAGGTCGCCGGCAGCGACAACTGCACGTTCCCCGCACGCTTCCAGGTGACGGGCAGTCCTACGTCCGACTTCGACCCGGTCAACCGCGAACGCTTCATCTGCGTGCGTCACACCGGTGACGAGGTGCAGCGTCGGATCGGCCACTGGCTCTCCGCCGTCATGCGAGGAGAGAAGAGCTGATGTCTGTAAACGCGACCATGCTCGACTCGTCAGCTGACATGGCGACGCTTCCCGAGTACCTCCAGATCCAGCCGCTGAGGTACTTCGATCTTGAGGTGCTCAAGCTGGCTGAGGTCAAGCTCCAAGCGAGGATCGTCCTCGTGCAGGCTGCGATCAAAGCCAAGGAGTGAGAATCACCAGGGAGCACGTCGAGCGCTACACGAACGGGGACTGTGCAGTTCTCGCGCTCGAGCTCGCCAAGGCAGACCCAACGTGGTTCATCGCCACCACGGCTGCGGAGGATCACGCGTTCGTCGTGAACGCTGACCGCACCGAGGCGATCGACGTTGAGGGTCGTCGACCACTCAAGGATCTCCTCGAGAGCTGGAAGGGTGTGCTAGGCTACGTCGCACAGGACTTCGAGAGCGGAAGGAACACGCTCGAAGCCGAGGGATGGTGGATCCACGAGGGAGCGAACCCAACACAGGCTGCACGTCTTGCACAGGAACTACTTTCACAGGATTAGCCATATTCACAAGTACAGTGAATGTGATACTGTATGACTGCACCACTCGTCGTCCCTCGTCGCTCGTCGTCCATCCGTGTTCACCCCGGTTGACGAGAGGATCCACATGATTCCGAACATCCCGCTGTCCAAGGACGAGCTCCGGCAGCGACTGAACCTTCCCTACGTCTGCATGCGGCTGGGCATCGTGCTCGACGCCAACGGCCGCGGCTTGTGTCCCGTACACGAGGTGCACGGATCACACACGCCGAGCCTCCGACTGTGGACGGGCGATGACGGCACACAGCTCTGGTGGTGCGACCCATGCAACATCGGCGGTGACGTGTTCAGCTTGATCATGCGCGTCGAGGGCTGCTCGTTCCCGGGTGCGATCCAACGCTCACAGGAGCTGCTCGAGGAGCTCCCACCCGACTACGCGTATGACGTCATCGTCGCGCCGGACAGTGCCGGGCCAGACGACTGGACGCAGGACATCGCTGACGGCGCGGCACGAGCCGTCGCCAACCCAGGTGCGATGGCGGTGAGCGTCGGGTACTGTGACGCGACGCAGGTCGCACTCGCGTACCAGTGGGATGACTACCTTCGCACGATCTGGGGCTGGGGCATTGATGCTGACGGAGCCATCCTGCAGCCCCACTGGTCACCCGAGCTGCCACCCGTGCTCACCGGCTGTAAGGTTCGCCGCGGCACGGTGCGCTTCAGCAAGAAGGGCTCACGCTTCGAGAACCTGTACGGCTCGTGGACGGGACACATCAACCGTGACGTCCTGCTCACCGAGGGTGAAACGGATGCAGCGTACGCTGGGTGGGCCGCACGAGCTGCCGGAATTCCAATCGACGTATTCGGACTTCCGCGCGGAGCGGGCTCGGAGGTTCGCGCTAGCTGGCTCAGCTTCCTCGGGAAGAACGTTGGCGTCGTCTACCTGGCGTTCGACCCTGACCGCGCGGGCGTATCCGCGACGCGCAAGTGGATCGAAGCACTTGTCAGCGTGGGCAGCTTCCCCGACGTGCGGGTCTGCTGTCTTCCGCTGGGCCAGGACCTGCGGGCTGCTCGCCCTGACCTGCGGACACTGCTAGCAGCTGCGAGACGGCCGCTACAGAAGCCAGATAACCTCGAGGAGCGACCGGGCGGGTACATCCGCTTTACCGACAAGGGATTCGAACGTCCCATCACCACGTGGACGATCGAGCCCGTCGCTGTACTCAGCGGTGGTACGGAACCAGGTTTCGACTGCCTCCTCCACAGCCGTGGGATCCCGCGACCAACGGTGATCAAGCTCGCTGACCTGGCGTCAACGACGACGCTCAACAAGTGGGCCAACAAGCACGACGAGGTGTTCACCGGCAGCGACTCCGACCGCAAGGTCATCGCCGAGATGCTCAAGTCGCTCGCATCCGTCGTGCCCGAGATCTTCCAGACGGACAAGGTCGGTCAGATCGACCCGCCGGTCGAGTACTCGTTCGGCGGCAAGTCCGTCGTCTACCCGGACAAGGAGTGGGTGGGTCAGATCCCGTGGCGGTACACGCCAACGGTGCAGTCCACCGACGTGACGGGTCGAGTTCTCCTACCGTACAAGGGAGAAGAACTCTGGAAGTGGGAGTGGTTGAACGACTTCATCCAGCTGAACGAGACCGCAGTCATCCACCCGCTGTTGGCGTGGCTGATCGCCAGCGCGAGACGAACCGAGACGAGTGAGTTCCCGATCCTGTTCATCTCCGGATCCAGCGGCGTCGGGAAGTCAACGCTCGCCCAACTCGCAACGCGGCTGATGGGATCGAACATGCAGGTCGACCTCGGCGGGAACACTCCCTTCGTGCTCCTCCGCTTCCTCGCCGCTAGTACGTCACTCCCGGTGTTCGTGGACGAGTGGACTCGCATGTCACGCAAGGACACGCGGGAGCAGCTCCAGGCTGTCATGCCGATGCTGTACTCGGGCGGACTCGCGGAGCGTGGGCAGGGCGATCTAACCGTCGTCACGTACCAGCTTCGCTCACCGACGATCATCGCCGGCGAGGACACGTTCTCACTCGACCGCGAGACGCAGCGAACGATCGCGCTGACACCAACGCACGCCGGGCAGAACCCACTGGCCCTCGCTCGAATCTCTGGGCGACCGATCGAGCAGTTCGGTGCCAAGGTGCACTCCTGGCTGACACAGAGGCGCGCTCCCGAAGACGAGTTGCCAGCATTCCCGTTCGCCAGTCCGACGCGCCAGCTGCACAACCGCAGAATCCTCGAGGCTGGCTGGGCTACACTTCGGTTCATGCTAGACGAGTTCTCAGAGCACGGCGAGGACGTGCCACTCATCCCGGTCACACCCGACCTCAGCGCACTTGACAAGCAGGTCGCAGTCGAGGAGGGAGAGAACTCCTACGAGGTTGCTCTCGCGGAGGCGAGCTCCATGCGCGACTCAAACGGGATCGCGGTCGTGTGGGCAGACGAGGCCGGACGTGGGACGTGGGTACGGTTCAGTTCGCTGTTGGGGCTGCTGTCATCACGGCACATCGACATCGAGCTCCCAGGACGCAGCCGTGCGATGCAGGCGTACTTCGAGGAGCGGTACGGCGAGTGCACGAAGGGCCGCGTGACACCGCCCGGAGCGATCGTCGCAGTCCGTGCTCACCTCATCCCAGGACTCCAGCTCGAGGTTGACGAGCTGGCCCACCTCGCAGGAATGCTGCCACAGTGATCTGTCCAGCTGACGGACTTCCTTGTCACTGTGACGTCGGGATGGGAGACGAAATCTGCGGCGATGTACCTTCTCCAGAAGCGGGTATAGTCACGGACATGGTGAAGGATCTTCTTGCGAGTGGCGACATCGTCGGTGCGGCACGACGTGAAGCCGACGCGTGTGATAAGGACGGGTATGACGTCACCGCCGAACTTCTGCGTCGACTCGCTACAGCAGTGGAAGAAGGCAAGCCCAAGGAGTCAGCTCACATCACGGTGCTCCTACCGCCCGACGTGAAGCCGCACAGCATCGACGTCATTCCAATTCGTCCACTGGAGCCGATCACACCCGAAGCCATCGAACGCGGACGCAACCTGCACGGCGAGCTCCTCTACCAGATCGGGACGGAGTTCGCCAAGCGCGGAGGAGGCTAAGCAAGCACTCGTCGGCGCCCGTGAAGGGCATGGCGCCGGGACCAATCGGTTGGGGTTCGAATCCTACCCGGCGAGTGCTTGCTCAGTCCCAGCCTATCCCACTCCACACGTGGTACGATGCTTACTACATGGGGAGTGAAGACTACGACGCCGGAACGCACGCTTACCTCAGCACAGCAGCGAACCATCGCATCCTGACAGCGCACGAGGAACGTGACCTCGCTAGGCGCATAGCCAAGGGCGACGAAGAAGCCCGCCACGAGTTGATGGCGTGCAACATCAGACTGGTCCTCTCGATCGCGCGGCGGTTCCGCAACAAGGGCATGCCACTCGCTGACCTGGTGCAAGAGGGAACGATCGGGCTGGACAAGGCCACGCGGAAGTTCGACCCTGAGCGCGGGTTCAAGTTCTCGACATACGCGACGTGGTGGATCCGCCAGTCGATCCAGCGCGGGCTGGCGTCGAACGCAGAGTTGATCCGCGTACCGAGCCAGGTCGCAGCACGCCGCGCAGACATTCGAACGCACCAGCGCAAGAACCCCGAGCACGACATCGACCAGACCGCAGTGAAGCTCGGGATCTCATCCACGCAAGCGCTCCGTGCTCTGGGCGCGGCGGAGGTCACAGCCAGCCTCGATCGCGAGATCGCTACGGAGGAGGGTTCACGCACGCTGCTTGACTCGGTCGCCGACCCGTTCGCTCCCGACCCGTCGGAGCTCGTGCTGGACACGACGGTTCTGTACGAGTCGCTTGACCAACTGACGGAGCAGCAGCGCCAAGTTATCAGCCTGCGATTCGGGCTGGATGGCGGTCACCCACGCAGCCTCTCGGAGATCGCTACCGAGCTGGACTTGCCGCACTCAATCGTGCGTACGACGCAGAAACAGGCGTTGACTCAGCTCCGTGAACTGATGGTAGGATAGCACCACGGCGAGCGCGTCGTTGAGTGCACTCGTGACGAGTGGGTCCCTCCTCCTACCCTTCGTTACTGCCTCCTTCACGCTCGCTGTGTACTGACTTCTTCAGGGGGTTGCTTTTCTCCGAGTAGTTGATTAAGATCTGCTCATGGAGAACAACAACCAAGGAGGCACTACCATGTCGCTGCTAACCGCGACCCGCATCGAGATCCGTGAGCGGAAGTACAGCAACGATCCGCGCTCGTACAACTCCAAGCCCCGCACCTACATCTTCCCCAAGGGCGAGACGATCATCGAGAATCTGTTCGTCGGTCGGCGCAACCGGCCGATCGACCTCTACCGCTCTGACATCCTGCCCGCCGTCGCGGACGAGCTCGCCCGTTACGCCCGGACTGTCAAGGGCATGGAGCACGTTCAGCCCGAGGACTTCAAGTTCAACTGGAGCCAGAAGGCTGGCTGCTCGTGCGGCTGCTCCCCGGCGTTCATCGTCACCGGCCCGTGGGTCGGCAACGTTGACATCTTCGTCGATGCCGAAGCAACCGTGCCCGACGCAGCCGCTGTGACCTCAGAGGCGTTCGGCGCACTCGAGGCACTGCGCGAGTCGCAGGCCGAGGCCAAGGCCAGCTCCCAGCAGACCGGCCGCTCCGGCTCCGGTAACCTGCGCAACTTCAAGGCGATGAGCGACGACAAGTTCAACGACGTCTCCGCGACCATCCGCTCCGAGGCCAACGATCCCGAGGCCATCGAGGCAATCAACGCCGAGTACAACCGGCGCAACTTCTAAAGCTCGGCCACAGCGAGGAAGAAGGGCCGGTTGCCACCGGCCCTTCTTGTGTGATACGATGGCGGTAGGGAAACGGAGGGAGCTGAGTGCTGACAGTCATTGAAGGCTGTGACAAGACTGGGAAGACCACGCTGGCACACGCGCTGATGGACACGTTGGGCGGCGACGAGGCGTGGGTCCTACACGCTGGGCGCCCGACCGATCATCCGCTGGCGATCTACGAGCAGCCGCTGACGGACTTCGACCCGAGGCGAAACACCCGCGTCCTCGACCGCTGGCACGTCGGCGAGCAAGTCTGGCCAACAGTCTTCGGCAGGAAGACCGAGCTGTCCAAGGGTGTACTGCGCCACATCGAGCTCTTCATGCGCAGCCGTGGAGCGTGGTACGTCTGGGCTGAGCGCGCGAACAACGTGCTCGCCGCAGCCGTCGATGCTTCCGATCCACCCGAGCCCATCACCGGTGCCCAGGTACCGCAGGTCCAACAGCTGTTCGCGGAGGCGTTCCGGAAGAGTGGCCACCCACTCGTGTCGGTGTGGAACTTCGACCGTGATGACTTCTCGTCCACGATCGACGAGGTGCTGGACATGTCGATCGCTGCCGCGCGCAGCGTAGCTCCGATCTGGAACGTGCTGGGCAGTGAGTGGATCGGCAACCCCAAGCCGAACGTGCTTCTGGTGGGTGACGAGTTCGGTCCATCCAAGCCGGGTCGTCCAGACATCTGCGTGCCGTTCACGCCGTGGCCTGGCACGTCGGGCGCGTATCTCATGGAAGCGCTGCCCTCGGCGATGGACGACTGGTCACGGTGCGCGATCATCAACGCGTACAAGGGCAGGGGTGGCGGCCGGAACCCACTCGGTGACGCGTGGGAAGCGTTCGGTCAGCCCTCCGTTATTGCCCTTGGCGAGTCAGCCCGCGCTGCGCTGGACGTTCTGAGGGTTCCACATCAGATGGTCCCGCACCCGCAGTACTGGCGTCGGTTCCACCATCACCACATTGCCGCGTACACCAAGCTGCTCGAGGAAGGAGCCGTGACATACCCATGATCGACGCCGTAGGAGATCGCGTCATCCTCAGCAAGCTGAGCGAGCAGTTCCCGGAGCTGATCGACCACGTCATGCTTGCGGGCAACGTCATCCAAAGTCGGGCAGGTGCCACCAAGGAGATTCTCGACTTCCGGCTCGAGCTGCTCAGTCCGGAGTTCTGCGTCGTTGAGCGGAGGGGCATGAACCTCGGGTTCATGACCGAGGAGATCATCCAGCTACTCGCCGGCGGATACGACCAGGATCGACTCACAGCGCAAGTCGCCAGGTCCGCTGACTTGATCACACCCGTCACGTCGTACGGCCCGAGGATCTATCCACAGCTGCTCGCCGTGCGTGACGAGCTTCGGAAGAACCCGGAGTCCCGCCGTGCCGTCGTGTACATCGGACGTGAGGACGATCTCATCTCACTGAACAGTCCAATCGAGGCTGCGGAACGCGCCGGCGAGATGCCCTGCACGTGTGTCTGGCAGTTCCACCTTCGTGACAACCAACTTCACATGGGCGTGTACATGCGATCGTGGGACTTGGTGTGGGGTCTCAGCTACGACATCCCGAGCTTCGTTTCGATCCAGATGGCGCTCGCGGGAGACCTCGGTGTCAACCGAGGAATATACGTTCACACGGCCGGGTCGGCACACGTGTACGACCGGCACTGGAACCTGAACACATGGCCCAACGATGACGGTGCACTCACGTCCAACCTTCAGATTCCCGATCCGTACTTCCTCTTCGGCGACACGCTCGAGGAGACCCAAGCCAACGCCAAGTTCCTCATGACCATCGACCTCGAGGAGAGTGCATGATGTCTACGTTCCGTGTCTTCAAGAGAGCTGATGACTGTGATCCAACCTTGTGGATGGACCTCGGTGAAGTTCAAGTCGGATCGGCGTACAAGATCGCAAACGACCTCGGCGCGCTTGAAGGCGAGGGCACGTACCTCGCATGGGAGGTAGACGACTCGGACTACGGCTACAAGCCCAAGGAGTACGTCGTGATTGCCACCACGCCGCAGTACGAGATCAAGGACGACGAGCTGTGAAGACGGTCATCGACCGTGACACGTTCGGCGCGGTGCGCGGCATCGAGGTTCGTCTGTCGCGTCGCAACCTGCTGGCGCTGCTTGCCAAGCTTGATGGGCAACCATCGAACTCGGCGTGCACGATCGGCAGCCCGGATATCTACACGCCGACCACGGTCATCGCGGAGGAGGACGACGTTCACTACAACGATCCTGCCCGGGTTGCAGCACTCGGTAGCAACCGCCCCGGTAGGATGCACCCTGACACCGAAACGGCGATCAACCAAGTCATGGAGAGGACAGGCATGAGTGACCGCGACGTACGAAGTGTGAAGGACGACGAGGAGGGTAACGCGGAGGGTTACCAGCCCGCAACCCGAGGAGTGGAACGGGTTGAGGACCTCCCCGCCGAGGACCGAACGCTCACCGATGCGCGGTCTGCGCGGGTAACCGTGCACCCCGGTCCACCAGCGAGGTCGTCGTAGGCGTTGCTATCAAACGCTTTGTGGGACAGTAACCCACGGATTCCACTGTCGCATAAGATATAAAGTGCGACAGTACGCGCGTAATAGGGCCTGAGGGAGGCCGAAATGACCAGGACCCTCATGCAGCTGATACCCTTCTTGGAGGTGGAGAATTGGAGGATCACGTAGCTGAAGCGCTAGCGTCTCTCGACGAGTCGCGGACTGGGCACCCAGTCATCTACGTTGCCGGTGGTGGTTGGTTTGGAAAGACCACCATCGTGCGTAAGGTACTGGGCATGCCCGCTGGCAGAGTGAACCGGCCTGAGGACTACCTCGAACCGTTCGATCCTCCTGACCTACCTGAGTGGGCACGTGCGAAGAACAACCGTGGCATCCCAATCGTCAAGCACCCGGGCAAGGAAGGTGGGCGACCCGTGCTTCGGAAGGGCGACGTCCTTTACGTTCACGCGCTGTGCGGGAACGCACGCTCGTACGCTGAACTCGCTCACCTACTTCGGTACACCCAAGCTCACGGCCCGCTGCTAGCTGAGTCCAAGCTGCTCGGAAAGCTCATCACCGACCACCCGACCGCGTATCCGTTCTACGTCTTCACGCTGGACATCTCGGCGGAGGAGCACACCAGCCGCGCTCTTCAGCGCGGTCTCACTGGCGAGCTGGGGCCGACGGGCATCCGTAAGACCGAGGATCGCATCCGGAGCGAGGCAACAGCCGAATACGAGTCGTGGCATCGAATACGTTTGCCTGCGCTCAAGTCGAGCGTCGAAGACGCAGGTGGACAGATCGGTTACTTACGAGAAGACCCCGTCGCTGAATTGAAGAGCTTCATCGCGACGCAGGGTTACCAACTATGACCAGCTTCCCTATCACGTCCAAGAACGCGGACTACTGGCTTGGTACTAGCGGATGGCAGAAGACGAATGGGTACACTGGAAAGGTCACCGAGGCTGAAGCTGACCACATCTTCTTACTTTACCCAGGGTGGCCTGGAGCGAAGACGTGCCAGGACATGGTGGATCACGCTATTCTCGAAGGAATCACTCCTGAAGATGTTGAGAGATGGTATGCTGCAACTTCTGACGACGTGGAAATGCAGCCGCTTTCACTTGCGGTGTTCTGGCGTGCGTATGGAGATCTTGAGGACAGGAAGTTCCCATCACCTTGCAAAGGAGGGCGCGCGATCCTTGACGCGTGGAGGTGCTACGCCAAAGGGCATACCCCGTATTGGAGAGGCAGGAATGGAAGTGGCCAGTTTCAGTGTGACAAGTGTGAGTCACAACCGCTGCCAGGATTATCCACACCTACGCTTACCGTTCATGAGAATCGCGCCTTCGAGAACATCAAGCTGACTCGCGTCGACACGCTCGACGACGTGTTGGACTTTCGCGCTTGGCTGGGTGAACGCCGCCCGATCCTAGCGGTGGACACGGAGACGACCGGGCTGAACGTTAACCGCGACTGGATCAAGCTCGCGCAGTTCGGTGACGGCAGCGCCGGTTGGGCACTGGACTACCGCGACTGGCGCGGTGCGATCCGCGAGGCGATCCACGACTACTGCCGGCCGATGGTCTGTCACAACCTCTTGTACGACAGCAAGATGCTGAAGAAGGATGGCA
>OCZT010003280.1_pt1 | contig 16570 bp, 13 predicted proteins | sample 1539031 | NCBI WGS metagenome assembly OCZT01 (sample SAMEA3539308, study PRJEB22396) | soil metagenome | biome: tundra; feature: field; material: soil | place: USA | collected 2010-05 | depth 0.15 m | reverse complement strand
CACCTCCGGCGTGAGGACCACGACCTGACCAGCCGTGCGCTGGGCGAGTGGTGGGCGGCCTTCTCACCCCGCCTGCCATCGGTCACGGCGGAGCTGACTTCCCTGGGCGAGGTCGATCTCCTCGAGGTGGAGCGGGCATATGACGCTCTCGCCGGCGCGGTGGCCGCGCACTCGGGAGCTCCCTCGCGCCGTGCCGACCCGACCCTCGGCGACACGGCGGCCAGTGAGGTGCTGGTCGCGGTACGTCCACGGCTGTTCGTCTCCTGGCACCGACCGGTCCGCGACGGATTGGGCTGGTGGGATGGGAGCGGCGCCCACTACGTCGAGCTGCTCTCCGCGGTCGCCTCATCCCTGTCCACGCTTGCCGACCGCCTCGGCACGTCTCCCGCGACGTTGCCCGCACGTCTCGGCCGGCCCGACGTGTCGCCCGCACAGATCGCCGACGCGTATCTGTGGGTCACGGTGACGCGCCGCCTGGAGCTCACCAGGGAATTCGGTCGACGCGCGACGACAGCGCCCGCGGACTGATGGCCGCCCGCCTGGCCTGCCCACGCGCCGGCCCCACAGCGCACGCACCGCCGCTGCAACCGCCGTCCAGCTGTGGGGTGGACTGACCGAGTGCCCCTCCCACCTCGGCGCGTGAGCAGCCCGCTCACCGCGGCGGACGCCGCCCACATCCTCGGTGTGGAGGTCCGGGTCGTCCAGCGCGCGCTGCGCAAGGGCTACCTGCAGGGCGAGAAGCGGGGCAACGCCTGGCTGATCCCCGAGGCCGTCCACGTAGAGCTCGCGTCCACGGGCCCGGACCCGTTTCGAGGGATGGCGCCATCGCATCCGGCGGCCTGGATGCGCGGCTTCATCAGTGCCGCCATCGCCGCCCGCGAGCTGGGTGTGACCGCCGGTTATGTGGGGACCCTGGTCCGGCGTGGTCGTCTCGAGGCCCGGCGGGTGGGCGTGTGGCTCGTCGTCAGCGAGGCGAGCGTGGCTCGCGTTGCGGAGCGACGGAGACCTGTCGAGGAGGATCCGGCGAGCGGGGAGATCCGCAGATTGATCTTGGATGGCACCTGCCCCTGGTGTGGTCGGACGAACCTCCTGGTTCCCGCCCGCCACGTGACCTCCCGCCACGGCATCGATCGCCGGGAGCTCCGCCGCCTCATGGGCGTGCGAGCCAGAACTCCCATCTGCGCTCCGGAGCACACGGAGCGACGGCGCCAGCGCAACCTGCGTCCGGAGCGTCTCGCCCAGCTCCGGACCCTCACGCCGTGGAAGGAGACGACGGGGACCCGCCGGCCGGCCCCGACAACCGGCCCCTCCGTCCCTCGTCCGGTGCCCGACCCATCGTCGACGGCTCCCCGACGCCGGCGGATCGACCTTCCCCAGAGAGAGCGCATCGCCTCCCGGCGGGAGGCCGGGCTGACCTTCCGGGCGATCGCCGATGAGGAGGGCGTCAGCGAGGTGACGGTGCTCCGGATCTGCCGCGGGCACCGCTGAAGCAGCGGCACGTCCGACGGCCCCCGAGCCCGCGGTCTGACATCGAAGCCGCCGCTCTCCTGTACAGTGCAACTACACAGATGTGTTTGTGGAGATGCCCCAGTGAGCCAGCCTGACGAGTCGCCCAGCGGCATCCGGATCGAGGTCCGCGCCACTCGCCTGGCGCAGCTGCGGCAGGCCCGCGGACTGACCCAGCGAGAGCTGGCCCGGCGCCTCGAGGTTACCCAGAACTACATCCCGGCTCTTGAGGCAGGCACGCGCCAGGCGGGACCACGGCTGCGCGCGCCTCTGATGGAGAACCTCGGGGCCGGCTTCTTCGATCTCTTCGACGTCGTCCTGGTTGCTGACGACGGTGAGGAGGTGCAGCTTCGCCCGCTGGTTGCATCATCACGGCGAGGTGGCAAGCAGAGGAGTGGAGGGCGCGCGACCGATGACCCCAACTGACCGGCCTGACGTCCCCCCCATCCTGTACAGCTACGTCGACATGGGGGACGGGAGCCCGAGCCCGGACGCCCGGTGGGCTGTCCGCGTCCAGAGCGGCGAGGACGATCCGGAGCCCACCGTCCTCGCCTACGCGCGGAGCGAGATCATCGCCAAGCGCCTGGTCTTGGCGCTCAAGCGCTCGTACGGCATCACCCAGGAGCACGCACGCGACTCCGCCCGCTTCTATGCAGGGTGGCTGGCGGGGCAGGGGGAGCAGAGCGAGGGTGACTGAGCCCGACGACACGTACAGCGCCGTGGTGATCGAGGAGGCGCTGCTCGCCGCGGCCGCCGTCGCCGAGCGGGTGTACGAGGTGGCACCCGACATCTCGCCGGCGATGGAGGGCGCCTTCCGTGGCCTCGCCGAGTCGGTCTTCCGGTGGACGGAGGGTCTCGACCTTCAGCAGGAACTCGCCGACGAGGGCGCCCGTGCCGGAGCTGTCGCCGACCTCGCCGACCCGACCTACGCAGCGAGCTATGCCGTCACGGTGCATCAGGTCCTCACCGCGGCCCGGGCCGTCCAGGAGGCGACCGCGCGCGAGCCGAACAGCCTGCCGGCGTCGGCGGTGCCGCTTCTCGACAAGCTCGGCTCCGCCATCGGCGAGTGGGAGAGACAACCTGACGCGGCCGCGCGCTGGTGGGAGGAGGGTGGCCGTCCTGTCCTCCTCCATCCCGTAGGGGCCCCTCCCCCAACCCCCGATCCCCCCTCCACGACTCCGCCGACTGCCCGGCGGAGCTCGGGCTCTCCGCCCTGGGATCTCTTCCATGCGGCGGCCGCGGGGCCCGGAGACGACTCGGGGAGCGCGGCGCGTGCGGACCGACCCGTGGCCAGTCGTTCTCGCCCCGGCGACGCCCCGCTCTGGGAGCCGGACCGGCCTCACGGCGTGAAGGCCGCGAAGCCGCTCACCGACGACGAGCGGCGCCGGCGCGACCAGCTGAACCGCGAGGGGGCTGAGCGGACGGCGCAGGAACGGGAGCGACAGCGAGGCGCCAGCAGTTCGCAGTAGCAGGGCGTGCCTTGCTGTGAACAGGGCTTGCCTTATCGGGCCAGCTGGCCTCCCTCCCCCGCCCGGTCGGCAGCGACGGCGGCCTTGGCATCCTTCACCTCACCCAGCGCGACCTCGCCGGTGAGAGGGTCGACCGCCACTGCGTCATCCTCCACCCCCTCCTGGTTCCGCACATCGCCGAGTTCGTACCCGGCGCCACGGTCTTCGTCGAGGGCCACCTCGCCCGCCACGGCGAGCGTGGCCGGGTCAGCGTGATCGCCAGCCGGGGGACCAGGCTAGTGGACTGTCCACCGCTTTGCCATCATTTCTGATGGACTCTCCGCTCAAGGGGGTGTACACTCCCCTGAGATTCGATTCACCACGAGGTCAGGATCATGGTCCGCAAGGGAAAGGCGCTCGATCAAACCATCGCGACCCGCATCCTCGATGCCGGGTTCGACGCCCTCATTGAATACGATCAAGCCGGGGTGGCCGTCGGTCGCGCCGGCGAGCTCAGCTCCGAGTTCGCCTGGGTGAGGGTCGCCGCCCTAGCCCTCGCGGGCAAGGGCCAGGCCGCCGCAGAGCACGCCACCGCCATGGCCCTCGGAGATCTGTTCGTCGCCGCACTTGGCGTTGAAGGGGGAGGCGTCCTCCTGGCCGTGGCAGAACGGATCGTCTTGGGCGAGGCAGCCGACGAGATGGCCGCCGCCCTGGATCGAGCCGTCGCGGACGCTGTCGGCTCGAAATGGGCGCCCTGGGTGCTCGGCGGTCTCGCCGCGGGAGTCGTCTATCTGATCTTCCGTAGCTCCTGAGAGCAAGATCCCGCTCCGTCCAGTCCCCACACGCCGATGGCGGACACCCTGGAGTTCTCCTCGCCACGCTCGCCCGCCGTGGGGCGCTCTGTGGACCGCCGCATTGCACTTCTGTACCATCACCTCGCGGCCTCAACCCCGATTGTTGGCAACAGAGCACCCATCGCAAATCGCCAAGGAGCATCGCCTACCGTGGGCATCGAAGACGACATCCTGATGCGCCTCCAGCAGGGCGCTACCCCTAGCCAACTGGTCGCCAATGGCTTCCGCAAGAGCACCGTCTACAAAGTTGCCGAAGCCCTTCGCTCTCTTCGGGCGCTCGCGCCCCTTTCGCTCGTTGCCGTGCAGCTACAGTCGGATCGACCTCGCTATCTCCCTGGAGAGGTTGCCCAACTGACGTTTGTCGTAACCAACAATAGTGGAGTTGATCTGTACGTATTCCAGGTGGGTGTTCGCCCGGAATGGCTCGACGCCAGCGAATGGATCCCCAGTGTTCTCCGAAAGCTCCTAGGGGCTGGCGATTCCCTCACGGTACGATTCACCATCCCCATCCCCTCGCACTTGGACCTCGGCGAGAAGGAACTCTTTGTAGGAATTCAAGGTCAGTGGGTCGGGCCGCAGTCCGCGTCGCCGTCCACCGAGATGATGTGGACCCACGCCCTAATCGTCTACGTCCAGCGCCCTCTCACGGGCGCATCAGTGTTCATCACACACTCCGTTTCGGACATGTCGTTGGTTTCGCGCCTCGAGAGCACGCTCGACGATAACGGAATCCGGGCCCTTCTAGCCGGACCCGACGTTCCAGTACAGGGGATGGATCAAGCGAATTTCGTGGTTGGTATTCTCACTAGCCATCTCCGCCTCGATGCACTCCTCAACGAAATCGCACGCGCTTCTAGCCAGGGCAAAGAATTGGTCCTCCTGCGGGACGCATCGCTATCTAACCTGGTACCCGCGGAGTACGCGGACCTCGGGTGGACTGATGTGGACTTCTCTCGAAGCGGCGCGTCCGTCGTTGTGAACCTCGTCGCAGCTCTCAACGAGACCCTTTCCCAAAGGATCGCGGCCCGAAAGAAGGAGCAGGATGACACTCTCGGCGCCATCCTCCTGGGACTAGCCGCTCTCGCCGCTGGCATTGCTATAGGGAAGGGGCTGTCCGGCTGACACTGGGAGCGTCAGCTACGATGCTCGTGGTCCCTCGATCAGCTCATCCTGGCGATCCTTGCCTCCGTCTCCGCCGCCGGCCCGAGCTGAGCGTGGATTCGCACTTCCAAACCGGATGCCGACGACGCCGTCTGCCAATTCAACCTGCTGAGGTCGGAAGGAACTGACCGGTGGCCGCTCCTGATGTGTCGTCTCTTCCCCGCCTCAGGCTTTCGGTGACATCGGCGTGGCGCTTCACAGCCGACCCTTGTTGCTCCCGGCCCGAGGTACCTCACTCCATCGAGAGACTCGACGCTTCAGAGGGGGATGATACGGGCAATGGCACCGCCGACTGGCGAAGTTGAGACCTTCCGGTCTCACTCGAACTGGATCAGGGCCCTCGCGACCCTCGCCGGCTTCGGAGCGACGGTAACCACTCACGGGCGAGCTCTCACCCGGCTAGCGACGCGAGCCGCCAGCTTCCCCATACCCGAGGGCCCCCGCGGCCAGGCCTGCGACGTTCTGCCGTGTCTTCACAGGGCCTGGGGTACCGAACTGCTCCTGACCGTGTCCAAACGATTTGCGACGGAGGAGGAGCTCCTGCGGCTCGCTAACTCATGGGGAGCTATCCAAGCCTACTACGCCGCGTACGGCGCCGCGCAGGCCTTGATAGTTGCCGAGGGACGTTCGCGCCCCGCGTCCCACCCCACGACGCAGAAGCAGTATGTCGATATGTGGGTGCACAGGACAGCATCGCTCCCACCCTGGAGCTTCGCCGCAGCATCGCCAAGCGACCCGCACGCCGATCCTGACGGATACATCAACGGGCCCAACCGTCCCATCGACCCCACGGCGCATTCGTGGTCCACTTGCTCGATAGTCAGCTGCTGGGATATCGCAGCCATAGCCTTGCGCAGCACTCGTCAAGGCGTCACCGATGAGCACCTCGCGCGGAGGCGGAACGAGAAGATCCGCCAGCGCCAGCGAGAGTGGCGCGCCGAGGAGGCCGCTCGCATCACGTCCGGAAAACAGCCGCGCTGTGAGCCCGGCTGGCCAGCTCACGCGAAGCTTACCCCCACTGAGACAGCCGATGTCCGCAGCCACGTTCGGCCACATACAATATTCGACTACCTATTCCGGCTCCGCATCAAGGCCAATTACGAAGACGCTCGGATGTTCACCCATGGACCCGAGGGTCCGGAGGATTCCTCGCGAGTTGCCAACGACCTGTTGGATCTCTCCGCGGCAACCATGCTGGTCCACGAAGTTCGCATCGCCAAGCTGATTGGCCCGAACCTGCTACTTAGGGAGGCGCAGGATTGGCTGCTCCACAACAACCCTCCCGGCCCTGCCGCTGGCCTCGCCGCACGCTTCGAGGTCCTGCGTGCCGCCCTGTAGCGTCTTGGCCAACCACCAGCGAGCCTCACCCATGCCCAGCAGTCCTCGAAGCATCCACCGGACGCGAGCTTCTAGACGAGTTGGAGGGGGCGGACCAACGGTCGCCGGCAGTCGCGTGGCTGTGATGGGGTTGCCGTTCGGGAGTGGGAGAGATAGAGTGGCGACCGGCCTGCGATGAAACTGCTCCATTTCGCGGACCTGCACCTAGATGCCCCTTTCGCCTGGGCACCGGCCGCTGTCGCCTCCCGGCGCCGGCAGGCAATCCGTGATGCCCTGCGAGAGATCTGCCGGATCGCGCGGGAGCGAAACGTCGACGCGCTCACTTGCGCCGGGGACCTCTACGAGCAGGAGAGGTTTACCGGGGACACCTCCCAGTTCCTGGTGTCGACCTTCGCGGAGTTGCATCCCCTTCCAGTCCTGGTCGCACCGGGCAACCATGACTGGCTCGCACCGTCCAGCATCTACGAGACCGCAGCGTGGAGCTCGAACGTCCACATCTTCAGGAGTGACCGCCTCGAGCCGCTCGACCTAGCGCCGGGCTTCACGGTCTGGGGAGGCGGCCACCGGGCCCCGGCCAACACCGACGACTTCCTGCACGACTTCCGGGCGCGCGCCCTCGGTGTCAACGTCGGCCTGTTCCACGCCTCTGAGCGCTCCACGCTGCCTCATCAGGAAGCCGGCAAACAGCCACACGCTCCCTTCTCGGCCCACGAGATCGCCGATGCTGGCTTGGACCACGCCCTGCTCGGCCACTACCACACCCCCGTGGATGGGGCCGACTACACCTACCCCGGCAACCCGGAGCCCCTCTCCTTCGGGGAGACGGGTGAGCGCGGCGCGGTGCTGGTGGAGGTCGACCGCGAGGGCTCCGTCAGACGGGAGCGCATCCGGGTTGCCCAGACGGTCGTCGAGGATGTGGGTGTCGACATTTCGGGCGCGGGCAACTTCCAGGAAGTCCTCGATCGTCTCCGCGAGGCCGTTGCCGGACACAGCGGCATTGTTCGCGTCTCCTTGAGGGGTGATGTCTCTCCGTCCCTGTCACTCGATCGGATCCAGCTCGAGCAGTCGGCCGACGGGTTGGAGTACATGCTGGTCCGGACCGATGACGTGCGCCCGGTTTATGACCTGGACACGATCCGCACCGAGACCACCGTCCGTGGCCAGTTCGTCCGGGACGTCCTAGCGGCGACCATCGACGACAACGAGCAGCGGCGCGTCCTCATCACCGGGCTTCGTGCGCTTTCTGGCCGCGCCGATCTGGAGGTCGGGGAGTGAGGCTCAAGTGCATCCGGATACGGGCCTTCGGCCCCTTCAAGGACCGAGAACTCGAACTAGCACCGGGGATGACTGTGATCGTCGGCGAGAACGAGGCTGGCAAGAGCACGTGGCACGCGGCCACGTACGCCGCGCTCTGCGGCATGCGGCGTGGTCAAGGAAGGCGGCGGGAGGACGTCGAGTTCGCACGCCTCCACCGCCCTTGGGACGGCGATTCGTGGAGCGTCGAGGCATGCATCGAGCTTGCGGGCGGACGCCAGATCGAGATCACTCACGACCTCGATGGCAGGGTTGACTGCCGCGCCGTCGATACCGGGCTCGGACGCCGAGATGTGTCGAGTGAGATCATGTTCGAGGGAGCGCCCGATGCCTCCCGCTGGCTGGGCCTCAACCGTCAGACGTTCCAGGCGACCGCCTGTGTCGGCCAGGCGGAGATACTCGATGTGTTGCAGAGCGCCGGGGCGCTACAGGAGCATCTCCAGCGGGCAGCGGCAACAGCTGGAACCGACGAGACAGCCGCACGGGCTCTTGAGCTGATCGACGAATACCAGAAGGAGCGTGTCGGAACGGAGCGCGCCAACTCCGTCAAACCCCTGCGTCGAGCCCTCGATCGGCTGACCCGCGCTCAGACCGCAGCAGAGAAGGCCGTGGCGGATCACACCGCCTTCCTCGATAAGCTCGAGGCAACGCGAGGACTTGACGAGGAGGCCACGCAGGCGCAACACCGCCTTGACATTCTCACTGCAGCTGCCCTCCATCTGGAGGCCAAGGAGGCCGCCGAGAGGTCAGGACGGGCGCACGGCCTCCAAGACCAGCTGGCCGGCGACGCGGTCGATCTGGAGTCGGCCAATGCTGCCGCTGAACGCGTGAGCAAGGCGATCGCCGCTTGGGAGTCGGCTCCGGCTGTGGAGACTGTCAACAGCCCCTCCGCCATCGAGCTCGAACGCGAGCTCGCTGGCCTGCCCGAGCCGCCCATCGGCGACCTGGCCCCAGCCGGAGCCGTAATCGAAACCGAGACGGCCTGGCGTGCGGCTCGCGCCGCGCTCGAGGCACATGCCAGCGCCGAGCCTCCATCGACACCCGCCCCGCCGACGCGTCTCTCGCCCAGCGAGCTGCGTGACCTCGCCCGCGATCTAGCGCTCCAGGCCCCAGATGCGGATCTTCGAACGTCCAAACGTCGCGCAGATCTGGAAGGGGAACTCGCATCCACGCCCCGTCACCGCGTCAGCGTGGGACTTCTTGTCGCGGCCGGCGTCGTCGCGATAGCTGGAGTAATCTCCGCGGTCGTAATCGCGCTCGCCATCGCGCTACCAGTCCTAGTCGTCGCAATCGCTCTCGCGGCAGCCGGCCTACGCGACGCCCTCGGTGATCGCCGATCCCGCATCCTGGAGGAGCTACGCGCGCTCGATGCTGAGCTCGGAACCACGCAAATCGCGGCTGACAGCATTACCGAGCGGATTGCCGAAGCCACGAACCGAGCGACGGCAGCAGGGCTCCCACCTGACCCAGCCGCACTTATAGCTCTCGCAGCTGACGTGGAGCAAGCGGCAACTGGAGCCTCGGCTCGTCAGCAGTGGAGCAATGTCCGCGATCGCCTCGCGGGAGAGGTAGGCGCCGCGGAGGGAGCGCTGCGAGCTGCACTCATCGGCCGAGGGATCGTCGAGGCCGGCGATCTTGAGCTAGCCACGACCTGCTACCGCGAAGCGGTCACAAACCGAGGCGCAGTCGCACGCCAGGCCGCGCGCCGCCCCGACCTCGAGCGGGAGCTGGCCTCCCGGCGACACGCTGAGGCAGCAACCGAGGCCGCCGCAAAACACCGAACCGACGCCGCCGATCAGGTCGTCCTCATCACCCAGGACCTTGGACTCGGAACCCTCGACTTCCCCGCGACCTTGCTGGCGCTTCGCGCCTGGCAAGAGCGCAACCACCAAGAGGTGGAGCGTGCGCAAGCGCAGCTCCGCATGCGGGGGCAGCTCGACTCGATGCTCGCAGGCCGCACCATCACCGCGCTGGAAGACGAGGCCCAGCAGGACCGGGCCCGGGCCGATGCTGCGAGCACGGGTCTACCTATAGACGAAGTCAATGCGGCAGCCAACGACGCTGATCTCGAGAGCCAACGCACCGGCGCCGCGACAACCCTCCACCAAGCACGAGAGGCAGCCAGAGAGGCACGTGGTGAACTTCGCCACCTCTCGGCCACACCGGCTAACGTGTCCACTACTCAGGAGGCGATGGCAGCCGCCCAAGCCGAGCTGGAGCGTCTCGGTCGGCTCGACGCAACGCTGACAACGACTCGCCAATTCTTGGGTCGGGCACAGGAGAGAGTCCACCGCGACATCGCGCCCATATTGGAGCGGACACTGCACGAGTGGCTCCCGCGAATCACACGCGCCAGGTACAGCGACGCCAGCGTGGACCCCGAGACTCTCGAGGTTAGGGTCAAAGATACCGGTGGACGCTTCCGCGAGGCCGCCCTGCTCTCTCAGGGCACCCGAGAGCAAATCTACCTCCTGCTCCGGATGGCGTTGGTGCGTCATCTCACCAAATCCGGCGAGATCAGCCCTCTCATCTTTGACGACGTGACCGCTCAGAGCGATGCTCCACGCACCCAAGCGATCCTTGCGCTCCTGCATGAGGCTGCTGCGCAGTCCCAGATCATCGTCTTCAGCAAGGACGAGCAGGTACAGACCTGGGCCGAAGCCAACCTCACTTCCCCGAACGACCGCCTCCAGGTGCTTGGGGAATCGGAGCCACCGTCGTAAACCAGATTACGCATCTCGGTCGCCCGGGCGGCGAGCTGCGCTGGCTCGAGATGCCCGGGTCCCCAGCCGTGACGGCCGACTGAACGTCAGACTACTGACATTCCCGTGCTGGTTTCCACTGACATTCCCGTGCGGTGCCCACTGACATTTTCATGCGTCTTTACATCCTGGTCCCGGCCCGCCCCGTGACCTCCCGCCACGGCATCGATCGCCATGAGCTCCACCGACTCATGGGCGTGCGCGCCCGGACTCCCATCCGCGCTCCGGAGCACACGGAGCGACCGCGCCAGCGCAACCTGCGTCCGGAGCGTCTCGCCTAGCTCCGGACCCTCACGCCGTGGAAGGAGACGACGGGGACCCGCCGGCCGGCCCCGACAACCGGCCCCTCCGTCCCTCGTCCGGTGCCCGACCCATCGTCGACGGCTCCCCGACGCCGGCGCTACCATCAACGCCTTCCTCGGCTACGACTCCGGGACCCCGACCAAGGTGGATTGGCGCTCGGTCACATCCAAGCGGGGCGACTGGCTCTGGTTCCGGGTCGAGGGTGAGCACCGCGTAGTCTGATCGCGAGCTCTCGGGTGGTCGTGGCGAGACGAGTACATGTCAGCGGTTCGCTCAGCAATAGGCACCGCCTAGTTACCGAAGTGCGCCAGACGGCGGTGGAGTGTTCACCCATCAGCCGTTCGGGCCCTGCTATCTGACCTGCATCTCATCGAGCAAGCGATGGATCGGGGTTCCGTCCAAGCATCTTCTGCGGCATCATCATATGTAGAAGCGGAACTGAGGGCGGTGGTCCCGAACCGCAGGATTGGTGACGAGGATCTCCCCAACGTCATCTGAGAATGTGATCGTGACGGGCGTGGCGTCACCCATCTTGCAGCTATTGTAGTTCAGCTTCGTCAGTCCGAGTATGTCTTCTGCCACCGTGTTGATAGCGACTTCCCCATGTTGCACGTCGATCTGCAACGGCACAGGGACGTCCCACCCGTCATACGTGTCAAGCCGCGGCTTATAGCCGGCACCCCACAGGTAGCACTGGCGCTCGCTTGTCGTCCACACCGTGCCTCGCAACACTGGCATCCGGCCCTCCCGATAGAGCCGCGCGCCTCCACGAGGCCGGCGAATCCTCACCCCCACCAATCTCACGCCCTCCGGGCACGCCGACTCGAAACCCGCGAACTCCTCATCGTCGATGTCCGAGCGACAGTGCAGGAAGATCTCGCGTAGGGCTTTGCCGCCCTGATCCCGATACGTTGCAAGTACCCCCTGCAGCAGACGGGCCGCCGCTTCTCCCGTTAGGTGGCACTGGCGTCGCTCCGGAGAGAACCACGGACCAGTCTCGCCGAGGAAGACGATGCCATCACCGGTGTCGAGGAACATCTGCGCCGCGGCGACCGCCGTTCGGCCGCCCTCGGTCGGCTCCGTCTTCTTGTAAGCCAAACCAAGGTAGCAAACGCCCTCACGAGCGGTCATCAGGCGCCAGGGCTTTCCACCGGCCTTGTAATAGAGCGCGACGGCGAGGTTCCATGCTCGGTCAGCCAACGGCGTCAGTCCCCTTTCCCGAGTGCTCTGCCGGGCGCCGAGCCGAAGGGTGGATTCGCGGATAATCTGCAGGGGGATCCCGAAGTGCATGGCCCGAGCCTTCAGCTGGCGACGGAAGTCCGGCGCATAGCGGTAGACGTCGGGGTCTATCTCCTCAAAGAGGTCCAGCTGGCCGCCCCGTCGTTGCGCGAGTAGCCCGCGATGCGGGGCCCTTCCCACAGGATCCACAACCCGTGACAGGGGACGGCAGTTGGCGTACACAAACTCGGGGACAATGCACAAGACAACGTCCACGCGGGTATCGCCACTTTCCATTCTGCTCAGAGCCTGTAGATAGGCGTCAACGACCCCGGCTACCCTGCGGCTCAGGTCAGCGTGCCGCGCTGCAGTCTCGAGCGCGTCCTCAGCCAAAAACGAACGGCGAGCTGGTTCTGCAGGCCACTCGCAAGCGAAGGCTGCATCGAAACCGGGAAAAGGCCGCCAAAGGGAGCGATCGTTGTCATCCTCCGGAAAGATCGGCCCGCGCAGCCGCTCTGAGAACGCCTCGAATCCGGACACCCCTGCGGGGGTTCCGATCACCGCCCATGCGATCCGAGCCGGATGGCTCGGCATGTCGTGGTCGTAGGGGCCGAAGGCGGTCAGGCCGTCACGGGGATCTCCGACCGCCTGACCATATCGAAACTCCATGGCCGGTTCGCGGAGAACTGTCACATTCTGGTTCATGAAAAGTCCACACCGTCCTCAACGTCGGCGTCCGGAAGATCATCGTTCTCCTCGCCCTCCTCATGCTCTTCAATCTGACCGTGGCCCTTCCTCAGCGTCAGCGCCTCCTCATCGATGCCGACCGAGACGTGAAACGTCTCTGGTTGCGTCCTCAGCATGATTGCAACGCCGGTGCCCGCACCTAGTTGAATCTCGTCGCTACCGTGGCCGAGCCAATTCAGAACAGCGAGAAGCCGCGTCCGCCATTGGTGATTGAACCAAGCTTTGGTGATCCGCTTTCGTCGACGCTGTGCTACCACAGGGTCCAGAGGCGTTCCGTCCTCGTGCATAACGACAACCCTCACTTGGACCTCAACAAGGAAACCGCTCGGAGGGAGTCGGACTATCCAGAAGCGAGGAGCAAGTGCATACCGCGCCGTGCGTCGTTCTCCGATCGCTGATCGAAAAGTGCGAACGCCCGTGCACAAGACGCCCGTCATTCGGCCACTCGCAGCTCGGTAGGGTAGACGGTCACCCGGTATCAGACCAGGCGGGAAATAGAGTTGCCCGCGATCCGTTTCCTTCAGGCCTTGGAGCAGACAGTGTTGGCGGAGATGCTGGCGAAGAAGATACGTTGCTACGTGAACGGGGTTGGGGCCATCTCCAGCAGCCCGGTTGACCCAGTCCACAGTGGAAAGGGATGCTTCCTCGAGTTGCGTGTACTCTGGAGGTAGTGCGAAGGTCCAAAGAACCCTCGTACTCTCTTCAAACACAGGCCAGGCCGCTGGCCAGTCAGGCCGCGGCCCATCGATGCTGAGCCGATGGACTGTTGACGGAATGCCCGTGACCTCGAGGCGATTGCTGAGCAGTAGCTCGTCTCTGGTGTCCGGAAGGTCTTGGGCTTGATACCAGTTCGCTATCTGCTGGAGGCCTGTCCCGGCAACTGGACGCGGAGCGTTGATCGCCCTCAACTTCTTGAGGAGAGCAGCGAAGCCAACGGCCCAACTCTCGTCAAAGGGGATGAACGTCAGATCACTCGTCATCCAGTTGAGTTCAACGGCGCGTAGACCGTCGACGTTCAGCGGAATGAGGAAGTCGATGTGCCGTTCCCGGCCGATGTTGAGGGCAAGAGTCCTTTCCTTAGCGGGATTAGGTTTGTCCTGGCTTGAACGAGATAGGAGGTGCAGAAGGCGAAACGTCCGGCGCTTGATCGCATCATCGATGTCTCGCGGGTATGATTCGCCACCGAGGAGCTTTACTCGGTCACACCAGACCTCGTAACCCTCGGCAATGAGTTTGAGTGTGAGCCACTCGGCAAGGTCACCATCCTCGCTGGCATAGCTGATAAAGAGGTGGGAGCCCTGGTCCTCAGTCATTCATCTCACCTGGTCCGACGTCGACTCCTTCCCCGGCTTGGACTACTTTTGGTGGCCGCCAAAGGGGGGGGGAGATGCCAGCATGTCACTGGAGGTGGGGCTAGTGGCGGCTCCGGCAATTCCCTAGCCCATTGAGTGCGACGCCCGATCGGCTGGGGAAGCAGTGTGGCGTTCATCGCACCAAGACACGCAAAACGACCAAATCGCCTTCTTTCACCTAGGTGCCACGCGATGCATTATTGGCCGCGGACTACCAGGCAAGCTCAACCTCGGGGAACACTTAAGCCGTCACGTGCGCAGGTCGAACTGTTCGCGCAGGAGGGGGACGTCGAGGATCAGAGTGACGCCGTCCGCATCCACTCGCAAGACTGCGTACCCCTCAACGTTCAACAGTCGCTGCACCTGGGCGATAGCCCCGCGCAGACGCTGCACCGGCTCGCCAAGCGCGAGTGCGACCCGCTCCGGCGGAAGCCGATGGGTGTCGGCGTCGAGGAGAGCCTGAAGCAACGCCTCGACTCTCTCCTTGGACACCACAGCCGGCTGCGCCAGACGCCGTTGTGCGGTGTAGGTCGCGCTGGCGACGACCGCGGTGGCCAGCGCGCGGTTCGGCGAGGCGGTCAGCTCCCCGGTCACGGTCGACGAGAATAGAGGCAGTTCTTCGGTGCTGGAACTCAGGTGCGTCACCCCAGGCGATACCTGCACTTCCAGAACGGACGGCGACCACCACCAAGAGGGTTCCTGGGGCCCGGCTGCGTCATAGCCGTGGTCGGGCAGAACACCTGGACACAGGATGCACACCGGCACCAGAACCTCGGCGGGGCTGGCGCCCCCATGGTAGCCGGCCTTGAGCGGTCCGTACCGGAGACGCTCGTCGACGGCGAGCACAGCCCTCCCGCCGTGGTCTAGCACTCGTCGCCCAGCAACGACAACCTCACCGTCGCTCACAGTGCCCGCCACGGACCGCGACCGCCCGCTCGAGATGCCTGAGGATGCCTGATAACGCCCCTGTCGGCGCTCGATGAGGTGGCCGTGGTCGGCGGTGAGCACCACAGTTCTGCCCGCGACCCGGGCGCGAGCCAGGAGAGGGCGCAGGTGCTTCACGGTTTCTAGCGTCCAGTCGGTCCCGCCTGGATCAGATCGATCGAGGGCGTCGTCAATCGTGTTCAGCACGCAGGTGACGATGCGTCGGTGAACAACATCATCGACGGCGGTCGCGACGTCTTGCGCCAGGGCTTGACCGGGAAGCGACTCGTCTAGTGGACGCTTGTGGAAGAGAATGGCCCCTTCGACTCCGTTAGCCCGCATCAATTCGGCGAAGCCCTGCCGCTCGACGTCCTGCCCGCCTGAGCGCAGCTCGCCACACAACAATGAAGCGCGGCTATGTTGCGTGACGCTGGGTAGTACCGTAAGCGCAACCACGCGACTCTTCTCCGCGGTTGGGAGCGCCTCGACCCATCCCTCTCTAGTGCGGTCGAGGACATCCTCCAGAATCTCGATGCTCGCCGAAAGACTCATCGCGTCGACCACCAGCAGGAGGATCGGTACGCGTCGGGCCAGTGGCAGTACAAGTCTTGGGAGCACATCCTCGATGGGGAGAACCGTGGATTGTTCTGCCTCGACTTCGGTGCTCAGAGCAATCCCGAACGCCCGGTCATGCTGGTCCCGCCGCCGTTGGACAAGTGCCAAAACGGCCATGAGCGCGGCGTCGAGCCTGGCATCGCCAACACCAGTCGCGGCGTCCTTCACCGCGGCGTCGACCCAGGCATCGGCGTCGCGGTGGCGCGCCGCCAGAGCGCGGAAGTTCGCGCCGGCAACGGAGGAGGGCAGTGCCAGCCAGCGCACCAGTCGCACCGCCGCAAGAGCCGCCGGTCGCCGTTTGTCGTGGTCGGCAAGCCGGTGCCGCTCGACTGCTGACCATGCTTGGTCGACGCGGGCGGCCGCATCGGCCGCGACGACGGGCTCGTCGACATCCACCTGGGCGGGAGCGCTCGGTGTCGCGACCGCTGAAAGGATCGCCTCGGCAAGACGTCCAAGCCTTGATGCCAGCCCACTGGGCAGGAGATCCGAGTGGTCGGTGAGGTCCTCAGCGCGGAGCTCTTGGACGAGGAGGTCGGCGCGGGTGAGGAGCCGATCGACGTCCAGGCGGGCGGCCCAGTCGAGAATCAGCCCGCCGATTACCGTACTTGCCTCCGCGGCCCAGATGCGCACCGCCTGTGCCGTCGGTTGACGCCCGGATAACCGTGCCTCGAGACGGATTAGCACCTCGCGCGCCACCTGGGCATCCTCGGGGCGCTCGGACGACGTATCACGAGCCGTGATGTCGAGGACGAGCCCAAGGGGGACGATGTCGGCCACCTCCCCCGCCGCGAGCAGGGCTCCGACGTGAGGTCCCGCGGGTCCGAGACGAGATGCCAGCCAATCTAGAACGGCATCGGTTAGCGCGTCCCCGGCTAAGGACCGGAGGTCGGCGACGTGAGCCGTGGCCGATGGCCCAGTGGTCCACTGGAGAACCGTCGCCGCATCGATCTCCGTCCCCACGTCCGCGACGCCAAGTCGGAGGCAGGCCGTCGAGGCGAGGGCATGATCGTAGGTAAGTACACCGCCGG
>OCZT010003278.1_pt1 | contig 16576 bp, 14 predicted proteins | sample 1539031 | NCBI WGS metagenome assembly OCZT01 (sample SAMEA3539308, study PRJEB22396) | soil metagenome | biome: tundra; feature: field; material: soil | place: USA | collected 2010-05 | depth 0.15 m | reverse complement strand
TCGTGATCGCGCACCGGCTCTCGACCATCCAGAGCGCCGACCAGATCCTCGTGCTGGAGCACGGGGAGGTCGTGGAGCGCGGCCGTCACGCGGACCTTCTCGCGCGCAACGGCCGCTACAAGCAACTCTACGACAAGCAGTACCAGATCGAGCGCGACCAGTTCATCAACCCCGGCGAGGACTACACCGAGGCCAAGCCGCTGTAACGGGGTTGTCAGTCCAGCTCGAACCCCGGGCTCTTCTTGCCCGTGATCGCGGAGCCGTCGTTGGCCATCCACCACTGCCCGGTGATGTCCTCGCCCTTGACGATCATTTCGATGATCGCCTCGCTGCCGTCCGGCGCGGTGAGGGAGAGCCTCACCTTGTTCTTGGTGACCGTCACCGAGGTCACCGGCAGCGGCGGAATGCCGTCGCCGTTCACCGTGCCCGTGTAGGTGCCGTCGTCCTTCTTGTCGATCCGCGTGGTCGTCGTCATCGCGTTGCCCTGCGCGGTGAGATACACCGTGTAGGTACCGACCGGATCGATGTCCTTCGTGGTATCCGTCGCGGTGGTGACCGCCGGCGGCGTGGCCGGCTTGTCCGGGCCGGCCTGTGCCTGGGCAGCGCGTGGCACTGCGCCGGCAACGGTCGCCGCGGAGGCAAGGATGAGAAGTCGGAGGTTCATGATCGCCGAATCCTGTTGAGTGGGGTCTTGCGGTAACGGGTAAGTTGGCGAGTACACGCGCCGTGCGCCATCGTTCCACCGGCCCGACCACCCGCTGACGCGCTCCCATGCCCTGGCCGCAACGCTACGACCCCTTCGGATCACAAGTCCTTTCGACGCTGGTCGCGCTCGCGCCGGTGGTGCTGCTCCTGGGACTGCTCGCGTCGCGACGGGTGCGGGCCGAATGGGCGGCGGTCGCCGGACTCGGCGCCTCGATCGCCGTCGCCGTCGCCGCGATCGGGATGCCGGGCGCGATGGCCGCGCGCGCCGCGTTGATGGGCGCGGCGTACGGCTTGTTTCCGATCGGCTGGATCCTGCTCAACGTGCTCTTCCTCTACCGGCTGACGGTCGAGCAAGGCGCGTTCGACGTGCTCCAGCGCAGCATCGCGCAGCTGACCGTCGACCGGCGCCTCCAGCTCGTGCTCATCGCATTCTCGTTCGGCGCGTTCTTCGAGGGCGCGGCAGGATTCGGCACGCCCGTCGCGGTGACCGCGGCCCTCCTCATCGGCCTTGGATTCGCGCCGATCGAGGCGTCGGGGCTCTCGCTCATCGCGAACACCGCGCCGGTGGCGTTCGGCGCGCTCGGCACGCCGCTCGTCGCGCTCCAGGGCGTGACCGGGCTCGACCTGCACGAGCTCTCCGCGCAGGTCGGGCGGCAATTGCCGGTGTTCAGCGTGATGATCCCGTTCTGGCTGGTCGCGGTGTACGCTGGATTCAAGAGGACCTTGGAGGTGTGGCCCGCGCTCGCCGTCGCCGGACTGTCGTTCGCCGTTCCCCAGTACCTCATCTCCAACTTCCACGGACCGTGGCTCGTGGACGTCGTGTCGGCGGTCTGCTCGATGGGCGCGCTCGCCCTCTTCCTGCGTGTGTGGCGTCCGCGCGGCGCGCCCACCGCGCCGCCACCCACGCACACGATTCTTCCGCGCGCCGCCGTGCTGCGCGCGTGGATGCCGTGGGCCCTGCTCTGCCTGATCGTCTTCGCGTGGGGCACGCCGCAGGTGAAGGGCCGGCTCAACGCCATCTCGGATCCGAAAATCCTCGTGCAGGGACTTCACGACCAGGTGCTGCGCCAGCCGCCGGTGGTGGCGGCGCCGAAGGCGGAGCCCGCCGTGTTCGAGTTCAACTGGCTGAGCGCGAGCGGCACGGGAATCGCGCTCACCGCAGTGATCGGCGGACTACTGATGGGATGCCGGCCGGCGCAGATGGCGCGGGCGTACGCCGGTACGCTTCGACGAATCGGCCCATCCCTGCTCACCATCGCGGCGATGATGGCGCTCGGATACGTCACGCGCTACTCGGGCACGGACAGCATCCTCGGACTCGCGTTCGCGCACACAGGATTCATGTATCCACTCTTCGGCACCTATCTCGGCTGGCTCGGGGTCGCCCTCACAGGATCGGATACGTCGTCCAACGTTCTGTTCGGCGGATTGCAGGTGGTGACTGCACATCAAGTGGGCGTGAGTCCCGTGCTGATGGCCGCCGCGAACAGCTCCGGCGGCGTCATGGGCAAGATGATCGACGCGCAGAGCATCGTCGTCGCCGGCACCGCGACGCACGCGCACGGGAGGGAGGGAGAGATTCTGCGGTACGTGTTCCGGCACAGTCTTGCGCTCGCCACGCTCGTGGGCCTGTGGGTAATGCTGCAAGCGTACGTATTTTGAGCTGACATGTCCTTCACCATTCTCGGCGCGCTGCGCAGTCTCGACGCGAGCCGGCACCGCGCCGAGCTCTATCGCGCGTGGAACACCGGCCTCGGCGCTGGGATTCCAGCGAACCTCGTGCTCGAACAGATGGGACCGATTCCCTTCCCATCGGTCGAGGAGGTGCGCCGGTACCTGGTGGTGGGACTCGGCCAGGGAAAATCGATCACCGCGCTGGTGAGCGCACGACCGAAGCTCTTCGCGCCATTCGAGGGCGCGGTGCTCGCGGCAGGCGACCAATCCGGGACCCTCGACCGGTCGCTGCGGCTACTCACGGATTACTTCGCCGCAGAGACCAGGAAGCGACTGAAAGCGCGCGACGCGCTCCTGTATCCCATCTTCCTCGGTCTGGTGGCGTGTTTCGGCCTGCCGTTCGTCCTGATGCACAAAAGCCCGGTGGAGCGCTACTCGAAAGCGATCGTCCTGCTGCTGGCCGCGTTCCTGCTGCTCGGCGGCACGCTCATCTCGGCGCTCGCATCGGTGCTGCTGAACACGAATTCACGAACGCGAACGCGGTTCGCCAGCATCCTTGCGTCGATGCTCGAGGCGGGCCTCCCGGTCGGCCGCGCCGTGCGACTCGCGGTGGATGCGTCGGGAAACCGGGGATTGCAGGCGCACATCGGGAAGCGAACGGAGCGGGAGCTTTCAACCACACCCCTCGCCGAGTTGTTCGACGGGTGCGAGGAGGTGCCGGCGGAGCTGATGGGACAGATGTCGGTGGCCGACGCGACGGGGGACTATACGGGGACGCTCGTCGCGTACGCTCGGGCGCTGGAAGAACGGCAGAAGTGAGTGGGGAGATCCGACCCGATGCGGGATGCGGGGCTGGAATGCGGGAAGCGGGAAAGAGCGATGCGGGATGCGGGCACCGAACTTACCCCGCATCCCGCATCGCTCTTTCCCGCATTTCAAATCCCGACCCCGCATCCCGTATCGGGTCGAAATTCCGTATTCCGCATTCATCTCACGCCTCGCCCCTGCCGCTCAGGGCTTTCCGCCGGGTTTCCACTCGGGTTTGGGCCCGTCCGTCAGCAGCCTCACCGCCTTCGCTCCCGCGTTGATCACCCCCGCCATGTGCACGAAGTCCACCTTCGTGATGTCGTCCGACGGCCGGTGGTAGTCCGTGTGGAGGTTGAAGGACGACAGCGTGTGCGCCGGGATGCCGCGCCGGGCGAACGCGATGTTGTCGCTGCGCCCGAAGAAGTTCTGGTCGATACGCTTGTCGGGAACGATCGGAATGCCGTTCGCCGCGAACGCATCCCCCATCGTGGAGCGCTCGTACCCGGTGAGCCACGCCCGGCCCACGCCGCCGGCGAGCGAGTCGGGGCGGCCGATCATCTCGATTTCGAGATTCGCCGCCATGTTCTCGAGCGGGATGGCCGGATGCGCGATGTACCAGTTGGTGCCGAGGAGCCCGACCTCTTCGCCGATCATCGCGGCGAAGACCACGGTGCGCTTCGGCTTGGGGCCCTGCATCATCTGCCGCGCGATCTCGAGCACCGCCGTGATGCCTGACGCGTCGTCGTCGGCACCGTTGTAGATCGAGTCCCCGTTCACCGGGCGGCCGATGCCGAGGTGGTCGTAGTGGCCGTCGACCAGTACGTACTCGCTCTTCAGCGCGGGGTCCGATCCGCGAATCACGCCGAGGACGTTGACGGCCTGGCGCCAGCGCGAGCGCGGGACGGTATCGAGCGCGGCAAAGCTCTCCCGCACCCGAAGTTGCACGCGCATCACCGGCGGGCCGCCTGTCGGCTCCCCACGCACGCTCTTCCGGCCTGTGGAATCCGTGATGGTCACCGCGCGCATGGCAGGCCTGTACATGGTGTCCATGGTCACGGCAACCCGCTGGAAGTACCCCGAGTCGCCGAGCGGCTCGAGCCCGATCTTCTTCATCTCGCCGCCGATGTAGCGTGCCGCGCGTTGCGCGCCGGGGGTGCCGGTGGCGCGCCCCTCCATCGAATCGTCGGCAAGCGCCGAAAGGATGCGCCGCGCGTCGGCAGGCGTCGTCGGCCCGCCCTGCACGGGAGCGGAAGAGCTTGCCGCGAGACCAGCCACCGCCGCGAACGCGAGCAGAACTGCCGAGAGTCGTTTTGTCATGCGACCGAATTACGCGGGAAGCCTTGCCGGACGCCAGCCGAAGTCGCACAATGCGGCGATGCCAACGGCACCGCTGACCATACCGCCGCTCGGCGATGCCGTCGAAAAGCGCGGAAACGTGTTCTCGCGCTGGCTCGCGCTCCTTGCCATGCGAATCTCCGGCTGGCGGTTCGAAGGCGGGTTCCCGAATCTCCGGCAGTTCGTCGTCATCGTGGCGCCGCACACGTCCGCCTGGGATTTCTACCTGGGGGTCATGGCGATGTTCGCACTGGGTTTCCGCGGCACTTTCCTGGGCAAGGACACGTTGTTCCGCTGGCCCGCCAGCGCGATCCTGCGGTGGCTCGGGGGCATTCCCGTCGACCGCGCGAGTCCGCACAACGTGGTGCAGCAAACCATCGACTACTTCCATGCGCGGCCGCAGATGGTCCTGGCACTCTCGCCGGAGGGCACGAGGCGCAAGCTGCCCGCCTGGCGCACCGGGTTCTGGTACGTGGCGAAGGGTGCGGGAGTCCCGATCGTGCCGGTCGCATTCGACTTTCCAGCGAAGACGATCAGGATCTTCGCGCCATTGGCACCGGGTGAGGACATCGACGCCGACATCGCACGACTCAGCGCGCACTACGACGCGCGGATGGCGAGGCACCCGGCTCTTTATTGATCACGATCCGACCGCCGCAGAACCGGAGTCCCGGTTTCGATCCGACGTCCAACCAGCTAGCGGAGTCAACGGCCGAATGACCACGGACCGCCGCACGTTCCTCTCGCAGGCTGCCGCCTCCATGGCGGCTCTCACCGTCGCCGGCGAGCTCAAGGCCGCGCCGCAGCAGGGAGCCGCCGCGGCGGCACGCGCGCTCGACGCGCGGCTGCTCGCCGCACTCGGCGAAGCCGTCCTTCCCGAATCCCTCGGCGCCGCCGGCCGCACGCACGCGGTGAGCGCGTTCGGCGAGTGGCTCGCCGCGTACGTTCCGGTAAGCGAGGAGATGCACGGCTACGGCTACGCCGAAATCAGGTACACGGTCGCCGATCCCGCGCCCGGGTGGAACGCCCAGCTTCAGGGGCTGGACCTGCTGGCCAAAAAGCAATTCGGCGCCGGGTTCGCCGCGCTCAGGGCGGACCAGCGCGACACGCTCGTTCGTGCGCAACTCGCGACCGTGCGCAACGGCCGCCTTCCGGCCGATCCGCTCACCGCGCCGCACGTCGCGATCGCGCTGCTCGCGCACTGGGCCCGCTCGAGCGAGGCAACCGACCTCGCCTACGGCGTGCAGATCATGAAGGACCACTGCCGGTCGCTCGCCGCTTCACCGCACAAGCCGCTTCCCCTCGCGCCCGGAGGAAAGAGCTGATGCCGCCCCGTGTGATCGAAAGCGACATCTGCATCATCGGATCCGGCATCACCGCGGCGATGATGGCGCTGAAACTTTCCGCGTCGCGCCGCGTGAAGATCACGATGGTCGAAGCCGGCGGCCCCACTGTTCCGCTCGGCGAGCGATACATGCATCGTGCGCGCTGGCTCGCGTACGGCGAGACCCCCTGGCCGGGCGACCATATCAACGACCAGAACGCGCTCGGCACGGCATACGGCTTCTCGCCGTCCATGAACGTCGGCGGCCTCGCGATGCACTGGGGCGGCGTGACGCCGCGCTACTCGCCCGAGGATTTCCAGCTCAAGACGCTGTACGGCGTCGGCTCCGACTGGCCGATCACGTACGACGACCTCGATCCGTTCTACCAGGAAGCGGAGGAACGGATGGGGATTTCGGGCGAACAGGGTCCGCCGGAACTCGATCCGCGATCGAAGCCGTTCCCCATGCCGGCGCTCCCGCTCACCTACAATCTCGAGAAGCTCAAGGCGTGGACGTCGGCGGCCGGCATCCCCATGTGGAGCCAGCCGAGCGCGAAGAACTCGGTGCCCTACAAGGGACGAGCGGCGTGCCAGCGCTGCGACACCTGCTATCCCGTGTGTCCCACGGGAGCGAAATACACGCCGGACATCACCATCGACGAGCTGGTCAAGCAAGGGCGCGTCCGGCTCCTGCTCAAGACGCTCGTGCGCCGCCTGCACGTGGACGACCGCACGGGCCGCATCACGCACGCCTCGGCGAACTCAATCGAGCGCTCGGGCGAGGCGATCGAGCTTCGCGCCAAGACGTTCGTGCTCGCGGCGGGTTTCACCTGGAGTCCGCACCTGCTGCTCCTTTCGACCAGCACGAAGTACCCGAACGGCGTCGCGAATCGATCGGGCCTGGTCGGCAAGTACCTCTGCGGCCATCGCAACGTCGCCGCGCAGATCAGTCTGCCGCTCGAGCTCTATCCCGGCATGAACACGCAGCATTCCCTGGTCACGAAGAAGTTCATGCGGCCCGGCGCGCTGGCAAAGTACGTGCGCCACGACCTGCGTGTCTGGGAATCCGCCGCGGGGCGCGAGCCGCGCCTCCGCGACGACAAGGGCGACCTGCTGCTGCGCGACGCGATGCTCGACGACTGGCGCACCCGGGCCAAGACGGGCGCCGCACGGGTCCGCGCCTACTATGACGTGATCCCGGCCAGGGAGAGCGAGCTCACGCTCGACGCCGGTGCGAAGAACCGCTGGGGCGACCCCATGCCGCGGCTGCAGTTCCGCGACGCGCCGGAATCCGTCGCGCTGCGCGCGTACACCGAGGAGGCCATCCACGCGCTGTTCCGGGACATGGCGAAGGCCGGCGACGGCGCGGTGATCTCCACCACGCCCGAGGCGGCCGGCGCCGGACAGGAGCATCCCGGCGGCGGTTGCCGCATGGGCTCGGACCCGGCGACCAGCGTCGTGGACAAATGGGGGCGCGCGCACGATCACGAGAACCTGTTCGTGGCGGGGGCCCCGACCCACGTGTCCGCGAGCTGCTGCAACGGGACGCTCACCTTCGTCGCGATGGGACTGCGCACCGCGGAAAAGGTGGGCGAAACGTTCTCCCCGGCGGCGCCGAAGTAGGCGGACCGTTCCTTTTCGGCACTCGGGGGGTACCATCCTGCCATGGTGATCATGCCGAACCGTGCGGCGCTCTCGTCGGTGCTCGTGTGCCTGCTCGTCGCCTCCGCTCCGACGGCCGCGCACGGGCAGATCCTGCGCGACCCGGGTGGGGTCGCGTCAACCATGGCCGATCCTGGCGCGGTGGTCGACGCCGAATTCGCAAAGCGCGCGCAGAGCGAGTTCGAGCGATTCCACCTCGCGAACCTGCCAAATGCGCGGGAGGGCCGCCCGTCGAAATGCGACGAACAGGTCGGCAACGTCTGCTACTGGTACAACGAGAAGGGGCCGCCTCCGCCGGTGGAGCCTCCGGCGATCCGGCAGCGCCGTGACGACCTGATCTCGATACTGGACACCGTCGCCATGCGCTCGCCGTCGGACCGGTGGGCCGTCGAACAGCGTGTGCGGTACCTGGCCGACGCCGGTCGGCTCGACAGCGCGTATGCCGCCGCGAAGGAGTGCAAGGTCGGTGGCTGGTGGTGCGACATCCTCGAAGGATTCACGTTGCACCTGCGGGGACGGTATGCCGCGGCGGACAGCGCGTATACCCGGGCGCTCGCTCAGATGCTGCCGCGCGACCGCTGCGACTGGCGCAGCATCGACCTCCTCATCGACGACGACACCCGGCAGCAATACCACCGGTTCGCCTGCGGTGATGTGCAGCGCGACGCGTTCGAGAACCGCGCCTGGTTCTTCGCGCGAACGCTCTACTCGCTCGACGGCAACGACTCCCGCACGGAGCATTACGCGCGGAAGACCATGGAGATGATGCTTCGCGACGCACCGGGCGTCACAGTCACCGACTCGCAGGAGGACGACCTCGAGCTGATGCTGCGGTTCGGCTGGCCGCGCGCGTGGGGGGTGAGCACCACGAGCAGCCGGACCGAGGGCGGCTTTTCGATGGGACTGCCGCGCAGAATGCCGGGCGAGGACATGCGTGGCGGAAGGAACCAGGTGGTCCGGGACGTCACGAGCTACGAGCCGGTGCCGGCGTACCGGTACGTGCCGCCCGGATTCGTACTGAACGATCCGGCGCGCTCCGACTCGTCGAACTGGCGCCTGCAGTTGCCGCCGGTGATCGCGCGATACGCTCCGGCGTACGCCGTCTCGCTCACGCCGCTGGAGCACCAGAAGGCGATGTTCAAGCGCGGCGACACCGCGCTCGTGGTCATGGCGTACGACGCTCGCGTCACGAAGCAGCTCGCCGGCGCCAAGCTGACCGCAGCGCTCGTCGTCTCGCCAAGCGAGAAGCCCGCGGATTACGGCAAGATCGTGCACGACGCGCCGGAGACCGGCGTGCTCATGGCGAGGGCGCCGTGGGGTCCGTTGCTGATGAGCGCCGAGGTCTACGCGCCGGCAAAGCTGGCGGTGGCTCGCGCGCGGTACGGCGTGAGCCCACCGTTCGCGGTCGGCACGCGCGTGACGCTCTCCGACCTGCTCTTCTACAAGCCGTACGGCACGTTCCCTGGATCCGTCGAACAGGCCGCGCCTCACTCGCTTCCGACGGAGCGGCTCCGCGCCGACGAGAAGCTCGGCGTCTACTGGGAATCGTACGGAACCGATCCGAACGGCGAGAAGATGAAGATCTCGCTGACCGTGGTGCGCGAGGTGGAGGAGGGCGGTTTTCTGAAGCGTCAGGCGAAGTCGCTCAGGCTGGTGCACGAGGCGACGCCGGTGATCGTGTCGGTCGAGGATCTCTCGGCGCGGGGCGCGAACAGTACGCCGCGCGCGCTGGAGCTCGATATTTCGACGTTGAAGAAGGGGTCCTACATCGTTCAGCTGGAGATCGAGGTGGCGGGGCAGTATGTGGTGCGGGCAGAACATCGGATTGAGATCATCGGACCCTGAAAGGCCGCACAACAGCTCTCCGCTGACAGCTATCACAACCAAAGCTGTGAGACGCCAGCGGTCAGACCGGGAGCTGCCGGACAAATGCGACGGGACCGATCAGCGCACCGATCGGTCCCGTCGCCGTTCTCCGGCAACTATTCGCTGACGGCTATCAGCTCAGAGCTTTTGTTGTCAAAGCTGTCAGCTGTGGTGCGGTCAATGTGTCAGCGCGTACACAATGAAGTTCACCCCCATCTTGTATGCCTCGTTCGACTCCGCCACCGGCTTGAAGCCCAGCGCGGAGAATTCCCAGTAGTTCGACACATCAGTGTTGAAATTGATCATCACCATGAGCCGCTTCCTGGGATTGTTGTCCTCGTAGATCCCGCGAAAGACCGGGCGCCCGCGGTCGTAGTCCTGCGGCACGATGTCGAACGAGTTGATGTCGAAGAACGAGTGGAAGATGGGATCGGCCGGCGTGAGATCCACTACGCGTCCCTCGGGGAGCACGCGTTTCATCTGCTGCGTGAACGTCGCCCAGCCCTGGTAGCCGTCGCGGAAATCGTCGCGGAAATCGTCGAAGATGATGAAGCCGCCCTTCTTCAGGTATGCCCGCAGGCACGCGGCTTCCTTGTCGTTCATCCCCCAGTAGTCGGCTTCCGCGACGTACGCGACCGGGTACTTGAACAGCTGCGGATCGTCGGGAGCGATCACCGTGCTCTTGTTGAGCAAGGGATGCAGCGCGCTGATCTCGCTCACGATCCGCATGAGGTTGAGCTCGGAGTTCGGATATCCGTGCGCCCACGCCGGCAGGCCGCGATAGTAGAAGCCGGCGGGGCTGTTGGTGGTGAAGCTGAGCCGCACGAGCGTGAAGCGGCCGTCGTAGGGGATCTTCTCGATGACCGGATCGACGCGAAAACCGGGATTGAATCCGCGGCCGCGCTGCGCGAAGAGCGGCGCAGCGAACAGCGTCAACGCAAGCAGGATCCGGCTAGCTTTCATGCCTGTAGAATACCGCCGCCCGGAGCGAATGTGCCAACTCTCCCGAGACGCGCCACCACGATCGCTTCCCTCGCCGTCGCCGTTGCATTCTCCCTCGGCGCCGCTCGCTCGGGATTCCGCCACGACAACGGCCTCGCGCGCACCCCGCCCATGGGATGGAACAGCTGGAACCATTTCGGCTGCGACGTCAGTGCGAAGCTCATCCGCGAGGTGGCGGACGCCATGGCGGCGAACGGGATGCGCGATGCCGGATACCAGTACGTCACGATCGACGACTGCTGGCAGGTTGCACGGGATTCGAAGGGCGTGATCCTGGCGGACTCCGTGCGGTTCCCCGGGGGCATCAAGCCCGTCGCGGACTACGTGCACGCGAAGGGACTCAAGTTCGGCATCTACACCGATGCCGGCCGACGCACCTGCGAGGGGCGCCCCGGCAGCTACGGCTACGAGGAGCTCGACGCGAGGACGTACGCGCAGTGGGGCGTCGACTACGTGAAGATCGACTGGTGCAACGCCGAGGGGCTCGACGCGCCCACACAGTACACGAAGCTGCGCGACGCGCTGCTCAGGAGCGGACGTCCGATCGTGTTCAGCATCTGCGAATGGGGGAGCAACCGGCCGTGGGAGTGGGCACCGGCGGTCGGGAATCTCTGGCGCACGACGGGCGACATCCAGGACCGCTGGAACAGCGTGCTGACCATCGTGAACCTCTCGTCGCAGTACTGGCACGTCGCGAAACCCGGCGCGTGGAACGATCCGGACATGCTCGAGGTGGGGAACGGCGGCATGACGCGGGACGAATACCGCGCGCACTTCAGTCTCTGGGCGATGATGGCGGCGCCGCTCATGGCCGGCAACGACGTGCGCACGCTGGCGGACTCCACGCGGCTGGCCGCGTCGACGCGCGACATCCTCCTCAACAAGGACGTGATCGCGGTCGACCAGGACTCGCTCGGCGTGCAGGGCGTGATCGTGCAGAACAATCCGCCCGACCTGCAGGTGTGGGTGAAGCCGCTCGCCGACGGATCGCGCGCGGTGCTCCTCTTCAATCGAGCGTCCGTGCCCTCCCCCATGACCGCCAACTGGGGGAGCGTCGGCCTCAAGGCGAGACAGGCGCGCGTGCGTGATCTCTGGGCGCACACGGACTCGACCGGCGTCGCGGACCGGTACACCGTGACGGTGCCGTCGCACGGCGTGGTGTTGCTGCGGGTGTGGCCGGCGGGCAACTGACGACCCCGCCGGCCAAGCGCGAACCTACGGGCAGGTCGGCCTGCCGAACGGCAGCGGAAGCGTGCAGGTCTTCGTCGTGCCGTTCTGCGTGATCACCAGCGTCGCGGTGTTCGTGCCGTTGTACGTGATGACCTCGCGCCGCGTCGACGTCTGCGGGGTCTTGCCGGTGTAGGTGAGCGTCACCGACATCGCACGGATGATCTTGCCGGCAGTCGGATAAGTGCGGCCCGTGTCGGAGACCGGCACGATGATTCCGCTGGTCGTGTCGGTAGCGGTACGCACGGCCACGAACGTGCCGGTGGTGTCCTTTCCGTTCGTCGTCTCGGTTCCGATGGCGGCGCCATTGACCGTGTGCTGAGTGCTTCCTTTCGCGAGCCCGCCGACCGTTCGGTCGCTCGAATCGGCCACGGTGCTCGTCGAGCTGTCGCGCCGTGTCTTCGTTCCGGTGACGGAGATCCGCGTGTTGACGGTGTTGGTGAGGCTGTCGAACGCGCTCTGCACGGTGCCGGATGTGGTCGTGAACACCACCGAGGCCACGATCGTCAGGCCATCGTGCGTGACCGGCGCGCACGTCAGTCGACCGGTCGCCACGACGAAGGTGCAGTTGTCGCCGTCGAGATCGGGGTCGCCAAAGCGGCCGCGGCCAAATAGCCTGCCAAGTCCGAGGCCGCCGAGAAAGTCTCCCCTGAGTCCACCGCCGATCATCGGGCCGAGTCCGGCGCCGAGCGCCTGGCCTTCGTGACGTCCCATGCCGCCATCAGGCGCACCCGGGAACCATGTGCCGGCAATCGGCGCCGCTGACGTGTCGTAGCTGTTCTGGGTGCTCGCGAACCCGACCGGTACCGTCGTGAACGCAGCAGCGAGCGCCGGGTTTACGACGGAAGCCGGTTTGGTACCGGTGGAGAGGCTTCCACACGCGGCTGCCGCGATCACCATCGCGGCGGTAAGCGCCCTTCGAGGTGTGGTTCCCAATGGCGTTCGTCTCCCAACTTGCACTGTGATCCAGGTGGACTCTTGCCGCGGCGCAAACGAAGCCCTCGAATATCAGTGAAACACCGACGGCAACCGCGTGTTCCGGAATTCATGTTTCGTGCACAGGGTTCCGTCCTTCGAGCGGAACGGGAACACACGGCACCCTGAGCGGGTGTTAACGTCGCACGTCCGTGTGCGTCATCCCCCGCGCGACGATGCGCTGACTCAAAATCGCGATGGGAGACTTCCTGATGAACCGGCTGCGCGTGTTCGGCTCCACGTCTGTGCTGTCGTTCTGTGTGTTCGTCGCCGCTTGCAGCAACAGCAAGAGCCTGACGTCATCGAACAAGTCACTGACGATCACGCCCAATCCGTGCGGGGTCGCCGGAACGCTCTCCCTGGGCGTGGCAACCAGCACGAAGGTCGATTGCAGCGCGGGCGGCACGACGCTCACGCTTGCGGGCAATGGCGCGAGCTATCTCATCGTGCCGGAGTTCCCGACGGATCAGGTGCCGCTCTCGAACGTCCTTTACCAGTTGTACACAGGAAACGTGGCGGCCGCGTCGGCGTCGATCAGCCGCCTCGCTGCGCTCAGGAGCGCGTACGCCGCCACGAGCGCGGCGGGCAGCGGCGCACTTCCGCCCGGCCGGAAACTGTTCGCACAGCGCGCCGCGGAGAAGGTGCTCCGCGCGCGCACCGCCCAACGTGCCGGCGCGCCGGCGCTCAGTGCGTCGTTGAGGCGCCCGCTCAGCGCCGCCGTGCTCCCGACGCCGGCGGTCGGCAGCATTCGCAGCTTCCATGTGGCGAACAGTTTTACCGCAAATACGTGGGCCACCGTCGGCGCCAAGCTCGCCTATGCCGGCGCCAGCGTGCTCATCTATATTGACACGCTCGCGCCGGCGAACGGATTCACCTCCGCACAGCTCTCGGCGTTCGGCCTCCTGTTCGATCAGACGCTCTATCCGATCGACACCGCCGCGTTCGGCGGGCCGTCGGACACGGACAACAACGGCCACGTAATCATGCTGATGACGCCGGTGGTGAACGCCGACACGCCGGCGTCCACCTGCCAGACGCAGGGATTCGTGGCAGGGTTCTTCGACTCCGGCGATTTCCTTCCGCTGGTGGCGAACCCCAACTCCAACCAGGGCGAGATCTTCTACTCGATCGTGCCGGACACGGCCGGGAAGTTCAGCTGCGCTCACGGTGTGGGCGAAGTGGGTTTCGACGTGCCCGGCACGTTCATGCACGAGATGCAGCACCTCATCAACTACTCGCAGCACGTCGTGGTCAGCGGGGGAAGCCCGTCGGACAGCTGGCTCGACGAGGGGATGAGCATCGTCGCGGAGGAACTCGGTTCGCTGTACTACGAACAGAAATGCCCCGGCACGGCGTGCCGCACGAACCCCGCACAGATCTTTCCAGATTCCTCGCAGGGATTCATAACCGATTTCCTCTACGATTCCTATCAATACGCGTACCTGCCGGACACGGCGTCCATTACGCTCAGCAGTGACGACCAGAACGGATTCTCGTGGCGCGGCGGTGCGTGGCTCTTCGCGCGCTGGCTCGGCGACCAGATGGGCAGCACCGTCTACCGGCAGCTCGAGCGCGGTCCCTCCAACGCGATCACCGACGTGCAGCAAGTGACGGGGCAGAGCTTTCCGTCGCTCTTTGCGAATTTTGGGCTTTCGCTCTACACCGACAGCCTGCCGGGCATGCCGCGGAACACTGCGCCGGCGGCGAACCGTTTCGTGTCGCGCAACATGAAACAGCTGTGGGCGAGACTTTTTGCGACGTCGGGCGGGGCGGGCACCGGGATACCGACGCCATCGCCGGTGTTGCTCTTTCCGATCACGAGTGACACGACGACCTCGACGCTCGTCCCCGGCAGCATGACGTTCTTCCGACTCGACACGCCGGCAACCGCGGCGACCGTCACGATTCAGTTCGCGGCTCCGGGCGGCATACCGTTCGCTCCCGGTCTGCGCGCGCAGATGGCCGTGTTCCGGCTGCCGCCGGGGCAGTAGTCAGCGGGTCCTGAGGAAGCGCTCGGCGACCTGTTCGAGCCGATCGTCGCCCTCCGTGCGCGCCCGCTCGAGGCTGCGCTCGACGAACGGCCGGAGGCGCGGCTCGCCCCAACGGTAGCCCGTGGCTTCCTCGGCCTCGAGCACCTCGCTCACGCGCGCGCCCTCGAGCAGGGCCGACGCCGCGGCTTCGTCGTACGACGGGTCGTCGCGTGCCGGCAGCGCCCAGTTGCGCCGCGGCTTGGGCGGTTCGTGATCTTCCTTGGTGAAGGCTCGCGACATTCGCGTTCGTGGAACGAGGGCGGCCGATCGAGACGATTATAGTATATCTGTCTCCTGCCTCCCGTGAACGCGGATCATGCCCGGACTCTTTGACGAACTGACGTTGCGCGGCCTCACGCTGCGGAACCGCATCGGCGTGTCGCCGATGTGCCAGTATTCCTGCGCGGATGGTCTCGCGAACGACTGGCACTTTGTCCATCTCGCGAGCCGCGCCGTCGGCGGCGCCGCCCTCGTGTTCACCGAGGCCGCCGCTGTGACGGCGGGCGGGCGCATCTCGCCGCAGGACCTCGGCATCTGGAATGACGCGCAGGCCGACGCGCTGGCGCGGATCGTTCCGTTCATCCATGCGGAAGGCGCGGCGGCGGGAATCCAGCTCGCGCACGCGGGCCGCAAGGCGTCCACACGCCGGCCATGGGAAGGCAGCGGGGCGGTGGCGGAATCGGAGGGCGGCTGGGCGCACGTGGACGCGCCGAGCGCGCTGCCGTTCGCGGACAACTACCTTCGGCCGCACGCAATGACGGAGGCGGAGATCGCCTCGGTGGTGGAGGCGTTCGCGGTGGCCGCGCACCGCGCGCTCGACGCGGGGTTTCGCGTCATCGAAGTGCACGCCGCCCACGGCTACCTGTTGCACGAATTCCTCTCGCCACTCAGCAACTCGCGCACGGATCGATACGGCGGCTCCTTCGAGAACCGCACCCGCTTCGTGCGGGACGTGGTGACGTCGATCCGCGGCGTGTGGCCCGAGTCGCATCCCCTGTTCGTTCGCATTTCGGCGACCGACTGGAGCGAGGGCGGCTGGGATCTGCCGCAGTCGATCGAGCTCGCGAGGTCGCTGATAGCATGCGGGGTCGACCTGATCGACGCGTCGTCCGGAGGAAACGTCGCGACGGCGAGGATCCCGCTGGGGCCCGGCTACCAGGTGCCGTTCGCAGAGGCGATCAGGCGGGAGGCAGGAATTGCGACGGGCGCCGTCGGGCTGATCACCGAAGCCGCGCAGGCCGAGCAGGTGATCCGGAGCGGGCAAGCGGACATCGTGCTGCTCGCGAGGGAAATGCTGCGGGATCCGTACTGGCCCCTGCGGGCCGCTCGTGAACTCGGGCAAACGATCGCCTGGCCGGCGCAGTATCTACGAGCCGCGCCGAAGGGGTCGCTCCAACGGCGGGGGTGAGGGGGAGCGGTGAGTCGAGCGGCGAGTGACGAGTCCAGATGGGAGTGGGCGAGTTGGAGTGGGGAGTAGCAAGAAACGAGAGCGGAGCGGCGAGTTTGAGGGGGGAGCAAAGGGGCGAGTGATGAGACCAGCTCAGAAGGGGGGACTCCCCGATTCTCATGTCTCAGTTAGCCGGTCGCCGTTCTCGCCACTCGACCTCGCCTCTCGTTTCTTGCCCCTCCCCACTCCAACTCGCCCACTCGCCGCTGGACTCCCCACTCGCCCCTCGCCTCGCCCCTCCCCTCTCCCCTCTCCCCTCTGCAGTTACCGGTCGCGAGCGCGCGGATCCGCTCTCACCGTAAAGGACTGCGTGTAGCTCTTTCCTCCCACGCTGAGTTTTGCCGTGACCGTTCCCGTGAGCCTTGGCGCACCGCCTCCGCGGCCCCCGCCCCCGCCCCCGCCGCGTCCGCCGCGTCCGCCGCCCGCGACCGCATCCCACACCACGCGGTGCATTCCCGCGCTCGCGGAGAACGGCTCAGGCGGCGGGCGCCAGAGCGGCGACGTGTTGGGAATCCCTCCGCC
>OCZT010003277.1_pt1 | contig 16594 bp, 12 predicted proteins | sample 1539031 | NCBI WGS metagenome assembly OCZT01 (sample SAMEA3539308, study PRJEB22396) | soil metagenome | biome: tundra; feature: field; material: soil | place: USA | collected 2010-05 | depth 0.15 m | reverse complement strand
GATGGCAGAGGCATCGACGAACATCAGGTGTTCCCGCTTAGCTCGTCGTAGAAAGCCTTGTCCGCCTCGAGTCCGGTGGCCGGCCTGGCCAGCACTCTTTGCTGCAGCGGGCGAAGCCTTTCGCGCAGAGGCAGCGCCTCCTCGATGCGCCGCAGTTCATTCTTCAGGGCCACCTTCACGGCCTCGGTCTTATTCAGATGCCTGCGCACGGCCAGTTTCTTAGCGAGCTGATTGACTGCTTCGTTGCGGATGTTGAGTGGCACTGCAGCGCTCCTGTGTAGCCGTAAAGATATCATCTCTATACGAAAAGATAGCAAGGGAAAAAGAACGCAGGCTGGCCTGGAGCGAAAGAGCAGCAGGAAAAAACGCGCGGCCGATGCGCCTCTTCGGCTTCGACTCGACTGCCACCGCCGCGACCGATTCTGGACTAGGAAACAGCTGGACCCGGAAAAGGAAACAGGCAGGGGCTACGAGATCAACGCCGGCACCCTGCGCGACCCACTCTCCCGAAATTCTACCAATGCGAACCCGTCACACGCGTCACGCTTAGGCGGCCAAAACGGCTTCACACAGGCCTGCGTCTTCACAATAACAGCTCACGCACCAGCGCCGCGCTGACCCGTTTGAGCGTTTCCAAAGCATGCACAAAATTCGCTGGATCGCTTTCACCTGGCGCAAACAGCACGCGCTGGAGCGCCAGCGCCTCGAGCTGTCGGATTAGGAGGCCGACCAAATCGTGAAGTTTGTCTTCCCGATCGGCGGGCCAATCGAGCAGCGCACCGAGGCCGGCGCGAAGTCTCTCCATGAAACGCAGGCTCGCCGCGCGCACTGCGTCGTCGAGCGCGGGATCGGTGCGGCCTGCGACCACCAGCTCCAGCCATGCATAGAATGTTGGCCCCTTGAACATCGGCCATATCCGGTCGATCAGCACGGCCATGCGATGCTCCCGGCTTCCGGACGGCGGCGCCAGGGCGGCGGCGCGCATTCCGCTCAGCCGCAGCTCGAACAGGTCCTCCAGCGCGCTCATCACGAATTCGCCTTTGTTCGGAAAATGATGCGACTGCGCGCCGCGTTTCCGCGCTTCGCTGTTCTTGCAGTTCTGGCGTTTATCTCCCTCGCGCCATCGCGAAGCAATGAATTATTTCAGGACGGGCGCCTTTAACATACGGGTTTGATTGTTGCAAGCAGGGATGAATGTATTCCACTGCTTGATTTACAGCGTAACTTTGGGCTATCAGCATTCCTGTTAGGCTATGGGAACCATTATCGGAAGGGAGGTTTCTCGTCAGGTCGGAGGGTACAAAACAGCAATCAGAAGGAGGACATTTGGTGAAGACTAAATTCGGCAGGGGGATCGTTTCGGGATTAGCGCTGGCGTTTGCGATCTGCGTGGCTGCGTCGGCGAACGCGGCGACGCTATATGTATCGAATACGGGGTCGTGTGGGGGCAACCCAATTTATTCTCCCACAATTCAAGCAGCCGTAAACGCTTCCGTCCTCAACGGCGTCGTAAAAGTTTGCCCGGGAATCTATCAGGAACAGGTGACGATTAAGAAGAGTCTGACGCTCCAGGGATTCACGGTCGGAACCGAGAATCAGGCTGTGATAACAGCGCCTAGCGGTCTGTCGCCTTACTTCGGGTTCTTGAATATGACGACAAGCCTCACGAGTAGCAACCAGATAGCGGCACAAATCCTGGTGCAGGACGCGGCCAGGGTTTCGATCTCGGACGTGGTCGTGGACGGTAGCACCAACAACATCAGCACGTGCAAGCCGGAGCTGATCGGCATCTATTATCAGAATTCTTCGGGAGTGATAAATCACGTCGTCACGCGACATCAGGACGGCGCTTTCAGTGGATGCGAATCGGGGTATGGCATTTTCGCGCAGAGCGGTGACGACGTCGCATTCCCGGCGGGCGGCACTTCGGTCGTGGCGGTTGATAACAGCAACGTGCACGACTTCGACTTTGCCGGCATCACAGGAAATGAAGCTGGCACTAAACTGACGGTGCTCGGCAACCTAGTACGCGGGACTATCCTCCCCTTGCCCACGAGGGGATGCGCATTTGCGCCACAAACTTATCTACCCACTAACACACCAGACCCTTCTTGCGGATCTCCCCAAATCGGCATTCAGATTGGCTTCGAGGCCACCGGGGCAATCACGGGCAATACGGTGATCGATCTCCTCTGGCCGGACACGAATAGCTATGGGGCAGGGATGCAGGCGTATGACGCGTCCGGCATCACCATGTCCACCAATCACGTGGGCAGCACGCAATACGGTATCAGCGCAGTCGCTGATGGGAATGGTATAGCTGACAACGAAGTGATCTCGAGCAACGTTGTGGATGGAACGCAGGTCATTGACGCGATCGACATCTGCGGTTCGAACGGCAGTACGGTCAAACTCAACACAGTCCGTAACAGCGGGCGGTCGGCGATCCATCTGGACGGCACCTGCACCTCTGCGGTCTCATCCGTCGGGGGCACGACCACCGTGTCGGGCAACATCATCAATGAGGCGTGCGTCGCGGTTCTTAATGGCACGACCCTAAATACCAACACCGACCTCGCGGTAAACACAAACAACGTTGTCTACACGACCCTCCCCGGAGACATAGCCACGTGCGTTCACCCCTCTGGCGGAGACGTCGCAGTGCCGGCACTGACCGCTGGCTCCGGGCAGAAGAAGCCGCACGGCGCACGGCCCTAACGCAACTGCTACGACTTGATAGACGACGCCTACCGGCCGCCTTTAACGGCGGCCGGCAGGCTCTCGCCGGTTGCCGCATCGGGCCGCCGTCGCAGAGCGGCGGCATAGCGTTTCGCGCGGCGGGCGGTCTGGACGGCTCAATCGCCTTTATCCGCCTCAATTAAAGCCCTTCAGCAAGCGCTTACTCGCTGCATGGCAGCAGGCAGGTGGCGACGCCCGTCGCGGGTTGCCGTCGGTGGGTTCGTTGGTTCGTTGTGCCAATATACTCCGGACCAAATTTGAATGAAGGTGCATCGAATCGATGAGCGGACTGGAGGCAAGCCGTCAATACTGGAATGAGAAAGCCCCGGGAAATCCCTACTGGTATGTTGATGTTTCGACCTATAGCGTTCATGGGGAAATCAGGTCCGCTCCGCTTTCAGGTCAATTCCCCGAGTTGTGAGCGCGCTTCGCGCGAGTGCCCGCGATGTTGATGCAGACGCTGTGCAGGGTTGCGCCCCGGCGTTATCGGGTTTATCACCTGCTTTCGCGGCTGGCCGCGGATCGCTACGAAATTTACCGCGTCGAAGGAGGGCTCATCTACTTGAACCTTCACGAATCGGCCGCGATGGTTCAGCGCGCGATGAGCGCCTACGAGCCCGCCAAGCATGCGCTGATTCGGCGCCATCTGCGGCCCGGCATGACTTTCATCGACGTCGGTGCGAACAAGGGCGACTTCACGATCCTGGCGGCGCGGTTGGCCGGTAACTCCGGGACGGTGATCTCGATTGAGCCGGCGCCGGAGAATCATTCGATTCTGCAACGCAGCATCGAGCTCAACGACTACATCAACATCAAGGTCTTGCATGTGGCGCTAAGCGACCGCGACGGCACCGCTAATCTGCAGATTGGCTCGACCAGCGGTTCGCACACTCTTTCCCCTGAATTCAACGGCTTGCGCACGGTCGCGGTCCCAACCAGGACGCTCGATGGAGTCGTCGCGGAGCAGCAGTTGGGATCTGTCGATATGATCAAAATCGATGTGCAAGGGTTGGAGCTTGCCGTGCTGCGCGGCGCCTCACAGACGCTGCGCGCCAATCCTGGAATTATCCTGCTTCTCGACCTTCCCAAGCAGAGCGAAAAGCGCCGCGCGATTGGCGAATACCTTGCGCCATTCGGTTTCACATATTTCCCTGACTGCGATGAGCTGGCGCCGACTCGCGACATCCCTACCGCAGCTTTCGAGGTCTCCGCGATGAGGCTGCAAGCATGAACCGGACAGTAGCGGCGGGCGGAGAAGCGACGCTGTCGATTCCCCTATAGCAGTTCGGGAATAGAGAAACTTCAGCGATGAAAGGCGGTCGCGCTCCTCTCGGAAGCGCGACCGCGGTTTCCGCTATTTTCCAGTGCCTTGCAGCGCGATCGTCGCAGGGCTGTTCTTGGCGTTGCTCAGGATTTGCAGGCTTCCCGTGCGCGTGCCTTGCGCAGTCGGAGTGAAGGTCACTCCAACGCGCGCGAAGGAGCGGCGGGCCAAATGGCCCGCCGCTTTTGGTTTCCGCTAGGTTCCGCTGCCAGTCAAAGCAACCTTCTGAGTGGTGCCTGGAGTGACTACGGCCCCCGCGTTGTCGACGATGCTCAGCGTTCCGCTGACCGCGGGCTTTGCCGTCGGCGTGAAGGTCACGCTGATCGTGCAGGAAGCGGCCGCGCCGATACTGTTGCCGCTGCAAGCGTCGCTGGCGATGGTATAGACGCCGCCGCTGATGCTCGCAGTACCGAAGTCGAGCGCAACACTGTTCGGGTTGGTTACCGTGAGGGGCAGCGTTTCGGGTGAACCGACACTCACCTTACCGAATGCCAGCGGCTTGGGCGAAAACGTCGGCGCGGAAAGCGTGCCGGTGCCTTTCAGCGCGATTGTCGCACCGCTGTTTTTGGCAATGCTATCGACGGTCACGGTTCCCGTGCGCAGGCCTTGTTGAGTCGGAGTAAAGGTCACCCCAACGGTGCACGAATCCGGTGATACTATTGATCCCTTGGGCCTGTGGGTCGTTCCGCTGCAAGTGTCGTTCTGTATGCTGAAGTCGCGGGACGCAACATAGACATCGTACACATCAAGCGCAACTGCGTTGGGATTGGACAGCGTCGCGACATTCGTCGTCGCGCTGGTCGTGCCCACCACGGTGTTGGGAAACGTGATGGCCGCCGAGACCCTGATCAATCCGGCCACTCCTTCCCCGACAAGCGCTATTGTGTGCGGGCTGTTGGAAGCGTTGGAAGTAAATTTCAGCGCACCCGAGACCTTTCCCACGGCTGTAGCAGTGAAATGGAGGCCGACCGTGCAGGTCTCCGTCGCCGTAAGCGTCGCGCCGGTGCAGCTGTCGCTGACTTTGGCGAATTGCGAGGGGCTGGGCACGACGCTGGTGATGGTAAGTGCGCCGGCGCACGTCGCTGGATTTGGGACGCAAGTGCCCGGTGTGCCGGCGGTGAACTCGCCGTTGCAGACCGTGACGATCCTGGGCGGCGCGGTGGGCGTGCCGGAATCCAGGAAGATCGAATAACCGAAATTTATCCCCGTGTATGGCTTGATCTGAAGCTGCGGTCCCTTCACGACCAGCGTCGCGGTTTTGGTAGCCGGACTGCCTGAGTTCCCTTGTCCCTGGACCGTAAAGATTGTCCCGGTCGTAGGCGTAACGGAGGCGCAGGTTGTGGTGATGGTCAGCGTCGTGCTGTGGCCGGTGCCGCAACCGGTGGTGGGATTCGAAGAGAACGACGCAGTCGCACCGCTCGGCAGCCCCGAAAGAACGCTGTAAGTAACCGTTTCGGTGCCACTGCCTGATCCAGTGCAATTGACTGTGTAACTTGCAGTGGCTGGGGCCGTAACCGTATCGGACGACGGCGTTATCGTGACGCCATTGACAGTGACGCTATCCGTGAACCGATCCTGCGCCGTCAGGCCCGACGTCTGCCCGGTCGCCGTCATCACGAACACCACGCCGCCGTCGGTATCGGCAATAGAGAAACTGGTGTCGGTGAACGATCCGGTGGAATCCGCAATGTCAATCTTTTCGTCGTTCTCGTTGTTGGACCCCTCAATAACAGTCGCGACCGTCTCGCCGGGTGTGAATCCGGTTCCATAAATGATCACCGGCGAGCCCGGCGGGTAGTCGCTCTTGTCGGTGCGGATGGTCGGATAGGAGAACATTTCGGTCAGCGCGAGCGGAGTGCCCAAGCTGTCCAGTCCGCCGCTCATCAGCACCTGCCCGACCGCGGGCACGGCAAAGAAATTTGCCGCGAACTCGTCGCGCGCAGTGCTCATCGGATCGTTGGCGACGAAGGCTTGGGCAATCGGATCGTAAAGTTCGTTCGCGGCGACCGGCGCGCCTGCGCTGGTGCCGCCCGCGATCAACACCTTGCCGTTGTAGGGCAGGGTCAGACCGAGGTGGCCGCTGCGCGCCGTGATCATCTGCGCGGTGAGCGTCGTGAAAGCACCGGTCGCGGTGCTGAATTCTTCGGCGGTATTCAGGTCGTTGCCGTTGGCATCCCGGCCGCCTTCGATCAGCACGTCGCCGTTGAAATCGAGCAGCATCGACGCGCTGGCCAGGGTGCGCGCGGTGTTGAGGCTGCCGGTCTCGGTGACCTTGTTGGTGGCGGGGTTGTAAATCTCGGCGCTGGCAAGCGGCCCGGAAGAATTCGAGCCGCCGGCGATCAGGACGGTGCCGTCGGTGAGGAGCGTGGCGGTATGATCCCGCCGCGCGTGCTCCAGCGTACTGGTGGCCGTGAACGTTCTCGAGGCCGGATCGAAGATCTCAAGGCTGGCGAGCGGCCCGGCGCTGTTGCTTCCACCGGCGATCAGGACGGTGCCGTTGGAGAGCAGCGTGGCGGTGTGATGGCTGCGCGCGGTATTCATCGCAGGCAGCGTGACGAATGCGCCCAGCGATGGATTGTATAGTTCCGCGGTGGCAACCGGTGCGCCTGAACCGTTAAGTCCACCCGCAAGCAGGACGGTGTTGTCGTTGAGCACCGTCGCCGTCAGACCGGAGACGGCGGTATTAAGGCCGGTGGGCACTTCGGTGAAAGTACCGTCGGCGAGGCTGTAAACTTCAGCGCTGGTGAGCGTGCCGGAAACGCCGGTGCCGCCGACGATCAGCGCCTGGCCGTTGGGAAGCATCGCGGCGGCGTGATTCGCGCGCGCGGTGTTAAGATTCGCCGAAAGCGTCCATACGCCGGGCGCCTCCGCCGATATTGGAAGCGCCATCACGAGGACGACGAGCAGAGACTTCAGGACAATAGCGCCAATGCGGCCCGCGGATTTGCGGGCACCTTGATCAGCCGATTTCATATTTTCCCCTGCCGTTTCCGCTCGATCCCCAAACGGCGGACTCGCGCAAAGCCCGAACAGCCTTGCGGAGTCCCTTCGCCCCCTGTGCCCGAAGCCCGATCAGGCTTCGTCAATTAACGCAGGGTTATCACAAGGCATCCGCTATAGATAGGGCGCAATATGGGCTGACAACATGTCTGAAAGTGATGAAAAATCGACGGTCTGTCGTGTATCGTTTGAATACAGTCAGACGGGAAGGCCTACTTTGAGGCGACCTTCCTAAAGGAAAGGTCGGGGCGCGCGTCGCCCGCGTCGCTCAGCCATCTCGGATGGCCCAAGTTTATCGAGGCTGCTAGTGCTGGTTTCCCTTTCCGCTCAAATTAACCGTCTGCGGACTATTGGTGGCGTTGTCCTCGAGCGGCAAGTTGCCGGTCCGCTTCCCCATGGCAGTCGGCTTGAAGGTGACGCTGATGACGCATGTGCGGTGAGATGCCAGGCTGGCGCCGCAGGTATTGGTTTGCGCAAAGTCACCGGTAACCGGCATTCCGGTAAATTCCACCGTTGTCCCGCCGGGGTTGGTCACTTTCAAAGTCTTGGCTGGACTCCTGGTGCCGAGTCTCTGATGCCTGAATTTCAAATTCCGAGGCAAAACCGACAATGCGCCGGGTGTCGGCGTCGCGGTGGGCGTCTTCGTGGCCGTAGCTGTCTTGGTGGCCGTGGCAGTGCGAGTCGCGGTCGGCGTGGCAGTGCGAGTCGCGGTCGGCGTGGCAGTGCGAGTCGCGGTCGGCGTGGCGGTTGAGGTTGGCGCTGGCGTCGGGGACCCGGTGGGAGTCGCGGTGGCCGACGGCGACGGCGTCGCGCTTGGAATGGGCGTCGGCGCCGGAGGCGAATTGCTGACGAGCAAGACGTGCGCCTGGTAAGGCTCGAATGCCTCGGAGAAAGTTGTGCTGGTGTCCGGCGCAATGCTGACTCCGGTGTCGTAATCGATAATGCTGGCAGCAGGCTGCGCAAGCATGAAGTCGGCGGTGACGGGGGACGCGGTGTAGTTATACGAGAACAGGTAGCGGGTTCCATCGGCCCCGACCTTCGTCTTGGTGAACACGGTGCCATCGGCGGAGTTCGCGGTGATCACCGCGGCGTCGGGGCTGAGCAACACCGGCTCCAACGATTTGATCTCGGTGGTCACGTTGATCAGCTCCTGGTAAAGCGCCGCGTGCTTGACCGGATCCTTCACCAAATAGAGCCCGCGCAGGCCGTATTCCCAGTAAAAAAGGCCGGTCGCACCCTCGACGATAGCCATCCAGCTCATGTCGTGCAGTTGCTGCTGGGTCGGCCATGCGGATTCCAAATCCAATTGAAAAAACTGGATGACGGTCCACACCGGGCGCGAGCCGTGGCCGGCCTGGTACGCTGCGCGAGTGCGATCGGCAACTTCGGCGAGATCGTTGCCGGTGAGGTGAGCAAGCGGATAAGCATCGACGCCCAGAACATCGACGGTGTCCTTCCAGGACGGGAGGGCGAGCGGGGTGTTGAGGACAGCCAGGTTGAAGCCCGAGGGATCAGCCGCCTTGATCAGCCCATACTGGGTGAACGTTTCCGGCTGCCGGCTGAGCGCAGGCTCGTCGCCAACGTAGTATCCCACCACGCTGGAGTCGGACGACAATGCCGCCGCGTAATCGGAAATCAGCGTGTCCTGATTCTCGGTTCCAAACTCTTTGGCGGGGCCGGTCGGCCAGGCCGCGAGACCCGTATAGAAAGCGGCCACGTCGGGCAGAAACGAAATCCCAAACTGCTTCATCGCAGTGGTGTATGCAATAATCGCCTTCGTCTGCGCATTGGTAATGTAGTAGTTGATAATCATGTTGATCGGCGCCTGCGCGATCGCGGCAAGCTCCTTCACGTAGTAAGCCGAACTGTCCGAATAATCGGTCGTGTCGTAGATTCCGAGCACGAAGTGAGGATTGCCGTCGAGGAAGTGCGCGCGGTTGGCCGGGTCGATCCACGCCTTCATGCCCGAGCGCAGCGACGCGTCGAGCTTGACGATGGCATAGGGGCTCTGCGTCATCAGCACGTTGCCGCTGGAATCCTCGATTGTTCCCGCGATCTGATAGGTCCCAAGCGGCAAGGATGTCATGTCGAGGGTGCCGGTGAACTCAGTCGACTCGGGAGTGACGGTCCGGCTGGCGACAATATTGCCGCTGGCGTCCGTCGCATCGATTACGACTTGCAGGCTCGACAGCGCGGTCCCTGCAGGCGGAGTGACGGTCAGCTCCACGCTTGCGACCTGGCTTTGATCGGAAAACATCATTCCGCGGTAGTTCGGGTACCGCAGAAACATTTGCAGCGTCGGCGGTATCTCCTGCTGCAGCGACATGTTTGCAAACCACGCGTTCCCGGTCGGCACTGGGCCATAGGTCTGCAGGCGAACAGACGAGTTCACCCCGGAGGGGACGGTCAGATGCTGCAGAGTCGTGGTGGTCCAGCCGGTGGTGCCCTTCGCTGCGGCCGAACGGCCATAGCCGAACAGATCGAAATCCGCGCCGTCGTAAGACTTCAAGCCCGTAAAGTTTTCCGTCATGAGCTGGCCGCTGAGCGTGTACACCTGCCCACTGACAACATTGAGCGAATTCTTCGCGATCGGAGCGAGGCTCTTGCAAGTTGCGAGTTGGCTCATCTCCAGGCTGGCGGCACCGTTGGGCGCCAGAGTGGTGGGATCGAGACTGAAGCAGGGACTCGAAAATGTCCAACCGGTTGCGCCTTGCGAGAAATCGCCGTTCACCAGCAGATTAGAACCCAACGACCAGCCGACTTCTGGAACGGTCAAGCCGCCGTCAACAACTGCTTGAGCAAAGGCGGGAGATCCGCTAATCAGGGAAAGAGTATACAATATTAATACCAAAATAGAGCATTTAGCCAATGATGTAGTACCTAATGATGCAATAGCTAATGATGTATAGTATCGGTATTGATTCGACATGATCGTTGCCCCCGCTTAAGTCGATGTGCATTTCGCCATCTCTCATAGAGCAACTTCCCTGCCGCTGAAGATCTGTCATCCGGTACTCACTGGATACTCACTCGATACTCACTGATGTTCCAAGGTGGAACACTCTGTCGCGTAACAACGCACGACCTTCGCGCCGATGACGCATTTCATTTGGCGAGCGGGCTAATCGAGGTTCTCCGCTGCTTCGAGAGCGGTGGATTTTCGAGCGTCGATGGCGCGCGATGAGACTCCGTGTCGCAAAGTTGAGATAAGATGCGAAATGGAATTGGGGCTACTGTCCAAAAGCGGAGAGTACCGAATTGGCCCGGGCGAGAGTGCCGGCTTCCCTAAGATTAAAGGAACGGGTCCGCGCCCTGCGAAGCTATGCCCGGGCGGCAGTTACGTGGCATAGTGCCGGATTCCAGTTTTGCTATGGAGAGCGAATCGTCACAATGACCCACGAACCGGTAAACCGGGCGGCGCCATCGGTGGAGGCGGCGCCGGAGATGAACGCCGCGGACGCAAGCGACCGCCAGGAGGAAACCTCTCTCAAACTCAGGGAGGCTCTATTCAAAACATTCTTCACTGGTCTTTCATGGACCGCAGCGGCGCGCGGACTGACCTCCGTTGGCACCGCTGCGCGGTACATCGTCTTCGTGCGGTTGCTCAAACCCTTTGACTTCGGCGTGATCGCCAGTGCGACATTGGTCTGCTCCGCGCTGAGTGCGGTAACCGATACTCGCATGGGGCCGGCACTCATCCAGCAAGAGGATCGGATCGATCCGTATCTTGACACTCTATTCACGACCTATCTCGTGCGCAGCCTGGTTATCGGATTGATCCTGATTGTGTTCGCGCGTCCGTTGGGCAACTTTTTCCATTTGGGCGACGCATACACTGTTTTCTGGGCTATCGTTCCACTGCCAATTCTGCAATCGCTTCAGAGTCCGCGCCTTATTTCTCTCTATCGGCGTCTCGATTTCCATTTCGTGACCATCCTGAACGTTTCGGAGGTTGCGGCGAGCTTCATATTCGGCCTTATGGCCGTGCTGTACTGGCGCGACTGGCGCGGTCTGGTGTTTTCGTTGCTCGCCGGCGCAGCAGTGCGATTAGTTTTGACCTACTGGCTATTTCCGCATTGGCCGCGACTGGGTTTCAGCGTGGCCCACGCGAAAACAATGGCGTCGTTCGGAATATGGCTCGGCATTGGCACGGTGTGCGAATTCATCGCAAAGCAACTAGACAATCTGACCGTGGGCCATCTGCTCGGCCCCGGAGCGCTCGGCAATTACCAGATGGCGTTTCGCGCGGGCGAGATGCCGGTCGCAGAGTTCACGATGTCTGCCTCGGTGGTGACCTTTCCGATGGTGGCGCGACTGCGCAAGGATCGCCACGCAAGAGTGCGCCTATACTGGTCCGTGGTAGGGGTGGTGGCTGCGGTCGGGCTGGCATACGCCGCGTTCATATTCGCCTTTGGCGGGAAGGTCGTTCTGGTGTTATTCGGACCAGCCTGGATTCACGCGGTGAACCCGCTCAAGGTCCTGTGCATCTACGGGATCGTGCAGGGGATTCTGGTGGTCGGGCGAAGCTTTCTGACCGGGCTTGGAAAACCGGAACGATACGTTATCGTGGCAGCCACTCGGGCAGCGGTTCTGGCGATCGCGATCTATCCATTGACGGCGTGGCACGGGCCCGTCGGCGCCGCGGCCGCAGGCGTAATATCTATTTTGGTCGCGCTGCCGATAATGGCCTATCTGCTGCAGCAGACGGATTAGGCCGGTGAGATGAGTTCCTCCAGCACGGCGGCATCGCCAACCATGCAATCGGGACAGCCGCTGGTCAGCATCGTAATCACCAACTACAACTATAGCCGCTATTTGCGCGCCGCAATTGACAGCGGGCTTGCACAGACTTATCCGCAGGTCGAAGTAATCGTGGTTGACGACGGCTCAACAGACGGATCGCGCGAAATAATCGAATCATACGGGGAGCGCGTCATCCCGATAATCAAGGTCAACGGCGGGCATGGCTCGGCGCTCAACGCCGGGTTCGCGGCGAGCCGCGGCGAGATCGTGATGTTCCTGGATGCCGACGATGAATTGACTGCGGAAGCCGCCGAGCGGGTGGTAAAGGCATGGCGCCCGGGCGTCGCCAAGGCGCAGTTTCAGCTCGAGATGGTCGATAATCGCGGCAAGCCGATCGGCCTGCGCGTGCCTCCGTTCAACGGGTTCATACCCAACGGCGATATCCGCGATCGAATCGTGCGCTTTGGCGAATACCCTTCCTCACCTTCGAGTGGCAATGCATATGCTCGCGCGGCGCTCGACCGGCTGATGCCGCTGGACGAAGCGACCTGGTTTGCCGCCGCGGAGAAGCCGCTGGTTTTCCTGACGCCATTCTTTGGCGAGGTGGTGTCGATTTGCGCGCCGCTCGGCCGCTATCGCATTCATGAAGGCAACGACTCGCGTCTCAAGGGTCGCCATCTCGAAGCCCTTCACCGGCGATTGAGCGCGGTGTATTTCGTTCCGGAGACGATTTGCGCCGTCGCGGCGGCCAAGGGGATCGAGCTGGATCCCCGCGTCCTGGGTTCAACCTCGCGGCGGATCAAGCTGCGAATGGCTTCACTGCGCCTTGATCCGAAGACTCATCCGATCGCGGGCGACACCCGGCTCGGGTTGCTCGTCAAAGGAATAAGAGCGTCGATCCGAGAGCCCGATTTACCTATCAAAGTGCGGGCATCGCAGATAATCTGGTTCGTCCTGATGGCGGTCGGGTCGATGGCGGTGGTCTCGCGTCTGGCCGCGCCCGCTAGATAAGCTGCAAGCTCGCTCAATCGGATTCGGAGCAACTCAGCTCCGCATGCCCTCAGTGAAGTCGAAGTGTTTTACGTCGAGAAAGATCCGGGGTCCCTCGGCTACGCTCGGGATGACACAAAAATGGGACGACAGAAAAATGGAGGCACCTATTCGCTCTGTCGGGGCGAACCGTTCGTCCCCGCCGGCGCAGTGCCGGGCTTTATCAGGTAGGCAGCCCGATCGTGGAACTGGCGAAGCCTTGGGACCGCATTCGGCGACGCGATACGGCCAAGAAATTCATTGACCGCGCGCGCGCATCCGTCCCAGTTGTAATAGTCATCGACAATTACTATTCCACCCGGCGCGACATGCGGATACAGATTCTCAAGGCAAACGCGGGTGGAATCGTACCAATCGCCGTCGAGGCGCAGAACTGCGATCTCGCAAGGAGGAGCGAAACCCGGGGTCGTTTCATTGAACCATCCCTTGACGAGCGAAAATGAAGTTGCGCCGGAAAGCTTCATTGCCGCCACAGCTTCTTGTTCAGCGGCGGTGCAGTTATTGTAGTAAGTCGGCGACTTGGTATTGCTTTGCCACGCGGTCGCCGCCGCACCGTCGAGATCTTCGCGCGCGGGCGGCAGTCCCTCGAAGCTGTCGAACAGAAAATATTGACGATTAGCGCCAAGCACCTCGGCCATACCGGCGCTCATTCCGCCGCGCCACACCCCGCACTCCACCACGCACCCGGAAATCTTCCTGAACTCGAAGCAGAGTTCCAGGTTGTTGACGTACTTGACCTCGTGAATCATCGTATAGGCGCGAAATTTCCTGTAGATTTTACTGAAGCTTGAGCGAAGGCGGCGCCTTTCCAGATTGGCCGCGATGACTGCGGGTTTGGGCACCAGATCCGAGAGACTCATCTTCTGCGATGGTATCTGACAGCGCCGTTGTTTGCTAATCGTTAGACAAAATAAAGGCGGGAATTGATGCGCAAAAGCCTGGCAAACTATTACGCCGAAGATATGTATGAACGCGATCGTACGCGCGATTCCGCTCGAATCGTCGTGCCGATGGTGGTGGCGCTGACTCATCCGTCCAGTGTGCTGGACGTCGGTTGCGGCCGCGGCGCGTGGCTGGGCGAATTCAAGGCGCAGGGGATAGCGAAAATCGTCGGACTTGACGGCGACTATCTCAAGCCATCGACGCTGCTGTTTCCGGCCGATTGCTTTCGTCCCACCGATCTGAGCGGCAAATTCGAGATTCCGGCAGGTCGATTCGACTTGGCCATGTGCCTGGAGGTTGCGGAGCATCTGCCCGCCGCCAATTCGCGGCACTTGGTGCGACTGCTGACCTCGGCGGCGCCGCAAGTGCTGTTCTCCGCGGCGCCTCCCGGCCAGGGGGGCGAAGGACACGTCAACTGCCAGCCCCTGTCCTACTGGCGGAAGATTTTTGAGGAGTTAGGATTCAGGATGCTCGATCCATTCCGGCCCAAACTTCGCGATAATCGGCAGGTGGCGTGGTGGTATCGCCAGAATATGGTTCTGTTCGCATCGCCCGAGGCGATCGCCGGCAATCCGGCGCTGGCGGATTGCCCCGAGGTCGAGCAGGGGTTTGAATCTGAATGGGTCCACATGTGGGTGGCTGATGCGCAAGCGGAAGGGCCTGCCAGGCGCGCGCGAAGGCTGACTCGACGGGTGCTGCGCCGCGCCTCGAAGGCATTGCGGCCCAAATCCTGAAGGGGATTCTCCGGCTCCTGAAGAGCCCTGCCCATCCATCCCGATCAACGCCAATTTTAAGCGGTAGAGTACCATGCCAACGGTTGAGCAAAACTTGATTTTGTGGGGCAAGCCGGACGGCTGGAAGGACGACGGCGACAAGTGGTCGGTAAAATGGGGCGGAACAGATCTGGAGTGGTGGGCTTCGATCTTCCCTCGCATTCGGAAGTTCCTCCCCGCGTCCACGATGCTTGAAATTGCGCCCGGCTTCGGCCGCTGGACCCAGTTCCTCAAGGGATTTTGCGAGCAGCTTATAGCAGTTGACGTTTCCCCGGCCTGCATCGAGAGGTGCAAGGAACGGTTCGCGTCGGACCCGCACGTGCGATGCTACGTGAATGACGGCAAGTCGCTGGCGATGGTGGAGGACAGGAGCGTTGACTTCGCGTTCAGCTTCGATTCGCTGGTGCATGTCGAGGCGGACGTAATCGCTGCGTATCTGAATCAACTCGGCAAGAAATTAAAGCCCGGCGGGTTCGCCTTCTTCCACCACTCGAATCTCGAGTCGTACCGCAGGTCCATTTGGCTGCCCAAGGCGATCGGCCGGCCCCAGCCGATTGGCGCCGACGCCGCCAAGCCGGCGCCGATGTCGCGGAGTCTATGGCTGCGACGGCGGCTGCAATCGAAGCTGACGGATTGGGGCCTCGTCAACACGTTCGACAATCGCGCCGAATCGATGAGCGCCAGAATATTCCGGGAATCATGCGACGCTGCCGGACTCGATTGCAGGTCGCAGGAACTTGTCAATTGGAACCACGGTCCATCGTTGATCGACTGCTTTTCCGTGGTGACGCTGCGCGACGGGAATACACGCAAGCCATCGCGGCTGCTCAAAAATCCTCATTTCATGGATGAAGCGGAACGGGCCCGCCGCATCGCGGAGTTTTACTCCGGTGGGTCGCGAGATTAGGTCAGCGTGCGGCGCGCGCGCGCCGGCTCGGATTGGTCTGCCTCGCCGGACGGCGCCTTCTCAGGCTGGGTTAGCGGCTGCCGACCGGTTCCGAAAAATTCGCCCCACCAGTAGTCCTGCTGCGGAATCTTGAATTCCCCCATTGCGCTCAGCTTGCGCCCGACCAGCCAGATGAGCGTGTCTCCCTTGGGCCGCTCAAGAAATCGTCCCTCTGGCGTAGTGTACCGCTGATAAACGACCTCGAACCCGTTCAGGGTCAGCGCGAGGCCGAGTCCCTTGGGATCAAACGTATGGAAGCCGTGACCGACGTATCCGCTGACAGGAGTGCAGAGAACATAATGGCCGCCGGGAGCGACCATGCGCATGCAGTTTTCGATGCATTGGCGGGTGTCGAAAACGTGCTCCAAACAGCCGATGTCGATGAACATGCCATAACGATTGTGAAGCTCGGCAGCGACCGGCTGATTCATATCGAGCCGGAGGTTCGCGCGGCTGTCGTACCAATCAAGGATGTCGACGGTTTGCACGCCGCGCTTTCGGAGCAGCGCACCCAAGTCTGGCTGATCGAATTCGGCGGAAACTGTCCAAGGCAGATTGTGCAGCAGCAAATGGTGCAGCTTTATCAGCTTCTCGCGGATCGACAGTTTTGCCCACGGCTTGCGAAAGAAATCAGGGATCTTAATTTTGGTGACGCCCCAGGACAGAACCGGATCGGCGACCACCTCGGGCAACGCCAAAATTTCCTCGTAGATGGGAATGTGTTGCGCAATTATGGGCATGGGATCGCAGTAGGCAGCTTACGCCCGAGGTCGTCAGAATCCCATCGGTGCGAGCCGGGCGATTGCGGCCTGAGACCGTCCCCTAGCAGGGTGTTGATGAAAGGGCCGAATCACGAGTTGGCTTGGTTTGATGACGGTGGGAAGTGAGTATTGAGGTTGCGAGTCGGGTAGGTACCGGGTGGGCCGTGGCAAGTGCGGCTCGCTGGCAGCTCGATTCATCCGCCGGGACAGAGCTTGGCGATCCTCAGCAAGTTGTAGGCGGCGCCGACCAGGTAAGCGGCGAAGCTGGTCCGCTCGAGGCCTCGATAGCGCGTGCGGCGGAAGTTCCCGACCGTCTTGA
>OCZT010003276.1_pt1 | contig 16595 bp, 19 predicted proteins | sample 1539031 | NCBI WGS metagenome assembly OCZT01 (sample SAMEA3539308, study PRJEB22396) | soil metagenome | biome: tundra; feature: field; material: soil | place: USA | collected 2010-05 | depth 0.15 m | reverse complement strand
GGGCGATTCTTCGCGTGGACCGACCGCGCGAATTCCCCCCGGGTGGCGATCGTCAACGACGCGTTTGCGCGTCAGTTCTTCCCGCGCGGCGATGCGCTGGGCAAGCGGGTTACCATGGACGTGGGCGCTTCGACATGGACCGGAGAAATTGTCGGGGTAGTGGGCAGCTTCCGGGAAGCGAGTCTGGCGGAGGAGCCGCGTGGCGAGCTGTTTACCGCCTACGCGCAAACCACCGTTCCCGGCTCCACTCTGGTGGTGCGCTCGACGGGCACTACCGCCGAGGTGCTCAATTCCGTCCGGGGCGCGATCGCGACCGTCGATCCGGATGTGGCTATATATGACGTCCGCACAATGAAGCAGCAGGTGGACGATTCGGTAGCGCAGTCGCGACTGCGCAGCGCGCTGCTTGCGGTGTTCTCCATCGTGGCGTTGATACTCGCCTCGCTGGGAGTGTATGGCGTGATCGCATGCTCGGTCGCCGAACGAAAGAAAGAGATCGGAATTCGCATCGCGCTGGGAGCTCGGCCGTCCGAAGTGCGGAGCATGGTGCTAGGGCAGGGGCTGAAGCTGACAGTCATCGGCCTCGCGGTGGGCCTGGCGGGCGCGGCGGCGGCAACACGATTGATCGAAGGCTTTCTCTTCGGTGTCAGCGCGAGCGATCCGCTTACGTACGCCGCGACCTGCGCGGTGTTCCTCGTGGTCGCGCTGCTGGCCAGTTATCTGCCCGCGCGGCGCGCGATGCGCGTGGATCCGATGACCGCGTTGCGCGAAGAATGAGCTTTAGGCCGCTTTAGGCCAGTTCGTCCAGATCGACCTTGAGCGCTCCGGCGAGTTTCTTCAGTGTGGCGATTCCGCCCTTTTTGTGTTTAGCCTCGATCGCGGCGATCATCGACCGGGACACCTTGGACGTCTTCGCCAAGCCTTCCTGGGTGAGTCCGCGATACTCGCGCCAGATCTTAATCGTGCTTTCTCCGGACAGGCGACGCTCTGTAATTTCCAGCGGTATCAACTCCTCCTCGCCGCTCGCTATGCGCGCCTTGACGGCGTCGTAGGCTTTGACATCGGCCAGCATCTCCGCGTCGTCCAAGAGTTTCTTCAGCCGATCCATCGGCAATACGGCGAAGACCTTGCCGTCGCGGGTGATTTTTTCTATTCTCATCCTCTCGGACTTCCTTCCAACACCAGCATTACTTCACTGCGATGTAGATCGCGCAGCCTCGATGCAACCCGGGTCTAACCGCTCCCGTTGGTCGCGGCTCTATGAGCACGTTAGCATCATCCTGGTGCGCGAGCTGGCCATTAGCGCCCGGTGAACTTCGGCGCTCGCTTTTCGAGAAACGCGCGGACGCCTTCGCGATGGTCGGCCGTCTCGCCGCAGCGCAGGTGCGTTTCCGGCTCCCGGTCGAGCAGCGTGCGAAAGTCGACGGTCGCCGCCAGGTTCACGTTCTGCTTCATATACCGGTAACTGGTCAGCGGTCCTTGCGCGATCCGCGATGCCACGGCGGAGGTTTCGGCCGCGAGCGCGTCCGGTTCGACAACCCGATTGACGAGGCCGATGCGATGCGCTTCCGCCGCGTCCACTGGATCTGCGAGGAAAAACAATTCCTTCGCTTTCGGCGCGCCGGCGTAGTGCGTCAGCAGCCAGGTGGTGCCGAAGTCGCCGCCGTAGCCGACCTTCGCGTAGGCCGTTCCGAACTTCGCCGCGCTGGAAGCGATGCGCAGATCGCAGGCAAGAGCGATGCCCAGGCCCGCGCCCATAGCGAATCCGTTCACCGAAGCGATCGTCACCTTGGGGCTCGAGTAGAGCAGCCATGAGATCTCCTGCATGTCGCGCAGGCCGTCGATCTTCTGCTCCAGCGTCGATTCATTTTCCCCGCGCGCCATCATGCTGACGTCGCCTCCAGCGCAGAACGCGCGGCCCGATCCGGTGACGACAATCGCGCCGATTTCGGGATCGCGCGACCATTTTTTCACCGCCTCGGCGGCTTCCAGCAGCAACTGGATGTTCACCGCGTTCAGTTTCTCCGGACGATGGAGAGTCAGCGTGGCGACGCGGTCACGCACTTCGGTCAGAATGACTTTTTCGGACATGAAGCGACTATATCAGTGCGCGAGCCCGCCCAGGCGGCCCGCCGCGAATAAGCGCTTATCCATGGGCGCCAGCTTTCTTAGCATTGTTTTCGCGACGATCGGCGTGTGCTTGATCTCACAGAGGTAATTCGGGACCAGCCAGACGTCCTCTTCCGACGTCATCCAGCCGTGCCGGTCGAATTGCCGCAAATTGACGGGCCTCGAATAGGCGCGCAGAGTTTTCTCCCCCGCCGGATTGAAGTAGTGCTCGAAGTAGCTCATCACCAGTTCGCGGATGGTGCGGTACACCGGCTCGCGCGAACGGAGCCCCGAATAATCGGACTTCGCCACTGCGCCCCAATGTCCGTTGTCGCGATAAACGGCCAGCACGTGATCGGAATCCCGCACCGCTTCGAGATCCACCAGCAGCGGCGGGTGCCCCAGGCGGCGCAGAGCCACGGCGGCCAGCATCGCGCCTTCCATGCAGTGCGCGACGCCTTTTCGCAGCACCGTGCGCGGCGAATGACAGGTGTCGCCGTCCGGCTCCATGTTGTAACGGATCTCTTCGTCCAGGAATCGCTGGATCTTCGCCGGGGTCGTGAGGCTGCGGAGAATCTTAAACTCATCGGACATCCTCGTCAGGTTAGCGCATTGTTGTTATACTCACGAATGTCGTATGAGAGAACTGCGATTAGGCGACATTATCGACGATTTTTGCGTGAAATGCCGCCGCTTAACAAACCATGCGATCGTTTCGCTGATGAACGGCGCCGCGGCCAAGGTGCGCTGCCGCACCTGCTACAGCGATCACGACTATCGGAATGAGATCGCTCCGCCGACCAAAAAAGAGCTGCTGAAGCAGAAAGAATTGTACGAAGCGGTGTTGGCCGGCGTCGCGCCCGCGGAGACGGCACCGGTCGAGGAAGTGGTCCCCACAGCGGAGGCCGCGGCTGCGCCGGTGAAGAAAAAGAAGGCGAAGGGCTCGTAGACCGTCGCGCCTGTCCGCTCCCTGACGGTCGCGGTTCAGTGTCGACGCGGAACCGTCGCGCGGGAGCATGCGGATAGACGTGAAAGCCTTCGCTAGCTCTTCCGCAGTTCCTTCTGGATCTCCCCGATCACCTGGTCGTGCCCTTCGTCAGTCAAATCCTTCTGCAGCCGGCGCAACGCCGCACCCACTACATCGCGATGATGCAGCCGCGACCCGAGCACGTCCGAGGCCGCCAGGCGTAACCAGATTTCATGCAGCAGATCCACGTCCTCCGGCCACATTCGCGGCGGATGCGGACCCAGGTTCACGTACGTCGATGGACGATCCGGGCTGATCACTTCCAGCGAGAACGGATGGCGGGGCTCCGGCAGGGATTCCCAAGCCAAGCCCAATTGGCGCGCCAGTTCGTCGGATTCCATGCGCGCACTCACGCCGGTGACCAGGCGCGACGCTTTCAGGCCATTGGCCGCCTGCGCCAGCGCGTCGAACGGATTCACCGCCGGCACGACGAGAAGCTCCACCGGCTTGCCTTCCTTCTCCGCCATCTCGACGACGTGGCTGAACAGCTCTTTTTCGTAATCGCTGAAAAGTTGCGCCTCGGATAGATCGTATTCGCCGGCTCCGGTCGAGATGGGACGAACGGTCATCACCACGATATCGTGCCGCCTGAGGTTCGTTTTATCGAGCACGCGCTTCAGGTGCTCCATGCGATGGTAGTCGCGCACGGCCACCAGAATGCACCCGGGGCGCGCATGCAGGCTCTGCGAGTCGATCTGCGCCTGATGCTCCAGGTTGAACTGCTCCAGCCCTTTTTTCTCGGAGTCGTGGTTCCGCTGATTGATCTTCTCCGAGATCTCGAAAATGAGGAAAAACACGATGGTGAACGCGATGCCGTATTTAGTCGCGACCTGCTTCGAAAACAGATTCGCGATGGCTACAAGGCCCAGTACCAGCGTGGTCACGCCCAGCCCGATGGGAATTTCGATGCCGCGAATATGGAGGTTGAATGGAAATTTATATTCCTGGTCGGTCCGGTGGAAGCGCAGCACCATCACGCCCAGCGACTTCATGAAGAAGCTCCAGACCACGCCGAAGGCGTAGGCTTCGGCCAGCACGGTCATGTCGCCGCGGCTGCCGATAATGGTGGCGATCTGAAGAAGCGTAATCATGTTGATGATGCGGGAGGTGGTGCCGAATTTTCTGTGCGGTTTGCGAAACCACGGCAGCAGGACGCCATCCTCAGCCACGCGATTCAGCACACCATTGGCGCCGATGATCGACGTGTTCACCGCTCCGGCCAGAATCAAACCGCCCACCGCAACGACGAAGATGTGGAATCCCAGCCGCAGCAGGTAGGGCCCGCTGAGCATCATGGCCAACCCGCCGATCAAGTTATCGAAGTACTTCGGACGATCCGCGTCCGGAATGATCATTCCCGCGAATACGGTCACCACGCCGGTGCAGATCACCGCGTACCAGCACACGATGTTGGCGGTGATCCTGAGGTTCTTCAACTTCGGATAGGCGATCTCGCGATAAACCTGCGCCAGCGTTTCGAATCCGCTCATCGAGAGAAGCGAGTGCCCGAAGGCGATGATAATCGCCACCATCGGGATCTGGATCCAGAACGTTCCTTTGAACCAGCCTTGCGCTTCGGGGGCGAAATTTAGGTTGGACGCGAGCGGCGCCGGCGGAAGATTCCAGCGGTTCTTCAACAGAATCGTCAGCGGGCACCAGATCAGCAGAATCACCACCATCACGGTTGTGATCTGCATGATGCGCAGCGCCTTGCCGCTGGATTCGTGAACGCCCTTGATGTTTTGCCACCAGAAATAAATGGTCACCAGCACGGCGGAGACGGCCGCGAACAGGTTCACATTGATGCGGTAACTCGAATGCAGCAGCTCGCTGACCTCATTGAGCAGCGCGGCCAGGTACAAACCAGCGCTGACCACGCTGATGGGACCGGTGAGAATATAGTCGAACACCAGGGAAGAGACCGAAAACTTCGCCAGGATTGGTCCCATGCTGTCGCGCACCACGACGTAGACGCCGCCGCGCACGAACATGGAGCAGCTTTCCATGTACACGCTGCGCACGGCGAAGCTGAACAGCATCACCCCCAGCACGAACCACGGAGCCGATTTGCCGATGGCTTGCTCCGCCGCGCCTCCGGCATAGAACGCGGACGACGCGAGATCGCTCAAAACAATGGAAGCGCCTCGCCAGAAACTGATAAAGGAAAGCGCTACTGTCGTCGCGACCACTACTTTCGGCGCGAGCGACGGTAGGCGGCCGTCGGTGGATGACATTCTCTGCCTTAGTGTAACGGCTTTCGGATGCCTCGCAACTATACTCCCGTCAATAATCGCGAAGCGAGCGATCCGGGAAGCCCCGCCGCGTGAATTTTTTCCGCCGCGGCCGCCACATCGTACGCGACACGCCGGAACTCCACTACGCGGTCTTGCGGCGAGTAAATCGCATACGCCGCGTGCGGATCTCCGTCGCGAGGCTGGCCCACCGACCCCGGATTCACCAGGTATGTGTATTCATTTTCCAACTCCAGCGCGCGGTGCGGGTCGATGGCCTTCACGCCGTTGCGGGCGATCAGGAATCCGCCCTGAATGTGCGTATGGCCGAAAAAGGAGAGCGGCGTGTCGAGGTCATGGCGGATGGCCGTCACGTCAGCCGCGCTCATGAGGTACTCGTCTTCATCGAGAGGCGATCCATGCACCAGGTCGAAGCCTTCGTAAGGCAGAGGCCCGCGCGGCAGCCTTTCGAGATATGCGCGATTTTCCGCCGACAGCGCATTGAACGACCATTCCGCCGAGGCGCGCGCCGCAGGCCGGTAAGAGTACAACGATTCGAGTCCAGCGCACACCTTGTCGTGATTGCCGCGCACGATGGCCGAGACGTTCGAGCGCGCCCATTCGACGGCGAAGTTCGGATCCGCGCCGTAACCTGCCAGGTCGCCCAGGCACACGACGCGGTCGTACAGTCCGCGAGCGTCGGCCAGCACCGCCTCCAGAGCCTCGCGATTTCCGTGGATGTCGCTGACGATCAGGAACGGCACAGGCGCAGCAGCGCAACCTCCGGAGGAGCGCCCAGCCGCGCCGGCAGCCCGATGGTCCCGATTCCGCGGGACACGAAGATCGTCTTCCCGCTTTGCTCATACAACCCGTCGACGTAGGGCGTGAAGAATCGCGCGATATTCATATCCTCCCGCAGAATTTCCACCCGCACCTGCCCCCCGTGGGTGTGTCCGGCGATGGTCAAATCGTATCCTTGCCGCACGGCCTCTGGAAACACGTCGGGATTGTGCGACAGCAACACGTTGAACACGCCCGGTTCGACCAGCCTCTCCGCGCCCACGAGGTAAGGCGCGCGGAAGCGCTGGTAATCGACGCCTGCCAGGTTCATCACCGTCCCGCCGAACTTCAGCCGTACCGATTCCATGCGCAGATAGCGAATGCCCAGACGTGCGCCGTGCTGGGTGGCGTAGTCCTCGGCGTTGGCGTAGATCTCATGGTTGCCGAGGCAGCGTCGAGCGGGTCGCGATTAACGGAGATCATATCGCCGGTGACCAGCGCCAGGTGCGCGTTGGTCTCGTTGGCCATTCCGACACAATGGGCGAGTTCCCGCTCGCTCAGGAACGGGCCGAGGTGGATATCGGTCAACTGAACGATGCGCAGACCGTCCAGATCCCGCGCGAGGCCGGGGATCGCAATCTTCTGTTCGCGCAGCCGGATATTGATTCGTTCGACGAACACTCCGTACCCCACCGCCGCCATCGGAGCCGCAAAAAGAGCCGCGCCCGCGGCGTTGAGAAACTGACGCCGGGCTTCTGTATGCACGGCAGAATGCGCGGGCTTCACGATCACGGCCAGCGCTCGCCACACTAGCCAGGAGCCCGTCCAAAGCACTGACAGAAATGCCCAGATCATCGACGATCCTCTGATCCAGCTTGCCGGTGTGACCGGTAAATATCGCGAGACCCGGACAAACATGAGCAGGAACCCAAGGATCAATGCGATTCCGGAGAGCCCTCCGGATGCGAGAATCAAGCGCCGGACCCACGCCTGGCTGCTCGCCGCGGGTCGACGCAGCAGGTAGAACACGGCGGCCGCCTGCGCCAGCAGCACCAGTCCCAGCAACGTCAGATCCGGAAGATTGCGGGCCGCGGCGGAGATTATTAAAGAAATCACTGCCTCTATCTTATCGGCCCCGGGGTTCCAGCTACAATTTAAAGATGTCTCTTGTAGTCGTTGGTTCCGTCGCCTATGATGGCGTCGAAACCCCTCACGGTCGCGTAGACCGCATGCTTGGCGGAGCCGCCACTTACATATCGCTCTCCGCGAGCTTTTTCACGAAAACCAATCTCGTCGGCGTCGTTGGCGACGATTTCGCCAAGGAAGATACGGAACTGCTGGCCCATCATGGCATCGACCTGGAAGGTCTGGAACGGGTGCCCGGGAAAACGTTTTTCTGGGCCGGAAAATATTCCGATGACATGAACGATCGGACCACTCTACAGACCGATTTGAACGTCTTCGCCGATTTCAATCCCAAGCTTCCCGATAGTTACAAGTCGGCGCCTTATCTGCTGCTCGGGAACATCCAGCCGGCGTTGCAGGCGTCGGTGCGCAGCCAGATGAATGGCCTGCGCCTGGCCGGCGGCGACACCATGAACTACTGGATCCGCGATTTCCGCGACGAGCTGCTCTCCACCATCCGCGATTGGGACTTTCTGCTGATTAACGATGCTGAAGCGAAAATGCTCTCCGGCCAGTCGAACCTGCGCAAAGCAGCGCAGGTGATTCTCGACATGGGTCCGCACACGTTGGTGATCAAGCGCGGCGAATATGGAGCCATGCTGTTCCGCCGCGAGTCGTTTTTCGTCGTCCCCGGCTACCTTCTCGAAGATGTTTTCGATCCCACCGGCGCGGGCGATTGCTTCGCCGGAGGCTTCCTTGGTTACCTGGCCGAAAAAGGCTTCGATCTGGAGAGCGATCACATCAGCCGCGGCGAGCTGAGCCGCGCCGTCATCTATGGCTCCGTGATGGGGAGCTTCTGCTGCGAACGCTTTGGCGTGGAGCGATTCCGCACCCTCACGAGAGCCGAAATCGATGACCGCTTCGAAGAATTCCGCCGATTCACGTATTTTTAAGGCCGTCGCGTTCGGTTGCGCGATTCTCATCGCCGCCGTTATTGCCATTGCCGCCGCGCGCTGGACGTTCGGGCACGGCTACGTCCTTTATTACGGCGATGCTGAGTCGCATTTCGACATCGCCCGCCGCATTCTCGATTCGCGCACTCCCGGCCCGGAGCAGACCGGCACCGGCTGGCTGCCGCTGCCGCACATTCTGCTGATCCCCTTCGTGATGCACGGGAACTGGTGGCAGACGAGTTTCGCCGGGATCATTCCATCGGCCGCCTGCTTCGCCATCGCCGCGATTTTCCTGTTCGCCGCCGCGCAAAGGGCTTTTCAGTCGCTTCCGGCCGCCTTCGCCGTGATGCTGGTGTTTCTGCTGAACCCGAACATGCTGTACCTTTCGAGCACGCCGATGACCGAGCCCGTCTTCGCCGCCTCTGCTGCCGCATTGTTATTCGCAACGCTGTGGTTCCGCGATTCTCAATCGATCTGGGCACTGCTGCTGGCCGCCGCCGCATCGAATGCCGCATCACTCACGCGCTACGAAGGCTGGTTCCTAATTCCGTTCGCCGCGCTCTACTTATTGATCGTCGCGAGAAACAAATGGCTGGCGATTCTGTTCGGCGCCGTGGCCTCGCTCGCGCCTCTGGCGTGGCTTGCGCACAACCGTTTCTACGATGGCGACGCACTGGAATTCTATCGGGGCCAGTGGTCCGCGCTGGGCATTTATCGGCGCCAGCTCGCGCAGGGGATGGCGAGGTATCCCGGCGATCGCGATTGGCGAAAAGCCATCGAGTACTATTCCGCCGCAGTGCAACTCGCCATCGGATCGCCCGCCTTGATCCTCGGCGCGGCGGGTGTTTTCGCCGCCCTTTGGAAGCGAGCCTGGTGGCCTGTGCTTCTGCTGTCGCTCTCGCCTGTGTTTTACGTGATGGGGATGCATTCCACCGGCAACCCGATCTTCGTGCCGACGCTCTGGCCTCACTCCTGGTACAACACGCGCTACGCGCTCGCCGCGCTGCCTCTCACGGCCATCTGCGCCGGCGCGCTGGTCTCGCTGCTTCCTCGCCGCTGGTATTATTGCTGGCCCGCCGCGCTGATCGTTACCGCGATTCCCGCCGTCGCCTGGAGCCTTCATCCCGAATCGATTTGCTGGAAGGAGTCCGAAGTCAACTCCATCACGCGCCGCGAATGGACCCGGCAAGCCGCTTCGTTTCTCGCCGCAAACTATGTGCACGGTGACGGGATCATCTTCCCCTTCGGCGACATGACCGGAGTCCTTCGCGAAGCCGGCATCCCTATCCGCGAAGGGCTTTACGACGGCAACGGAGCCGCCTTCGGCATGGCCCTCGACCGCCCCGATCTTTTTCTCCAACCGCGCTGGGCGCTGGCCTTTTCCGGCGACCGCATCGCCACCGCGATTCTGAGAGGAGACAAACGCGGGCCCCACTATGAACTGGTGTCGACCATCATGGTGAAGGGCGCGCCGGTGGTTGAAATCTATCACCGCGACCGCGGCGCGTTGCGTCCGCCTCCTCTGTGCGACGAATATATTGGTCAAGCTTGCGCTCCCAAAAAGGAAGAAGAAAATAAATGAACATCCCGTTTACCAAGGCCCACGGCGCGCGCAACGATTTTTTGTTGAGCTGGCGCGAGCGTCTTCCCGCCAGCTTCGACGCACCTTCCGCCGCCGTCGCCATCTGCGATCGCCACACCGGAGTGGGCGCCGACGGGTGGCTGCTGGTCTCTCCCTCCCGGCCCGCCGATATCGCGATTGAACTCTGGAACTCCGACGGCAGCCGCTCCGAAATGTCCGGAAACGGAACCCGCTGCGCTGCCGCGTGCGTCGTAGAGGGGAATCCAATTGCTCAAAAAGTGAGCATCCTTACCGGCGCTGGATTGAAACAACTCCGCCTGCTCGAACGCAACGGCCACCGCTTCTCTTTCGAGATGAACATGGGCTCCGCGCATGTCCAGGAACTGCGCGCAACCGTCCTCGATCATGATGCGACCATCCTCAACGTCGGAAATCCTCAATGCGCCGTCTTTGTCGATCATTTCGATTTCGACTGGCGAGCCCTCGGCGCAGCCATCGAACGGCACTGGCAGTTTCCCGATCGGACCAACGTCTCCTTCATCAGGAAAATCGATGAACACTCGCTCGACGTCCGGTTCTTCGAGAGGGGCGCCGGCGAGACCATGAGTTCGGGCACAGGTTCCACCGGCGCAGCCGCCGCGGCGCTGGCCCGCGGACTCGTCACCAGCCCCGTTCGCGTGCTCACGCCCGCCGGACCTCTCGATTTACGATGGGAAAATCAGGACATCCTGCTCTCAGGACCCGCTGAGATAGTAGCGTCCGGCGAGTTTTACTGGGATGCTTGAACTGCGGGGGTACTTTTGACTCATTCAGAACAGTTGCGCCAGAAGATCGAAAATCGGAAAGCTCAGACCGGTGTGGTCGGCCTGGGCTACGTCGGCCTGCCTTTGGCCGTCGAACTGGCGCACGCCGGATTTTCCGTCACCGGCATCGATATCGATCAATCGAAGGTGGACAGTCTCAATCGCGGCGAATCCTATATTCAGGATGTCCCGACCTCGGTCCTGAAACCTCTGGTCGACAAGGGCCTGATCAAGGCCACCACCGATTTCTCGGCCGTCACCGGTCTCGATACCATCAACATCTGCGTCCCGACACCGTTGCGCAAGACCAAGGACCCGGACATGAGCTATATCGTCAGCTCCTGCCAGTCCATCGCGAAATATTTCCACGCCGGCATGCTGGTGATTCTCGAATCCACCACTTATCCCGGCACTACCGATGAATTGATGCTCCCCATGTTCGAACGAGAGGATCTGAAAGTAGGCGAGCATTTCTTCCTCTGCTTCTCGCCGGAGCGAGTCGATCCGGGCAACGAGAAATTTCAGACGAAAAATATTCCCAAGGTCGTCGGCGGCATCACGCCGGCCTGCACTGAAGTGGGCGCGCTGTTTTACCAGCAGTCGCTCGATACCGTCGTGCCGGTCGGCTCCACGCGCGTCGCCGAAATGGTGAAGCTGCTCGAGAATACGTTCCGCATGATCAACATCGGCATGGTCAACGAAATCGCGCTGATGTGCGATCGCATGAATATCGACGTGTGGGAAGTCATCGACGCCGCGGCGACGAAGCCTTTCGGATACATGCCGTTTTATCCCGGCCCGGGCCTCGGCGGCCACTGCATCCCCATCGATCCGTTTTACCTGTCATGGAAAACCAAGCAGGCCGGCATGGAAGCGCGCTTCATCGAACTGGCCGGCTATATCAACGGCTCCATGCCGCACTTCGTCGTTGATAAGATTCAGAACGCGCTGAACGAGCACTCGAAACCGCTCAAAGGCTCGCGCGTCCATGTCCTGGGAGTCGCCTATAAGCGCGATATCGACGATGTTCGCGAATCCCCCGCGCTCGATATCATTCACCTGCTCGGCAAGCGCGGCGCGATGGTCGGCTATAGCGACCCGTTCGTCGCCCACCTGCGCGCCGATGGAGCGGTTCCGGCCATGGATTCAATCGACGCCGAAAAAGCCTCGGCCGATGCCGATTGCGTGGTTATCGTCACCGATCACAAAGCCTTCGACTATTCGAAAATCGTCGAAAAGGCAAAACTGATCGTCGACACCAGAAACGCCCTAAAAGGCCGGGAGTCGGATAAAATCGTCCGGCTTTAGATCGCAGGCGGAACCGCCTGCGCCACCAAAGCAAATCGGCAATCTTGACAGCCCGGGTGGGGCAGGCGGTTTCGCCTGCCGGCCTTATTTGCCGAAATACGCGTCGTTATAGACCGGCGGCTTCTTGGCCTTCAAATCCTGAAGTGCCTTCTGCGCCATGTCGCCCGGGATGCGCTTCAGGATCGTCGCCTTTACATCGTCAAACGGCTTGGTCGAATGCGATTCCACTTTGATGATGTGATACCCGAACGGCGATTTCACCGGCTGGCTCACCTGTCCCACCGGCAATAAGAACGCCTCCTTATCGAACTCCGGCACCATTTGCCCTTTGCTGAAAGCGCCCAGATCGCCGCCATTTGCACCCGATCCTTTGTCGTCCGAGCTTTCCTTGGCCACCGCCGCGAAGTCGGCTCCGGCCACGATCTTCGCCCGCAAGTCCGTGGCTTTTGCCAGCGCTTCTTCCGGCGTCACTTCTTTCTGTCCTTCCGCCAAAGGCATCTTCGAGCCCTGGAACCGGATCAGGATATGCCGCGCCTTCACTTCTTCCCAGTCCGCTTTGTGGGCGTCGTAGTAGGCGTGCAGCGTGGCGTCGTCGGGCTTGGTGTTCTCCGCCAGGTCGCGATACATGGCGTTGGCCAGCAGTTGATCGTTCGACAACCTGATCTGCTGCTGGATCTTCGGTGTCTGATCCAGCTTTTGCGCCTTGGCTTCCTGCGACAGCGTCAAAATCTCGGCCAGTTTTTCCGCGATGTCGCGCCGTCCCTTCGGCGTCTGGACCTGCGCCTGCTGCTGCGGCGGAAGGGTCGCGAGGATCATGTCGAACTGCGCTTTGGTAATCTTGTCCTCGCCCACTGTCAGTACCACCACGTCGGGAGCGACCATCGAAGGGGCGGGCATCGGGGCCGGCAGTTTCGGTGCAAGCGACGGCGCAGGCACCGGCTTGGGCATCTCAGCGGGAGGAGGTGTTTGCTGCCCCCACGCGAACGCCGCGCTGAGGAGAATAAAGGTGAATCTCATACTCCTAGAATAACAGCCGTATCATAGGAAACGGACAGAAACCCATGAGACTGCTCGCTTTATTGCTTGTGACCGTTCCCGCGTTAGCCCCCTTGTTCGCAGGAGATGAGCTTACCGTCTACGACCTGCTCGCCCCGGAAACCCATAAATTCGCAATTGTTTACGACGTCTCCGCCACCCGCGAAGGCGCGCCGTATTATCTCAACCCCATCCGCCACGGTTCGGTCGCCGACAAGGAACGAGTCGTCGATCGCGCCACTGGCCAGGACCTGAAATTCGACATCATTACCGGCAAAGCCGCCAAAGCGGAAGGAATTGGCGGACGCAATGCTGCCGATGACGACGAGTTCTTGCGCGTCCATCTCCTCAAACCGGTCGCCAAAGGCTCCGAGACGCGCATTCGCATCTACAAAACCTACACCGACGCCGCTTCCTATTCAGAGAAGGACGGAACCCTGGTGTGGGAACGACCTTTAGGGATCAAGCGCAACGTCGTGATCCTTCCGCGCGGATACGAACTCACCGCCTCCGCGTCGCCCGCCATCGTCTCCACCGACCCCGACGGCCGCATCCGCCTCAGCTTCCTCAACGACCGCGACGATCAGTTGCCGGCAAAAATCACCGCCCGGAAGATCCAATGAAACTTCTTCTTTTCTTGACGCTGGCGTTTCAGTTCCACCGCGCCGAACAGGATCGCGAAATCCGCTACTGGCTGCTGGCGCCGGAAACGCACCAGTTCCGCATCTCGCACGATTTCACCGTCACGAAAATCGGCCAGAAATCCGTCCATAGCTTCGTGAGAAAAGGCAGCGACGTCGCGCCCGATTCGAAAATGTCCAACCTCGACACCGGCGAGCCACTCTACACCCACATCGTGAAAGGAAAAGAGGTAAACGCGCTGAATTACTATCCCACGCCCACCGATCCCGAATCGATCGTCGTGCAGGGCGACCTCCCGCACGCGGTGGAAGAAGGCCAGTCCGTCCGCACCCGCGTTGAGGAAACGTACACCGACCCCGTCGGCTATTCCATGAAAGGGAACGAACTGGTCTGGACCAGAACCCTCGGCCGTCCGCTGAACTTCGTCACGCTCCCCGCCGGCTGGATGCTTTCGAGCGTGAATACTCCGGCCGTCGTTTCTCTCGACCGCGAAGGCCGCGTCATGCTGCGCTTCACCAACATCCGTAACGACGAGCTGGCGGTGACCATCCGCGCCCGCAAGCATGCTTCGAACTGAGCGGCTCATCCTCAGTACCTGGAAGAGCTCCGATTGGACGGCCTTCCGCCCCATCGCAACGGATGTCGAGGTGATGCGCTACATCAACGGCGGCGTTCCCTGGACCGATGGGCAGATCCAGAACTTTGTCGACCGTCAGGTGCGGCTCTATTCCGCGCGAGGCTTTTGCCGCTGGAGAATCCTCGAAGCGTCCACTGGCGAACCGATCGGCTTCTGTGGTCCGGGCCTGTGGCGCGATGCGCCGGACCCGGAACTCGGCTGGTGGCTCGCGCGCCGCCATTGGGGCCGCGGCCTGGCAACCGAAGCCGGCCGCGCAGCCTTGCAGGACGCCTTCGAGCGCGTCGGCCTGAACCGAATCATCTCCATCGCCATGCCTGAGAACGAAGCGTCGATTGGAGTCATGAAAAAACTCGGCCTGAAATTCGACGCCGATTTTGAAAGCGATGGCATCAAGTTGGTGCGCTACGCCATCGACCGCACAACCTAACAACGGCGTCGGTTGTGGCGCGAGCTTCAAAGCTTGCAGCGCACGGTAGTCAGCCCCATGCGTCAGCTTGGGGCTATCTCCCTGCCCGCACTAGCCCCAAGCTGACGCATGGGGCTGGACCGCTGCAATGGGGGTCATGGAGGGAGAATGTGCTTTCACTCCTCGTCGTCCTCCTCCTCCAGCACATACGCGATTTTGGGACGGTTCTCCAGGCTCATCGCCTCTTCGATCTCCTCAGGAGTTATCACAACGCCGGCAATCGCGCCAAATATGAGCGCAAAATACAATAAGCGCGCGCGGGTAACAGGGAACCAAAACCGGGAACGCCGCATTCCTGGTCGCGATCCACCAGCCGTCAACGGCAACAGCCGGCGAAAGCATCAGGCAGAGAGGAAGGACCAGGGCCCAAAGCAGCAGCATAGCCGCCGGGGTCAGAGCGGCGAGGCACAACAGCGCCAGACACAACAGCGCGATGCAACTCCGCGACGAGGTCACGATTCCATCATACTCAAGGAAAGTGACCATCAAAGCACCCAGGATCTATCTGATCGAAGCAGGCTGGATCTCTCGCTTCCTGGGTGTGCTGCGGGCCGCGCTAGTGGCAACCGTCGAAGACAGTTCCCTCAGCATCGCCAAAGGGGCGGCGTATTCGTCGCTGCTGTCGTTTTTTCCGGTGCTGACCACGCTGGCGGCGATACTGGTCCAGGCCAATGCCACCGATGTCGCGCGCACCATCGCAACGTTCTTATACGATGTGGTCCCTCCCGGCACTGAAGACGTGGTGCTGACGCTGTTCGTGGTTCATGGCGAGCGTCCCCGATACCTGCTCGTCGGAGCCGTCATCCTGGCGCTGTGGGCTGCCTCCGGCGCGATCATGAGCATGATTGAAGGATTCCGCTCCATCTATCGCATTCCCTCCGGCCGTTCGTTCCTTCAGGAGCGCGCCATGGCGATTTTCCTGGTGCTGATTTCCACCGCGCCGATGGTGGGCGCCTCGGCGCTGATCGTCTTCGGAAGCAGGGCGGAAATTTTTCTGATGCAGCACTTGGGCCTCGCCGCGCAGGATGCCGAGATTCAAGGATGGCTGGAGTTGCTGGGCAAAACCCTCCGCCTGGGCCTCGCCTTCGGCTCGTTCGTGCTGGTGACCGTTCTCTTGTATTATCTTGGACCGAATCGAAAACAAACCTTGGCGAATGTTTTCCCCGGCGCGGTTCTGGCGACGGTCTTGTGGGTCGTCTCCACCCTGGCGTTCAGTTGGTACGTCCGCCACATATCGAGCTACAACGTGCTCTACGGCAGCGTCGGCGCGGGTCTGGCGCTTCTGGTCTGGATGTACGTGTGGTCGGTGATCACGCTGATCGGCTGCGAATTCAACGCCGCGCGGGAGCGGCTGCAGGCTGCGCCGACGTCTTGAATTATCCGCCTGTCCGCTCCCTGACGGTCGCGGTTCGGTTGGAGAAGCGGTGATGGCAGAAGACGGCGGCTGAAGCCACCGCTGCAAGCTAAAGCTCGCGCCACCAAAACGCTCTCATGTTGACACGGAACCGCGGGAAACATCCTGGCGGGAACCAGTCGAAGTCGAATCGACCAACGACCCAAAGGGCCGTTCAACGGTTTTGAAGACCGCGCCTGCCACCGGGCAAAATTGGCTCCCACAAGGATTCTATCAACCTTGTTTGTGGAATCGGGCGAAGAAGATGGTCAGGCTCAGGCTGGCGAAGGCGTAGATCAACGACGACAATAGCGTCATCGCCGGAACCAGACCTCCCATCACGTTCGTGATGGTCGAGATTAAATCGTAGAGACGCAGGATCGTAACCAGAATCATTGCGATCAGCGCGAGAAATGCGGCACTCTTCAGGCTCATGATCGCCTATTATGACTCCATGCGGAAGAATTCGGTGTACACACTGCATCCCGGCTTCGCCATGGAGGA
>OCZT010003275.1_pt1 | contig 16599 bp, 13 predicted proteins | sample 1539031 | NCBI WGS metagenome assembly OCZT01 (sample SAMEA3539308, study PRJEB22396) | soil metagenome | biome: tundra; feature: field; material: soil | place: USA | collected 2010-05 | depth 0.15 m | reverse complement strand
GAAGTTCTTCGTCACGATACTTTTCGGCCCGTCATGCCGGGCGGCGGCCGTGGACGACGTCGTCGTAGTAGATCGACCCCTCCGCATCGTCTCCGGCAGGGTTGCCTCCTCGTCGAGGTCCACGCAACGCAGCGTCCCGGGCTCGATCTCACGGTAGCGGAGGCCGCTCTCGGGGCAAACGTAGACGCCGCTCACATCCGGGGTCTTCAGCGGAAGTCCGTGACGGCTGATCCACCCTACACGCCTCCCGGGGACGCCGACCATGAGGGCGTAATCTGGAACGTCTTTCGCAACGACCGCCCCGGCCGCGACGAACGCGTAACGCCCCACCGTTATGCCACAGACGATGGTTGCGTTCGCGCCGATCGAGGCGCCGCGGCGGATCAGAGTCTTCTCGTAAAGGGAGTGCCGGTTGACCTCGGATCTCGGGTTCGTGACGTTTGTCAGGACACAGGAGGGACCCAGGAAGACGAAGTCTTCGATGACCGTTCCCGTGTAGATCGAGACGTTGTTCTGGACCTTCACGCCATTCCCGATGACGACGTCGCCTGCGACATTGACGTTCTGACCGAAGACGCAGTTCCGGCCGATCCGGGCACCCTTCTGGACGTGGCAGAAGTGCCAGATCTTGGTCCCTTCGCCGATCTCGCAGCCGTCGTCGACGTAGGCCGATTCGTGCTTGAAATAGGTCATGCTCTGCTCACTCCCGTCCGTCGGATTCCCTCTTCGAGCGAGACCTCGGCCCGGAACTCGAAGGCGGAGGCCGCAGCGGACGAGTCTGCTCGCGAGTGAACGATGTCCCCCGGACGGGGCGGGTGGTACACCGGCGCAGGGCCACCGTTGCACGCCGCGATGACCGCTCTCGCCAGCTCATTGACCGTTGTTCCACCGCCCGGGGCCACGTTGTAGGCGCGACCCCAGGCAGCGACTGGAGCGCCCGCGACCAGGAGATTTGCGCGGACGACGTCGCTGACGTAGGTGAAGTCGCGGCTCTGCTCCCCGTCGCCGTAGATGACGGGCGGCTCTCCTCGGCGGACTGCCGCAAAGAAGCGCGGGACGACGGCCGCATAGGGGCCGTTCGGGTCCTGACGGAGGCCGTAGACGTTGAAATAGCGGAGACCGAGGATCTTCATGGCGTAGCAGCGGCAGAAGACGTCGGCCAGTTGCTCGTTCATCACCTTGGAGACGGCGTAAGGCGAGAGGGGCCGCCCTTCTTCGCCTTCCCGCTTGGGAAGGGCTGCGCTGTCGCCGTATACGGATGAGGACGAGGCGTAGACGACGGCCGGGACTTTCGCGTCGCGGCACGCCGCGAAAAGTGTCGCCGTGCCACGCACGTTGATGTCGATGGTGGAGACCGGGTCGACCATGGAGCGCGGGACGGAACCGCGGGCAGCGAGGTGGAAGACGAAACCGGCGCCCTTGACGGCCTCCTGGCACGCTTCGGGGTCGCGAATGTCGCCCTTCAGGAAGCGAATGCGGCTCTTGACCCTCTCGAGGTTCCTCTCGAACCCGGCAGAGAGGTCGTCGAGGACGGTGACCCGGGCGCCCTTCTCGACGAGGGCGTCGACGAGGTGCGAGCCGATGAACCCGGCCCCGCCGGTCACGGCGACCGTCACTCCCTTGAAATCAGGTATTGGCATGGCTGTCAGGCCTTGACGAGCTGGAATGCGGGGGACGGGCGCACGATGTTCCGCGCATCGACGACGAGGCGGACGTTCTCGTAGAGCCCGGCGTCCTTGAAGACCTTGTGGGCGGTTGCGACGACGAGGGCGTCGTACCGCGCGAATTCCCCCTTCGTGCACGGGACCGACGACATTTGCCGCTTGTTCTTCCGACCCAAGTGGGCGCGCGGGATGAACGGGTCGCAGTAGGCCCATTCGGCTCCGAGGCCGTCGAAGAGGTCGATCAGCTCGTAGCTGGGGCTTTCCCGGTCGTCGTCGATGTCGGCCTTGTAGGAGAGGCCGAGGACAAGGACCTTCGCCCCCTTAATGCTCTTCCCTTGCTCGTTCAGGGCCTTGACCGTCTTGTCGACGACGTAGTGCGGCATCGAGGCGTTGATCTCACCCGCCAGCTCGATGAAGCGCGCCCAGGCCCCGTGCTCGGCGGCCTTCCAGGATAGATAGAAGGGGTCCAGGGGAATGCAGTGACCGCCGATTCCCGGGCCCGGGTAGAAGGGCATGAAGCCGAAGGGCTTGGACTTCGCGGCCTCGATGACCTCCCAGACGTCGATGCCCATCTTGTCGAATACGACTTTAAGCTCGTTGACGAGGGCGATGTTCACGGAGCGGAAGATGTTCTCGAGGAGCTTGCCGCTCTCGGCGACCTCGGCCGTCGAGACGCGGATGACCTTCTCGAGGGCGGCGGCGTAGAGCGCCTCGGCAACGTCGCCCGAGGCGGCGTCGATTCCGCCGACGACCTTGGGGATGTTCTGGGTGTGGAACGTCGGGTTGCCCGGGTCCTCCCGCTCGGGAGAGAACGCGATGAAGACGTCCGTCCCGCACTTCAGGCCTTTCGCCTCGAGGCGCGGGAGGATCTCCTCGCGCGTCGTCCCCGGGTAGGTGGTCGATTCGAGGATTACCAACTGGCCTCGGCGGGAGTGGGCCGTGATGGCCTCGGCAGTTCTCTGGATGTAGGTGATGTCCGGCTCGCGATGCCTGCCGAGGGGCGTGGGGACGCAGATCAGGATGGCGTCGCACCTGGATAGACGCGAGAAGTCCGTGGTAGCCGAAATACGGCCTCGGGCAAAGGCGGCAGCGACGCGATCGGGGCCGATGTGCTTGATGTAGCTTTCGCCCCGGAGGAGCGCGTCGGGCTTCTTCGCGTCGACGTCGAAACCGAGGACGGGGAAGCCCGCCTCCTCGAAGACGAGGGCCAGGGGGAGGCCGACGTACCCGAGACCGATCACACCGACGGTGGCCGCCTTGGACTGGATCTTCTGGAGGAGTTGCTCTTTTTCGCTCATGCTCTATTGACTGCCGGGCCGCTAAAGGGCTTGCCGCCCGGACAGGAGCTTCCAGGCCAGGCGCATCGGCCGAAGGAAGGGGTAGGTCCACGCCGCCGATGAGGGAAGCGGCACCTCACTGAAGTCCGTGCCTGTCGGTTGAACAAGAAGGTGTCCCAAATACGCCGCCCGCCGTCCGGGGGACGACAGGGAGCGAAGGTAGAAGAGGTGGGTCTCCAGGTTGGTCCGCTCCCGGGAGATTCCTGGGAAGGAGTCCGTCACTCGAACTGGCAGCGGTCGCCAATGCGGATCACGCCCCAGGGCGTCCGCCAGCTTCGGAGGCAGCTCGATGCGAAAGAGCTGTGCAACTAGCCAAAGCGCGGTGCCGACGATCCGCTGGATTCTGTGTGTCTCCGCTCTCTCGAGGAACTCTCTCCAATCGATGGAGTCTCGATACTGATCGAGGAACTCGTTGATGTCGCACATCCATAGAAGCGAATCCCAACGGTGCTTCCAGCCATGGATGCACAAGTAGAGTAGCTCGTCCTCGTAGGCCATTCGGCGGACGACGGCGCCACCGACGGAGACCGGCACCGACCGCTTCCAGATGTCGGCGGGATCCAGCAGGGTACCGAGTAGCCTGGGCATCGCCGCCCAGTGAACTTCGACGAAGAAGGGAATGCCGCCATCACGCCGTGTGAAGAGGTACTCGCATTCGACTCGAAGGTGGAGCTTTTCCTGCCCCGGTGCCATCTGCTCTGGTTCGTAGCCAAGCTTCAGCAGGAGCGCCTTGGCAGGAAGAACGGCATCCCGTGGAACCAGGATGTCGAGGTCGGAGAACATCCTGAGCGTGACATCTCCGTACACCCGCTCGGCGAGGGCGGGTCCCTTCATCGGAAGGATGCCGATCCCTTCCTGGTTGAACGCTCGCGCGATCCGTGTCAGCTCCGCGTTCCGGATAAGGTTGACTGCGACGACCTGGAGGTAGACCCGCCGAATCCGCTCCGCCACCGGCGGCGGTACGCCATCCCGAACGAGAGCGACACAAAGGGCCCGGTGAAGGAGCGGCAGGACGCGGTGGGTCTGGGCCCTCGTGATGACGAGGTCCCAATCGAGCCCCTGCAACGAAACCAGCTCTGCCAGCTCATCCACGCGTGGCCGCAGGCGGGCGGCCGCTAGGACGAGACGGTCCTCGGGTCGGAGGATCAGGTTGTCCTAAATACTTTCTGCGTTAAAAGTTACGTCCGGACGCTGGGGCGAGAAACGGGACGATCGGCTAAGCTCCGCTCCCTTGGGTGGACGTGGAATCTCACCCCCGTCACGGCCTCTCGGATGAAGTTCTCCCAAGGTCTGAAAAGTCCTCCGCACGACTGGCGGCGAACTGTAGGCCGCAGCTATGAAGGGTACGGCTATCGTCTCGGCGGGTCAAGGAGATGACCTGGACATCGAGACTCCGTCCCATCGTCCCGGACCGGCGATCGGACCCCCTACGTCCTTCTCGGACCAGACCGGCTCCTCGGCCCTCCGCTGTTGGGCGAGCCATCTTCGGACGGCGGCAGCTCGCGTCATCTCGACGTACCAGGTGGTCAGGCTGGCCACCCGGCTTCCAGCGCGTGTTCCAGAGATGTTTCATGGAACACCAGCAGATCGGAGCTGGCACACGGACACATGACAACGGCCTGAAGAATCAATGGGTTGGGCGGCCTCACGGCCCGGCATCCACGTTGCTCCTAATCAGGTTGAGCTGGCAAACGCAAAAGCAAGCTCAACGAACCTGATCAAGGAAAGAACTCCTGGGGGCAATTGGAGGGCAGGCACATGCCGACTACTTGGACCTTCGTCCAACGCAACTCGAGCTTCGTCACAGTCTGCCTGTCGGTCGCGGCGCTCTTAGGTGGAGCGCTCACACTCTCGGCGGCGCCTCTCGCCCCCCAGTCCGGTGCGGCCTCGACGGCCCACTACATGGTCTTCGAGATCGGGAAACTAGGGGACATCCAGGCGGTCAGCCATCGCGTCGTCCGCATGGCGAAGAAGCTGGAATCCTTCGGCCAGCGGAAAGACCGGTCCATGCAACCGGCTTCCGCGAGCGAGAGGGAAGGGGACCAGGTCATCGTGCGTCTCGTCGACCGCTCGGAACACACTGTCTTCGAATCGACCGTCGACGTCCCACGCTTCGTCCGTGGCGAGTTCTCGACGGACGGCACGGGGCAGATCGACGCTTCGGCCAGCCGCTTGGCCGAGCCGGAGAGCAGAACGTTCGTCGTGCGCGTCCCGGCCGTCGAAGGCACGCGCCTCGTCCTGCGGCCCGAGTCCGCCGTCACGGAACAGTCCTTCGACCTGGACGGGCTCGCCGTCGACTCAAATCTCCCGCTCGCGTCTTACCGGCCGGAAGTTGCGGCCACGTCGCCTTTCTCGAAGCCCGGCAACCGGATCAACATTCTCGTGATGGGAGACGGCTACCAGGCCAGCGAGCAGGCGAAGTTCAACGCTGACGCCGCCAAGGCGATGGCGACGTTCTTCAGCTCGCCGCCGTACAGCACGTACGCGAACTTCTTCGAGACGGCGACCCTCTTCACGCCCTCCGCCCAATCAGGAGCCAAACACCCGGCGTACAAGTCAGGGTGTGCGGGACCGCCGAACCAGGCCGCCTGCTGCGGGGACCTCCAGATGCAGTCCGACCGCCTCGCAGGCACGCTCGTCAACACCGCATTCGACGCGACGTTCTGCTACGCCAACACGCAGCGTCTCGTCGGAGTGAACTTCTCGAAGGTCATGACGGCCGCCGCCTCGGTGCCCGACTGGGACAAGATCTTCCTGATCGTAAACGACGCGACCTATGGCGGCGCCGGCGGCTCGATCGCAGTCCTCTCGACGAACCCGGATTCGGGGTACATCGGCGTTCATGAATTCGGCCACTCGTTCGCGGGCCTCGGCGACGAGTACGCGGACCCCTTCCCGTCCTTCCAAGGGTGCAGCGACCGCAACGGCTCCCGTCCCTGCAACCCGAACGTGACGGACGAGACGGCAGCGAACCTGATCAAGTGGTCCTCGTTCATCAACGCCTCGACACCGATCCCGACTCCCGGCGCGGCGTCGTACGACGGATCGGTCGGCCTCTACGAGGGAGCGTCCTACACGCCGACCGGGCTGTACCGGCCGCAGCACACCTGCATGATGAGATCGTTAGGCGAACCCCTGTGCGCGGTTTGCGCGCAGGAGATCATCCTGAGGCTCTACCGCGGTGGGGCTGGAACGCCTTCGGCGGGGATCGACAACATCGAGCCCGGCTCGGAGAGTATGGCGCCGGGTCCCGTCGTCATGTTCCCCGGCGCGCCGATGACCTTCTCTGTGAGCCTCCTGCAGCCCGCCGGAGGTCCTCAGCTTTCCGTCGCATGGTCGGTGAACGGGGTCGTCGCACAATCAGGAGGCGCGAGCTTCACGTTCACGCCTCCCGCGGTCGGTTCGTACACCGTGTCCCTCAATACTTCCGATGCGACGCCCCTGGTGAAGCGGGCGATGGCGAAGACCTCGCTCGACCACAGCCGGACCTGGAACGTCGTCGCGACCTTTGCCCACGAAGGGGTCACGTCCAGTCAAAGTGTTGTAAGAGGGAGAGGGTGAGCGTTCCCGCTCCTCTCGTTCCGGGCGAAATAGACCGTGAGCACGACGCCCGAGACGAGGACGGCGAAGATGGTGATCACCCGCTCCAGGAGGACGACGGAGGGCTCTGGGACAACGGTGGAGGGGGGGCCGAGGTAGTACCCCAGGACCGAGAGGCCGGCCGCCACCGGGACGAGGCCGGCCAGGAGGAGCGGCCGCCTCAGGGACGACGCCCAGAGGACGGGGAGGAGGTAAAGGGTCCCGATGTTCCAGTTCTTGGGGATCACCGCGTCCACCGCGAACACGATCGCCAGGGTTACGAGCGAGAGCCCCATGACGAACCGCTTCAGCGTCACGAGGTCGCCCTCACCCGCGGCGTCGAACCGTCCGAGCGCTTTTTGGCGGCGCAGCTGAGCGACGTTGTCGTGGATGCGGTGGAGGCGCGAGTGAACCGAGGTGACGAGCACGATCGAGAGAGAGATCAGAAGCCGGTCGGCGATCCTGTAATCGGTCAGCGACTCGGACGCCGCGCCGGAGTACAGCCCCTGCTCCAAGAGCCAGGCGCCGACGAGGAAACAGGCGGCTGCGGACGCGAGAGTCCACGGATACCTCGGCCGGACGAGGACGAGGACGGCGAAGAAGACGGGCAGACAGAAGACCGAGAACGACGGCCCCGGGAGGACGACGTCGGCCGCGGCGATGGCGACGAAGAGCGTCCAGAGCAGCCCCGAGCGATGCGCGGTCAGGAACGAGGACGGCTCCGTTCCGGCCCCAGGGGCAGGCTCGGTGGCGGATCCCGGTCCATGGTCGATCGACACGCGCATTTCCCTTTTGACGTACGGCGGAGCCCAATGGATGTCACGCCTTCCCGAGAATACGCGCACTCTTCTCAGTATTGTCCGGCGCCTCGTCGCGCGGTACGGCGATTCGCACGACTCAGAACAGGCTTCGATTCGCCCGGACCCACCCGATCAACTTTTCCACGCCCTCTTCGGAGCCGACCCGCGGCTCCCATCCGAGCACTCTCTTGGCCTTGGCCACGTCGCAGACGAAGACCTTCTGGTCCCCCACGCGCCATCCCGCCCAGCTCACTTCCAGGCGAAGACCCAGCTGCCGTTCGATGATGCGAATCAGTTCGAGGAGCGACAGGGTATTCCGCGGCCCCCCGCCGATATTGAACGCCTGGCCCGTTGAGTCATCAGGCTTCTCGATAGCCGCGTCATAGGCTGTAAGGAGATCCCCGACCCAGAGGACGTCCCTGATCTGCTTGCCGTCACCGAAGATCGTTATCGGCTTCCCTGTGACCGCTGCGATCACGAACCAAGCCAGCCAGCCCTGATCCTCGACCCCGAACTGTCTCAGGCCGTAGATGCACGACTGCCGCATCGTCACCGTCCGTAGCCCGTAGCTCTTCCCGTAGTCGAGAACGTACTGGTCGGCCGTTCCCTTGGAGCAGCCGTACGGAGAATGGAAGTCGAGTCCCTGCCTTTCGGAGACGCCTGCCGGGAGATCGCGATAGCCCCAGCGTCCGTCCCTTTCCTCGACTCCGACCGAGGAGAGGTCGCCGTAGACCTTGTTCGTCGAGGAGTAGACGAGGAGGCTCGCGGGACTCCGAAGCCGGATCGCCTCCAGGACGTTGAACGAGCCGAGTGCGTTGACCTCGAAGTCTTCCCGAGGGTTCTGCACCGACGTCGTGACAGCAACCTGTCCGGCAAGGTGCAAGACGGCATCTGGACTCGAGGTCGAGACGACGTCCTCGACCGCCCTGGCGTCCCGGACGTCGACCCTGTGGAACCGGAAGGGCACCTCGGTCCTGATCCATTCCAGGTTTCGCTCTGCGCCCGCCCGAGACAGATTGTCGAGGACCGTCACATCCCAGCCAGAACGGGCGTAGTGGACAACGGCATTCGCGCCGATGAAGCCCGCCCCCCCTGTGATCAAGAGCTTCTTCACCTGAAGGGAGCCTTCGGAGGAGGTTGCTCGGGCCCCACCCTTCCCGGCTCGATGTCGGCCTTGAAGTAGTTCTCTCCCAGGATGGGGGCTCCCGCCATCCGCCTCAGCATCGCTAGCTGCCCCACGTGCGTGAGCGCGTCGGCGATCGGCCCTTGCAGCAGTTTCTCGGGGGTGGTGGCCAGAGGAGCGTCCGACGCGAGGTACTCGTCCAGGACTTTCAGCGCCTCGAAGAACCGGTGCATTTCCTCAGACCAGGGCAGGGGGCTCGAGTCGCGCCACACCTGACGCCCTTCCGCCTGCGTCAGGGCCCAGTCGAGGAGGTCCCCGAGATGCGCGAGGATCTTCGCCGGGGTCCTCGGGCGGTCCCCGGCCTCGAAGCGTTCGAATCCGGCCGGGACACCCCGGACCGTCTTCTCGGCCCGGTAGGCGAGTGTGGCGAGGGCGTGCCGGAGGAGATCACGTTTCGGGTCGTTCGAGGGAGCAGGCACTGTTCGAGGCCTCCTTTTCCGCCTCGGACGATATCGAATCGCAGGCCCGCCGCGAAAACCTTCTGAATCATTTGATCCCATCGAGTCCTTCGCGGCCGCGGAGTAAACTTCTTCATCGAGGTGGATTGTTCAATGCCAGAGCTAAAAGAGCGACCCAAGCCGTTCCTCCTCCCAGAGTTCTGCAAAGGCTGCGGCCGGTGCATCAGCGCCTGCGCCAAGCACTGCATCGAATTCGGCAAGGAGATCAACCCGCAGACCGGGCTCGTCCCGGTCGTGATCGACCTGGACCACTGCAACGCCTGCGGACTCTGCATCACGGCATGCCCGGAGCCATATGGCCTCCGAGAGACGCCCGTGGTTCTCGAATTCGAGCTGGAGGACCCCGAAAGGCTCTTCGGGACGCGCCACAGCACCGCCCCCGAGCCGGTGGAGATCCCGGCGGAGATCCTCCCCCTCCCGGCCTCGGAGCCGCTCGTCATCAAGGGGAATTACGCCTCGGCCATCGGGGCGATCCTGGCAGGGTGCCGGCACTTTTTCGGCTACCCGATCACTCCCTCGACTGAAGGCGCCGAGCTGATGGCGAAACTGCTGCCGCTCCTGGACGGCGTCTTCGTCCAGGCGGTGAGCGAGGTGGCGACCGTGAACCACATCTACGGGACCGGCGGCGCCGGCCTCCCCTGCATGACGTTCACGTCCTCCCCCGGCTTCAGCCTGATGCTGGAGGGGATCAGCTACATGATCGGGTCCGAGGTGCCGGGCGTCTTCGTGAACGTGATGCGCGGCGGGCCGGGCCTGGGGAACATCGCCCCCGAGCAGGCCGACATCAAGCTCGGGGTCCGCGGCCTGGGCCACGGGAACACGCATGCCATCGTGCTGGTCCCGTCCACGCCCCAGGAGATGCTCGACCTGACGATCCTGGCCTTCGACCTGACGTTCAAGTACCGCAACCCGGTGGTGATCCTCTCCGACGGGTACCTCGGACAGATGACCGGCAAGGTGACGCTGCCGCGGACGATGAAGAAACCGGGGATCCCGACGTGGGCGGTCTACGGCGACCGGAACCACCGGAGGAATCTGATCACGTCGATCTACCTCTCGGAGACGGACCTCGAAAGGCACAACGAGCACCTGAACGAGAAGTACGCGCAGATGGCCGTGGAGGCCCGGTCGGAGTCGTACCTGTGCGACGACGCCGAGGTCGTTCTGATTGCCTGCAACACGCCGGCGCGCGCGGCCAAGGGAGCCGTGCAGGACCTCCGGCACGAGGGGGTGAAGGCCGGTCTCTTCCGGCCGATCACGCTCTGGCCGTTCCCTATCGACGCCCTGTTGCCGCTGGCACGGAAAGCCAAGCGGCTGGTCGTGGTGGAGGCGAGCGCGGGACAGCTGGAGGACGAGATCCGCCTCGCCCTGAGCCGGACCGACGTACGGAACGTCGTGCCGATCGAGCACGTGCGCCGGATGGGCGGGATGCTGCCACAGCAGGACGACATCGTGGCAAAAGTGCAGGGCTCGCGCCCTATTGCGGGTGAGGAGAAGGCTGCCATGCGGCCGGAGGTTCACGTATGAGCACGGTCTTCTACGACCGTTTCGAGCGCCACTCCAACGCGGAGGGCCTCAAGGCGCACGCCACGCACTACTGCCCCGGCTGCGGTCACGGGCTGGCCCACAAGTACCTGGCCGAGGCGATCGAGGAGCTGGGCGTCCAGGACCGGACCGTGGCCGTCTCCCCGGTCGGCTGTTCGGTCTTCCTCTACTACTACCTCGACGTCGGCAACACGCAGGCGGCCCACGGGCGCGCCCCCGCGGTGGCCCTGGGCCACAAGATGGCCAACCCCAACGCCGTGGTGGTCAGCTACCAGGGCGACGGGGACCTCGCCTCGATCGGGCTCGCCGAGATCGTCTCGGCGGCGCAGATGGGGATCCCCCTGACTGTCATCTTCGTGAACAACGCGATCTACGGGATGACGGGCGGACAGATGGCTCCCACGTCGCTCATGGGGCAGAAGACCGCCACCAGCCCGTACGGCCGGGGTGTGACGGCCGGCCAGCCGATGAAGATGGCCGAGCTGGTCTCGGGCCTGGACGGGACGGTCTACGTGGAGCGGGTGGCCCTGTTCGACGCCAAGAACCGGGCGAGGGCGAAGAAGGCGATCAAGAAGGCGCTGCAGATCCAGGTCGAAGGCCGCGGGCTCGCGTTCGTCGAGGTCCTGGCCGAATGCCCCACCCACCTCAAGATGAACCCCGAAGAGACCGAGAAGTGGGTGAAGGACAACATGCTCCCCGTCTTCCCGCTGGGCGTCAAGAAGGACTCGGTCCCCGAGCCCTGGTTCCATCCGGCCCCGCCGAGCTTCGATCCGGAAAAGGTCCTGAAGCTGGTGGGCGGCTCGTCCGAGCACCTGGAGCGGTTCTGCACCTCGTTCCCGACGCACCTCGACCCGCACGACATATCGCTGAAGCTGGCCGGGTCGGGTGGCGACGGCGCCCAGACGGCGGCGATGCTGATCGCGCACGCCGGGATCAACGAGGGATTCGACGCCACCCACATCCCGAGCTACGGCCCCGAGAGCCGGGGCGGCACCTCGTACGCCGACGTCCACGTCGCCGAGACGGAGGTCCACAACCCGGCCGCGCCTCGGCCGCACGTCCTCATCGCCTTCAACGCCCCCAGCCTGGCCAAGTTCGGGCCGACGGTGCGGCGGGGCGGGACGATCCTCTATGACAGCTCGGTGGTGAAGGAGCCAGGCACGTTCGGGGAGGGCGTGAGGGTGATCGGCGTGCCGATGACCGAGACCGCCGTCGACCTGGGCAAGACGATGGTAAAGAACATCGTGGCCCTGGGGGCGCTCCAGGCCGCCACGGGGCTCTTCCCGAAGGAGACTTTCCTCACGGCGGTGCGGCACGCCCTCAAGGAGAAGTGCGCCATGATCCCGCTGAACGAGGAGGCCTTCGCGTGGGGGGTCAAGACGGTCGAGACGCTCACCTCATGAGCGCCGCGGGCGTCGCCCTCGTCCTCAGCCTCGAGGAACGGAAGCTGGTGGAGGCTCTCCGGGAAATCCCGGAGAGCCCTCTCCGCCGGAAGCTGCTGATCCTCCTTCGCGCGCTCTTCGGATTCGCGTGCGCCCCGCAGTGCCCCGAGGCTCAGCCGGACGGTGTTCCATGCGAGAATCCCGCCGCTCAGTGCGATCAGTGCGCGCGGGTGACGAGGGTCCTGGATACGCTGGTACGGCGCGTCACGGAACAGGACGGGAATGCTTAGTCTCCCCAGGCCACACAGACCTTGCAGGTGATCCAGGTCGCCCTCTGGTTCCTGGCGGGAGGGATCGCCCTTATCTTCAGCATCGGGAACTCTCGGATCTGGGCGAGCATCTCGACCGGGTTCTTTCTCCTGTTCATCAGCCAGGCGTACCTGCTCTACCCGGCCATCACGAACCCGCGGCTGACGGCGATCCACTTCATCGTCGGGACGATCGCCAGCATGGTGATGACCTTCGGCTTCCAGGAGTACTACGTCTTCAGCCGGACGCTCGAGAGCAGCGGCTCGAAGCTCATGGTCTACCTGGTCACGGCGATCGTCGTCGCGGCCTCGATGATGTTCCTCCTGATCAACCCGGAGCCGAGCCCGGTGGTCGTCCGGCAGATCAAGATGATCGAGAACGTCAACTGGGTCTTCCTCGCCCTGATCAACATCGATATGGCGATGAAGATCTACGGCCAGATCAAGGAGTCGCCGATCGCGAGAGGGTTCCTCGGCTTCATCGTCTGTTTCGGGCTGATCTTCCTCTGGCGAGGATCGGAGCTGTACCTGCAGGTCTTCGGGTGGGACCAGGACTTCGTGAAGCTGGCGGGGAAGGCGGTCGTCAACATGCCGTCCGACACGATCCGAATCCCGTTCTCCCGCACAGTCCACGAGATCGCGGGGCTCGCCTCGAGCCTCGCGGTCGGCGGGACGTTCGTCTACCTCGTCAAACGGCTAAGGTAGAAACCCCGGTCAGCTGCGCGATCCGGTCCGCGTCCTTCCGGCCTCGCGATCCAGGATGGCGAGGGTGTGGGCATACAGCTCCTCCACCTCGTCGCGGCTATTGCCGATCGCGGTGAGCCCCAGCTTTCCGAACTGCGAGAGCGCTCCGATCATGTGGAAGAGGACGCCGGTCTCGGGCCCAGGGCTGTAGTGGAGGCGGTTGGCGGTCGTGATCTCGATCAGGTCCTCGGGGAGAAGGCCCCGGAGCCGTCTGGACTGGAGGTTGTCGGTCGCCCGGTAGTACTTGGCGTGCCCCGTGGGGGCGGCGAAGAGACCGGTCGCCGGGTCTAGTGCCCCTCCCGTCAGGAACTGGAGGGCGAGGAAGGGATGGGTCGTCCCCCCCTTCCGAAGGTTGATCTCGATCGCCTGGATGTCCCAGCCGCCCGGCGCCGACAGCATGGGGCGGGCGATGAAGTCGACGCCGAACCGCCCGATGACGCCCAGCTCGGCGAGGACGGTCCCGACGCGCATCCCTGCGTCCTGGATGGCCGCCCGGTACGCCTCGTCGGCCGGGAAGCGGCAGCCGAGGAAGATCTGCGCCCCCGGCCCGCCAAGGATCTGGTCGTGGGTGGAGACGAGCTGGCAGTTCCCCTCCGGGTCGATCTGGAGCTGGGCCGAAGGGGAGCGCTTCGTCTCCCCCTCGAGGAACTCCTCGACGACGGCGCCCATATCCCCCATCTGCGAGAAGAAGCTCTCGTAGGTCTCGCTCCGGCTGATGAATTCGAGGTTCGGCAGCGCCTCGAGGATCGCCGTGGTGCCTTCCCCCTCCGGGTAGTAGAAGAGGGCGTTCCCCTCGCCGGAGAAGCTGTCGTCGAGCTTGACGACAGCGCGCGCGAGCCCGGGCCGCTCCTTCCGCAGCAGGAAGAGGGCCTCGGCCAGGTCGCGTTCGGTCTTCAGATTCTCGAAGCCGGCCGGGTGCGCGATGCCGCCCAGGCGGAACGCCTTCCGGCTCCCCGACTTCGTTCCGTAGACGGCGAGCGCCGGGTCGACTCCTAGGAGCGGGATCCCCAGCTCCAGCGCGAGGCGCCGCTCGAGCGGCGTGGAGTTGAAGACGGTGAGGAAGGCGATCGGCGCGTCGGCGAGGGCGTCCTTGATCCGCTGAACGAGCCGCGGGCGCTCGAGGATCTTCTCGGTGAGCGGCCTTGGGGAGGAGTCGTGAGCGCAGAGGAGCGTCAGGCGCGAGCGGGCGTGGCTGGCCGGGATCCCCGCGAGGAGCTGGAAGTAGTACTCGAGGATCAGCGGGTGGACCGGCTGCGAGGTGACGTAGACGAGCCGGGCCCGCGGATTCCGCAGGCGAATGAGGAAAAAGAGAAGCCGCTCCTCGTAGAAGCTGATCCCGTCGATCTTGGCCAGCTCGCGCTGGTCGAGGGAGAACGACGGGACGACCACCGAGGTGTGCTTCTGGTCCGCCGAGCCCTCGACCGTCTTCCAGACGTGGAGCAGCCGGGGCTTGAGCCGCTCGAACTCCTCCAGTTCGGTTTCCAGGCCGGCCGACGCCGGGTGGGACTCGAACGCCATTGCGTAGAGATTCTAGTGGACCGATGATCTGGTCATAGGGAGACACCGCCATGCCGCTCTTCGTCGCGACGCTTCAGACGCCGATCGGGCCCATCGAGATCGTGACCAAGGGAGGGATCCTGTGCGGGATCACGTTCGAGGGGCACGGCGCATCCACCCGCGCCTGGATGGAGAAGCGCTTCGGCGAGATCGCCATCGAGCAGCACGATTCCTTAGGCGAGGTGACCGACCGGATCACCGCCTACTTCGCCGGCGATGTCAGGGCCGTCGAGCCCCTCCCCGCCGACACGGGCGGGACGACCTTCCAGCGCCTCGTCTGGGAGGCGCTCCGGAAGATCAAACCGGGCACCACCGTCTCCTATGGCGAAATGGCGAAGATGATCGGGCGAGAGAATGCGGCCCGGGCCGTCGGGATGGCGGCCGGCCGCAACCCGATCCCGATCGTCATCCCGTGCCACCGCGTCATTGCGTCCGACGGAACGCTCGGGGGCTTCGGCGGCGGGCTCGAGCGGAAGAAATGGCTCCTCTCCCACGAGCAAGGGCATAGGGCACTGCGGCGTTGAGGTCGGGCATCCGCTAGAATTCCAGGCCTAGCGTGAGTTCCCGCGTCGCAAACTGTCCTTCGTGTGGAGGTGAGGTCTCGTTCCGCGCCGGGTCGAGCCTGGTGTCGGTCTGTCCCCATTGTCGGGCCGCGGTTGCGCGCCGAGGCGTCGACCTGGAGACGATCGGGCAGGTCGCCGAGCTGGTCGCCACCTCTTCGCCGTTCAAGCTGGGGCTGGGCGCTAAGCCGAAGAAGGGGATCAAGCCGTTCACGTTCGTCGGTCGGCTCCAGCTCTCGACGGGCGAAGGGACGTGGGATGAGTGGCACATCGCCTTCGCCGACGGCTCGTACGGCTGGCTGGCGGAGGCGCAGGGGGAGTTCTGGGTGATGCTCCCCATGAAGCCACCGCAGGTACCGGAGTTCTCGGAGATCCAGCCGGCGATGCGCCTCGACCTGGGCGCGTACGGCGTTTTCGTGGTCGTCGACCGGCGGCAGGCGCTTTACGTTTCCGCCGAGGGGGAGCTGCCGTTCCGCTCTCCTCCGGGGGCTGTCTTCATGTATGCCGACCTATCGGGAGCCGACGGGAGCCTCGCGACGCTTGACTATGGGGACGACCCAGGGTTAGACGCCTTCTACGTCGGGCGGAAGGTCGATCTCGCGGACCTGAACGTCGAAGGGGCGCTGGGCTGGGATGCCCGGACGGTCGCCGCCAAGAGCGCCTCGCTGAACTGTCCCAGCTGTGGCGGCGCGCTGACGCTGAAGGACCCGGTCGGCACGAAGTCGATGGCCTGCACCCACTGCGGGTCGATCCTCTGGGCGAAGGACAGCGGCAAGGACGCCGGGAAGTTCCGGGTCCTCGAGAAGATGGCGGAGCCTCCCTTCGTGCCAGACGTGCCGTTGGGGGCCGAAGGCGTCCTCGAGGGGAGGAAGGTCGTCGTCCTGGGCGCGCTCCGGAAGGCGTGCGTGGTGGACGGTACCTGGTATTACTGGAAGGAGTACCTCCTCAAGGAAGGGGCGACCGAGGCCTACCTCTGGCTCGTCGAGTCGAATGGACACTGGTCCTTCGTCGTCCCGGTTGCTGCCGGGACGGTCAGCGAAGTAGGGCGCTCGGCCACATACGGCGGGAAGAAGTACAAGCACTTCCAGAAAGCCCAGGCGGTCGTCGAGGCCGTCCTCGGCGAGTTCTACTGGCAGGTCCGGAAGGGCGAGACGACCACCGCCTCCGACTACATCGCCCCGCCCCGAATCCTCTCCGAAGAGATCAGCGGCAACGAGGCCACGTGGTCGGAGGGGACCTACCTCCAGAAGGAGACCGTCGAGCAGGCGTTCGCCCTGAAGACGCCGCTCCCGCCGCCGGAAGGGGTCGGCGCGAACCAGCCCTGGCCGCGGGCCGACGAGTCGCGGGCCGTCACGCGGATCGCCGGGATCATGGCCCTGGTGACGACGGTCCTCTTCGTTGTCTTCACCGTCACCTTCCCCCGGCAGATCGTCTTCGACATAGACCAGAGCCTCGACAAGCCTACCGACTCCGACTGGGCGA
>OCZT010003274.1_pt1 | contig 16605 bp, 17 predicted proteins | sample 1539031 | NCBI WGS metagenome assembly OCZT01 (sample SAMEA3539308, study PRJEB22396) | soil metagenome | biome: tundra; feature: field; material: soil | place: USA | collected 2010-05 | depth 0.15 m | reverse complement strand
GCTGACCCTGGCTCGAAGCGAAAAATTCGGGCGGCTATCGCCAGCAGCACGATCCCCACTCCCAGGATCACGAGCAGATCCGGGGCCACATCACTGAGGCGCTGACCGGCCGCCATCAGGCCGCGAAGTCCGTTGGCGAAATAGGTGAGCGGCATGACAACTGACACCTCACGCAGCCACGGCGGGGCGCTCGAAAGCGGGTAGAAGACTCCGGCCACAAAGAGCTGCGGCAGGGAAACCAGGTTGGTGAGGACGATGGCGGCCTGGTCGCGGCGGGCGATGCCGGCGATAAGGAATCCCCCCGCCAGAAAGCACAGCGAGCCGATCAGGAGCATCAGCACCACCGGTCCCGGGGAAGGGCCTATGCCCACCCCATACATCAGATGGCCGACCCCCAGCAGCACCACCACCTGGACCACCACCAGAACCAGCTGTGACAGGACGCTGCTGGCAAGGAAGGCCCAGACCGGGATCGGCGTCGCACGAACCCGGCGCAACGTGCCCCGCTCTCGGTCCCCCACCAGCCGGATGCCGGCGCTGAGCCCGGCGGTCAGCACCGCGTAGGCCAGGATGCCGGGGGTCAGAAAGTCGATGTAGTTGGTGTGAGCCAGCGAACCCGCGCTCACTCCGTGCGGTGGGTGCAGCTGGGTGAGGCGGGGGATGACCGCCGGTGCGGTGTGGAGCAGTTCCTGGTTGAGGACTCCGACAGCGGCCTGGGCCACGGCGATGTACGCGCCGTTGGCGGTGACATTGCCGGCGTTCAACTCGATCCGCACCTCGATCGGGCGGGTCTGACCGGTGGCGACCACCAGCGCGAACTCAGCCTGGTTGTTGAGCACCTCCTGGCGGGCGGTCTTGGCGGAGACGTACCTGATGTCGAATGAGGATTTCGGCAGAGCCTGCCGAAAGACCGCCGCGTCTGCCCGAGGGGCCACGATGTCGACGGTCCCGCGCCCCCCCTGGAAGAGGCCCCCAAAGATCACTATCAGCAGGAGGGGAACCATCACGTTGAAGACCACGACCTGGCGGTTGCGGGCCAGCAGCAGGAGGTTGGCTCTCGTCAGCGCAACGAGGGGCAGCCAGGGGCTCTCGCTCCGGAAGACGGCCAACGGAGTCGGGGTTGGCGGTTCGCCCGAACTCATGGCTTCCCCCCCGCCTGAATGTGTCGGCCGGTACGGGCCAGAAAGACGTCCTCGAGGCTCGGCGGCCGCACGGAGACATCGCGGAGGGCTCCCTCGCCCAGGCTCTGGTTGAGAGCGGCGAGGATCACCCCCACCTCCCGGCCCTGGAGCTCCCAGCGGCCGTTGGTGTACTCCGCCCGCAGCACGCCAGGCAGCGCCTCCAGCTTGGCCTCAGGGTCGGCGGCGACGCTGATGGTGGCTGCCGCGCCCAGTTCAGCGATCAAAGTGGTGGGCGACCCCTCGGCCACCACCTTGCCCCCGTCGATGATGTACACCAACTCCGCCAGCTGCTCCGCCTCCTCGATGTAGTGAGTGGTCAGCAGGACGGTGCGCCCCTGGCTGTGGAGGTCCTCGATCATCGCCCACGTCTGGCGGCGGCTCAAAGGGTCCAGACCGGTCGTCGGCTCGTCCAGGATGACCAGCTCGGGGTCGTTGCAGAGGGCGAGGGCCAGCTGGAGCCGGCGCTTCTGGCCCCCAGACAACCGGTCGGAGCGGCGGTCGGCAACGTCGGCAAGGTCCACCAGCGCCAGCAGCGCCCTGGCGTCCGACTCAAAGCCGTAGAGCCTGCCGAACAGGGTCAGCGTCTCGGCACAGGTCAGGTCCCCGTAGAGAGCGCCCTCCTGGAGCTGGACTCCCACCCGGCGCCGGGCCTTGTCCGGTTCCTGACCGAGGACCCGGATCTCCCCCGCGTCCGGCCGGCGCAGCCCCTCGATGATCTCCATCGTGGTGGTCTTGCCAGCACCGTTGGGTCCCACGAGGGCCACGATTTGGCCCCGCTGAATCTCCAGATCGATGCCTCGCACCGCCTCCACTGGGCCGTAGCTCTTGCGGAGACCGCGCACCCAAACCGCTGGGCCAGTCTCCTGCGTCGCCGGCCCCGTTAGACCATCTGGAATCTTGGCGCCTCTCCCGTTTGAACTCCGCCAAAGCCCGCCGCTCCGGGCGAAGGTTAGCAGCCGGGCGAAGGTCCGGCGCCCAACCGGAAGCGGGCGCATCGCAGTCTTTGAGTTGACGGCGACCACCGCCCCGGAGCCTCGGGTACCGTTGCGTCGCGTGAAGAGCGTCTGGCAGCGGCTGCGGCGCTGGTTCCCAGTGCGGGTGGCGGCCCGCTACCTCAACCGCAGCGGTCCGAACCTAGCCACCCTGGTGGCCTGGAACATGCTCTTCTCGTTCTTTCCCATCATGGTCCTGGCCGCCACCTTGGCGAGTCTGGTTCCCCATCACGGCGCGGGCCTCGGCCGAGGCCTCACCCAGGCCATCGCCAGCGCCCTCCCCGGCGGTAATGGCACCACCGTGGTCCGGGCACTGAACGCCTTCCACCACCACTCGGGGCTGCTGGCGATCGTGGGGGTGGTGGGGCTGTTGTGGAGCGGCTCCTCGCTCTTCGGAGCCATGGACCAGGCCTTCGCCGGCCTCAGCGAGACCCGGTCTAGGGACTTCATCCCCCAGAAGCTGATGTCCTTCGGGATGATCGTGCTCTTCTCCTGCCTGGTGCTGCCGGTGGTGCTGAGCTCCAGCCTCCTGGCGGTGCTCAAGTCAGTACCCGGCATCCCCTCCCCACTCAGCAGCGGTCCCGCCAGCCTCCTGATCCAGATCTGCTTCGCGGTAGTGGCGGGCACCATCCTCTTCAGCGGCATCTACTTCCTGGTCCCCAAAGTCCGCCGCTCCGCGCGGGCGGTACTGCCGGGGGCGCTCGCGGCAGCAATCCTATTCGAAGCCCTGAGCCTGCTCTTCCCGCTCTACTTCAAGCTCGCCCACGGCTTCAGCACCTACGGCACCACCTTCAGCCTGTTCTTCCTGATCCTGGCCTATGTCTTCTTGCTGTCCCAGATCACGGTGCTGGGCTACGCCGTGATCCTGGAGGACGAACCCGAGGCGGTCCAAAGGGACGCCCAGTCGGCACCGAACTGAGCCTCGATCGCCCGCGCGAACACCCTGGAGGCAGAGGTCGGGAAGAAGGCCGCTATGCCCTGGTGCTGGCGACAACAACCTCGGCCGGGGCAAAGCGCCGGCTCACCACCACGACGTAGTAGATGAGGAACAGATTCGCAATTTCCGTAAGGGGGTAGCTCAGGCTGGTGCCGCTAGCGTGATAGAGCCGGATGCTACCGACTTGGGCTAATAGGCCGTAGATCACCAAGCGCCGGCCGCCCGGCCGGCCTCGGTACATCAACCACCCGCCCGCCAGGCTCAGGAGTGCCCCCAACACACCAGCTAGCTGGTACTCCGCCAACCCGTCGGTCAGGCGCTCACGTCCGACATCGCCGGGAATACGAAGGAGACCGACTGGCCCAGCGACACCGCCTCGGGAATCAGGCCCAGGAAGGACCCGGCGGCGACCACGAGGCCCAAGCTCGGAGCCTCGAAGCGGAGCTTGATCGGTGGATTCTCGGCAAAGGGCGGCCGCACCAGCAGATTGCGCACTGCTTCAGGCTCCGACGTGCTCAACGCCCAAATAGCCGAGCTCGCGGCAGCTATGGCGGGTCGCCCATCCGACCGGTCGGCCACGCTACCTCATGATTGCCTGCGAGCGACACCCGGCGTGACCGCCGAAACTGCCGGCTCGGCCACGGGCCTGCAGCGGCCAATCCTATCCGGCCTGGGCGGACTCCGGCTCCCAAATGCCGGCCCGGTAGAGCCGCCCCGGCAGCTCCCGGCCCAAGGTGCGCTCCAGCTGCCGGGCCACCTGGCAGAGCCCTTCGATGTCGACCCCTACGCTCGCCCCCACCCGCTGCAGCAGGTAGAGCAGGTCCTCACTGCAGATGTTGCCGGTGGACCGGGGGGCGAAGGGGCAGCCCCCGATGCCTCCCACCGAGCCCTCGAACCGCCGCACGCCACCTCGGTACCCGGCCAACGCATTGGCCAGACCCATGCCCCGGGTGTCGTGCAAGTGCAGGGAGAGTTGCTGAAGCGGCACCCGTTCCGCCAGGGCCCCAACCAGGCGCGAGACCTGGTCGGGGTCGGCGACCCCAATGGTGTCGGCGACGCTGATCTCGGAGGCGCCCATCCCGGCCATCTCCGAGGCCAGCTCCACCACCCGCTGCGGCTCCACCCGGCCTTCGTAGGGGCAGCCGAAGGCGACGCTCAGGCTGGCGTCCCAGAGGCAGCCGGAGTGGGCCGCCTCCTGAGACACCTCCCCAATCTCCGCCATGGTCTCCGCCGTCGAGCGGTTGAGGTTGTGTTGGTTGAAGGTGTCGGTCACGCCCACGTTGACGATCACCCGCTTGACCCCCGCCGCCAGGGCTCGCCCCAGGCCCTGCCGGTTCGGCACCAAGACGCGAACCAGGGAGAGCACCTCCGGTCCCCGTTCGGCAATGAGCCGACTCATGACCACCTCCGCGTCGGCCAGCTTGGGCACCCATTTGGGGGACACGAAGGCGGACGCTTCCACCAGGTCGGGACCGCTGTCGAGGAGGCCCCGGATCAGCTCCAGCTTGGCCTCGGTGGGCAGCTCCAGAGGTAGGTTCTGGAGGCCGTCACGGGGCCCCACCTCGGTGAAAAAGATCCGGTCCGGGCCGGCCTCAGAACTCATTCCGAACCGAGTCCAGCCCGGCGCCGGAGCCGATCGAGACCGGACGGCCCGGAGGCTACGGTGACCGCGGACGCTGGCCCGGGGATGGCCACGGGAGCGGTTCGGTCAGCCCGGCGGGCCCGAAAGGCGGCGACCTTGGTGCGGCTGAGGCAGGCCGACGAGCAGAAGCGCCGAGAGCCGTTCTTAGAGGTGTCGATGAAAACCCGGTCGCAGTGGGAGGATCCGCAGACTCCGAGCCGGGCCCCGCCCGGTGAGCCAATGACCACCGCCAGCGCGATCACGCACACGGCGGCCCGGGCGACCGCCCGCCCGGCCTCCTTGTCCTGGCTGTGGAAGTGCAGATGCCAGGCCTCGCCGTCATGCTTAGCGAGCTGGGGGGCGGCCTGGTAGCGGATGAGCAGCGAGTTGACCAGAGCCGCCGCCCGTTCCTGGCGGCCTCGAGCCATCAGCTCGAAGATCGAGCGCAGATCAGCCGCCAGGCGGATCAGCTCCTCCCCCGCCTGCCCTCTCAGATGCACCGATCGCTGGGAGATCTTGGACTCGACCTCCTGGGCTAGCTCCCGCCGGGATACCGCGTCCCGGGGCAACTCCCAGGCGCGACCCCGGGACCAGCCTGGGCTCAGCCGGTTGATCAGCTCCACCGCCGACTCCACTCCTCGATCCGCGTAACTCTCGAACTTCATTTTGAGTGGTACCGCGACCATGTTACCCTGTTATGAGCAACAGCGCCATCACTAGTTACAGTAAGGAGGCAGACCATGTTCGACGGAGATCTCCTCCTCCTCGCCAAGCTTCACCAGCGCGATCTCCGACAGGCGGCCACCCAGGGCCGACCCGAGCGGGAGATGGTGCGGCAGTCGGACGAGGTGAAGCAGCGACGAGCGGCCGCCGAAAAGAAGCTGCTCCAGAGCGGGACCCGCCGGGGCTGAGCGCGGTCGGGCCCCTACCCGGGGGTCCGCCCCCGCGGCGGTTCCCCAACTCCAGCCAGCACCGGGACCCCGGTTTCCCCAAGCTGGGAGCGGTGGCATCTGCCGCCGCCACTCACAAGGACGCCGGAGGCCGCTGAGCGCGCCATTCCCATCCCTCATCGATGGCCTGATCGCGGCTTCTACAGCAAGGAAACGCCCGGCCGGGTCGCTCACCCTGCAATCATGGTCACAGTGCAATCTATCGCGAGCCGACTCCGAGTTCGCCATGCCCCCCGCGCCAGCCCCCGGTGCGTTACCCTCCAAGCTACCCTCCCCGAGCAGGAGTTGGTGCCTTGACCCCTGCCTATAATTCAAGCCGGATGGACGATAAGGTGATGGTCGACCTGCTGGAGCGGGTCGGCAATCTCTTCACGTCCAGCTTGGACCTCAAGGTCAACATCGACTTCACGCTGCGGGCACTCTCGCAGCTGGTGTCGTGTGATGGGGCCACGGTCTTCCTCCTCGATGAGGACGAGACGCGCCTCACGGCGATGGTCACCTTCCCCTACACCGAGCAGGTGAGCAGTGTCGCCTCCTTTGGGTTGGGCGAAGGAATCGTGGGCTGGTCGGTGGCCGAGCGCAAGGCGGCGCGGGTCGAGGACGCCACCTTGGACCCGCGCTTCAAGGCGTTGTCGGCGCCGCATCCCCCCCGCAGCGTCCTGGTAATGCCGCTGGAATCACCCAATCGGGTGGTGGGGGCTCTGACCCTCACCCGGAAGCGGGTCAAGCCGTTCACCGAGCTGGAACAGGCACTGGTGCGGGTAATCTCCAACCAGGCGGCGATCAGCATCGACAACGCCGCCCTGCACGCGGCGGTGCAGCGCCAACTGCAGGAGATCGCCCTCCAGAAGCACGAGCTGGAGGTGGCCAACGCCCAGATCCGGGAGAACAGCCGGCTCAAGAGCGAGTTCTTGGCCAACATGAGCCACGAGCTGCGCACCCCCCTCAACGCCATCTTGGGTTTCAGCGAAATCCTGAAGGACAACCTGGCGGGCAAGATGAGTGCCGCCCAGCAGCACGAGTGCCTGGAGAGCATCCACGCCAGCGGCCGTCACCTCCTCAACCTGGTCAATGACGTCCTCGACCTGAGCAAGATCGAGGCCGGGCGGCTGGAGCTTCAGTACGAAGAATTCGAGTTGGGGGCGTGCATTTCCGAGGTCCTCACCGTGGTCCGGCCACTCGCCGAGCGGGGCGGCGTCACCCTCGAGGTGGCGATCGAGAACGACAGCGTATTGCTGCGTGCCGACAAAGGGAAGTTCAAGCAGGTGCTCTACAACCTGCTCAGCAACTCCATCAAGTTCACCCCCGAAGGCGGCCAGGCCACCGTCAAGGCAAAGGCCAAGCCGCGGGCCGGGCAGCTGGTGCTGCAGGTCAAGGACACTGGGATTGGCATCGATCCGCAGCACCACGACCAGATCTTCAGCGAGTTCTTCCAGGTGCAGGCGGCCGATAACCGTCAGTTCGAGGGCACCGGGCTGGGGCTGGCGCTGGTGCGGCGCCTGGTCGGGCTCCACGGCGGCACCATCAAGGTCGACAGCCAGCTGGGCCGGGGCACCACCATGACGGTGACCCTGCCCCTGCACGGGCTTCGCCCCGACGGCCAGATGCGCAACCGGATCCTCGTGATCGAGGACAATCCCAGCAGCCTAGAGCTATCTACCCTGGTGCTTCGTGGCCAGGGCTTCAGAGTGGACACTGCCACCGATGGCCAGCAGGGGCTGCAGAAGGCCAAGTCTCAACCCTACGACCTCATCCTGATGGACATTCAATTGCCCGGCATCGACGGACTCACCGTGACCCGCCTGCTCAAGGCCGATCCGCGCACCGCCCAGACCCCGATCGTGGCGCTCAGCGCTCGGGCCATGGTTGGTGACGAGAAGGAGGCCCTGGAGGCGGGTTGCTCTGGCTATATCACCAAGCCCATCGCGGTGAAGAACTTCTTGTCCACGGTCACCGAATACCTGGAGGCACAGGGTGCATGAGCGGCGGTAACAAGACCATCCTGCTGGTGGAAGACGATCAGGCCACCCGAGACATCGTCAGGCTCGCCTGCGAGCCACAGCACTACACCGTGGTGGAGACCGGAACCGGCCTGGAAGGGCTGGAGATGGCCCAGCAGACCTCCCCTGACCTGATCATCCTCGACATCAACCTGCCCGGGATGAGCGGGCTCGATGTCTGCCGCAAACTGCGCGCCGACGGCTACAAGGTGCCGATCATCATGCTCACCGCCAAGAGCGACACCATCGACGTGGTGGTGGGCCTAGAGCTGGGGGCGGACGACTACGTCGTCAAGCCCTTCGAGGTCCGCGAGCTGGTGGCGAGGGTGGGAGCGCATCTGCGCCGCTCGGACGTGGCCCCGACCGACCAGCTCAAGGAGCGATTTGAGTTCCCGGGTCTGACGATCGACCTCCGGCGCCGCCAGGTCTACCGGGATGGCGAGGAGGTCCAGCTGACCCTGACCGAGTTCAACCTGCTGGCGCTTCTGGCCAGCCGCCCCGGCCAGGTGATGAGCCGGGCCGAGCTCCTGCGCCGGGTCTGGGGCTATGAGGTGGAGATCGAGACCCGCACGGTGGACGCTCACGTCTACCGGTTGCGGCGCAAGATTGAGCCCTCGGCCGACCGCCCCTCCTACATCCACTCGGTCCCCGGGATCGGCTACCGCTTCGCCGGCTAAGACCGAGCCCCAAGGGGGCGCCTAGCTCAGTAGATGAAGCCCACGAAGTAGCCGAGGGTCGGCGTGATCGTCCGGGTATCGACGACCCCCAGCCCATCGACGTTCATCTCCGACTGCTCCCAGCTGCCGTTGGGCAGGACCTTGGTGACGTAGGCGACGTGACCGTCGTAGCCGTTGTCGAAGACCGCAATCGCGCCGGCCACCGGAACCGGCCCCTCAGGTTCTCGGTAGGCCTGGGCGTTCTCCCACCAGTTGATGGCGTTGCCCGACCAGGGGACGGAGCGCTGGCTGGCGACCCAGTAGGTGCACTCGCCCCAGGGGAAGGGGTCGACGGTGGCGGGCGTGCTGGGGATCACCTCCGGAACCCCGACCTGCGCCGGCCCGAAGTCCGTCGAGGGCAATGAGGTCGGCGATACCGCGCTCGGCATCAAGAGAAAGGTGTGGGGGGCCAGGGTGGTCGCTGCGGTCAGCGCGTTGTAGTTGAGAACCACCCCGGGGCTGACCCGAAAACGGGCCGCGAACGAGCTGAGTGTCTCCCCCGGAAGGACTTGGACCAGAACCGTCGCGCCGGCAGGCGGGATGAGCAGGTCCTGGCCCGTCCCGATGGTCGCCTTCTCGGTGAGGCGGTTGCTCCAGGCCAACTCCTCAGGAGTCGTCTGGTACTTGGCGGCCAGGGTGGCCAGGGTCGCCCCCAGGGGAGCGCTCACCACCGGGGCCGGCACCACCTGGATGGTGCCCGGCACCGCGGCCGGCTTGTCGTAGTACTGCCCGGCCAGGGAGGCCGAAGGGGTCGGCCAGAACGAGACCGATGTGGAAACCGTCTGGATCCCGTTGCGAGACGCAGAGATCCAGCCCGCGACCAGGAGCCCGCAGGCAGCCAAGATCACGGCGATATGGGTAAGACGACTATCAGGACCCGGCAGGAGCTTCTCCCCAGCTGCCTTCGGCGAACAAAGATCTCTCGGTCGATGGCGCCCTCACTCCCTCAAGCTGCGCGCCCGCGCTTTGACCCTACCAGAGCGCTCGGCAGGGTGTCAAAGAAGCCCGAGTTCAGCCGACTTCGGACCGGCTCCCTCGGCTGCGGCCGGCGGCCGGAACTGGCGACCAGACACAACTCGTTGCCCTCGGGGGCTCGCATCCGCCACCAGTGGCCGACGTTCTCCGGCACCTCCTCCATCTCGGTGCCCCGGAGGCGACCGCCCGGGCTCGCGCCACCGCCAGATCATCGAGGGCCAGGTCGAGATGGAGCCGGTTCTTACCCACCATCGACCCCGGAACCAGCTGGGGCAGCACCGAGAGCCCGGTCGGGAGCGGCTCGAGGACTCAGTAGGGAGTGCTTTGCTCGGTGATCCCCATCCCCCGGGAGCGAGGCCCAGAACTCGGCGATCGGCTGGAGATCGTCGCAATCGATGATGACATCGGCCAGCTGGCCGATCGCACCCCCAGAATTGCTCACCTTCGCTCCCGGTCCCTGGGTATCCTGAGGACCTCGATGCCATTCAACCTTGACTGCCTGGGCCGGGTCTACACGGCGACGCCGGAGGTGCTGGACCGGAGTCGGCACGACAGCTATGCCCAAGCGGTCGGGGCAGCGCCGGAAAAAGGTGACGGCTACGCCCGGCCGCTCGCCTGCTTCGCCGCGGTCTACCTGCTCTGGCCGGTCGTCCCGCAGTTGTTCAGCGACCCCGAGGTCGGCCTCGATGTCGAGCACCTGCTCCACGGCGAGCAGGAGTTCTCATTCGAGCGACCGCTCGCCTTCGACGAGGCGATTACCCCCGAGGGCGTCATCTTTCAGGTCGACCGGCGCCGCGGCATGGTCTTCCTGGATTTCCGCTGTGAGGGGCGAGACGACGCCAGCAAGGTGGTGGCCCGCTCCCGCAGTCTCTTCATCGTGAGGGAGGCTGGATGAGCGATCCGACCGTTCTGAGCCGGTTCCCTCCCGAGGTGGGCGAGGAGCCACCCGAGCAGCGGCGGGTCGTGACCCAGCAGGTGATCTCGGCCTACGCCGAGGCCTCGGGAGACCAGAACCCCATCCACCTCGACCCGGAATTCGCCAGAACGGCGGGGCTGCCGGCCACGATCGCCCACGGCCTGCTCACCCTGGGGACGGTCTGCGCCGGGATCGAGAGCTGGGCGGGAGAACACGCCTGGGCCTCGCGCGTGTCCTGCCGGTTCTCCGCTCCGGTGCCGGCCGGCGAGGAGCTGAGATGCACGGCCGTCGTGACCGCGGCCGACGCGGAATCGGCCACCGTGGAGCTGCAGGTGCTGGTGTCAACCGGAGAGCGCGCGCTGACCCGCGCCAGGGTCGAGCTGCGCGCTTTGAGCGAGCTCTAGCTGATGCCCCTGGACTTCGCTCCCACCCCCGAGCAGGAGGAGATCCGGGCCCTCGCCCACCAGTTCGCCGAGCAGGAGATCCGCCCGGTGGCAGCCGATTACGATGAGCGGGAGGAGACTCCCTGGGAGGTCATCCGCAAGGCCCACGAGGTGGGACTGGGGGCGGCGGCCTGGTTCCCCACCGAGTATGGAGGGGGCGGGCTCGATCCCCTCACCGGGCTGCTCCTCGCCGAGGAGCTCGCCTGGGGGGACGCGGGGATCGCGGTCAGCATCTCGGCCAGCTCGCTAGCGGGGGCGGGGATCCTGGCCATGGGTACCGACGAGCAGAAGGCCCGCTACCTGGGGATGCTTTGTGACCCCAAGGCGGTGCGTTTGGCGGCTATGGGCCTGACCGAGCCGGAGTCTGGCTCGGACTCCCTGGCACTGCGCACCACCGCGGTGAGGGTCGACGGCGGCTATCTCCTCAACGGGACCAAGCAGTTCTGCACCAACGGCGGCATCGCCGACGTCCAGGTGATCTTCGCCACCCTGGACCGCAGCCTGGGCCCGGCCGGGATCGCCGCCTTTGTGGTGGAGAAGGGCAATCCCGGCATGCGCCAGGGTCGCAAGGAACGCAAGCTGGGCGTGAGGGCCTCTCACACGGCCCAGGTGATCCTGGAGGACTGCTTCGTGGTGACGGAGGCCCGGCTGGGCTTCGACGCCTCAGGTGCGAGCCAGGGGCCGGGCGCCGCAGGGGCGATGGTGATGCTGGAGGCGACCCGTCCGGCGGTGGCCGCAGGAGCGCTGGGGATCGCCCGGGCCGCGTTCGAATATGCCCGCGACTATTCGCTGAGCCGGGAGCAGTTCGGCAAGCCGATCGCCCGCCACCAGGCCATCGCCTTCAAGATTGCCGACATGGCGACCGAGATCGATGCGGCCCGGCTGCTGATCTGGCGGGCCGGTTGGATGGTTACCGCTGGTCGGAGCTTCACCCGGGCCGAGGGCAGCATGGCCAAGCTGATGGCGGGCGATGTCGCGATGCGGGTGACCGTGGAGGCGGTGCAGATCCTCGGCGGCTACGGGTACATGAAGGACTACCCGGTGGAGCGCTGGATGCGCGACGCCAAGATCTACCAGATCTGGGAGGGCACCGCTGAGATCCAGAGGCTGGTGATCGCCCGAGCCATCCTGGGCGTCCGCGTCTGATCCAATGCCGGGCCGGCTCGGAGTCGGCGCGCCGGCTCCGGCGACGCCGAGGCGGAGCTACCCAGTCAGCAGGTGCTGCAGGTTGAGCGCACCTTTGGGAGCGGTGATGTTGAATCTCCTCCCGAAATCGCGGAAGTCAACGTAGCCAGTGCTGGCCTCCACCCAACGAAGGGGATACGGCGCGCCGGTCGTCGCGACGTAGATGGTCCCGGCGTGGGGCTCCGTGACGGAGATCACCGGCTGGCCCTCGAAGCGGCTCCCCTTGCCCTTGACCGAGGACTTGGCATCCTTGGTGAGCTGCTGGGCGAGCGCCTTCGGCGAGGTGAGACTGCCGAAGACCTGGGTGAGCTCGGCGGCGGTGGAGCTGCTGGCGGCGATGTAGACCCAGCGATTGCCGAGTGCCGACTGCAGGCTGGCACCCCCAACCTGGCTCCAGAGGGTCTTACTGCGGAAGTAGTCGATTCCGTGCAACTCCTCCGCCTGAAAGGAGAGGGTGGACGAGGTGAAGGTGCCCCCACCCACGTTCTTTCCCTCGATGTCGAAGGTGAGGGAGGCCTCGCTGCCCTGGGTGGTGGAGGTGGCCTGGATTTCGAGGGTCCGGGCCGACTGCAGCGCTTGGCCGGCAGCATTCACGATCGCGAACGCAGATTCCTTCTGGACACCGTTGGGTGCGGCTGCGCAAGAGGTGAGGAGCAGGGCCGCGCTGATCACGGCCGCGCCGAGGGCCACGCGGCGGTGAGGCGAGCGACCGGCACCGCTGGTCAGGGATGGGGGGTGCGTCAATTGGGTTCCTAGCGCGGCGCCGGCAAGCGCCACCGCAATCGCTGTTCCGAGCCGCGAAGGTCTCTCCACGGCGATTGCCTGCTGCTGCTGCTGACCTCGGCATCGTAGTCCAAGGCGGCCAGTCGGCACCTCCCCACAAGTCGAGCCGGGACCCGCTCCCGGGCGGAAGACCGGGGCGCAGAACCCGGCTGCGGGACCTCGCCTCCAGAGGGCTAAACTCGGGCCCATGGCGATGTTCGACCTCTCCGGCAAGGTGGCTCTGGTAACCGGCGCTTCCCGCGGGCTGGGCCGGGCCGACTGCCTCGCGCTGGCTCGCGCCGGAGCCGACGTGGTGGTGACTGACATCCTCATCGAGTCCGACCCGGAACTCCTCCAGGTGGCGCAGCGCACCGCCAGCGTGCTGGCCCAGGTGATGGCGGCCGGAAACGTGGTGTATGCCGAACAGACCGCCGAGGAGATCCGCCAGATGGGACGGCGCTCCAGGGCTTTCCAGATGGACGTCACCGACCGCCAGCAGGTGGCAGCGGTGATGGAGCAAGCTGCGGCCGAGTTCGGCGGGATCGACATCCTGGTCAATAACGCCGGCACTCTGGATCACCTGGGCCAGCTGGCTGACCAGTCCTTTGATCTCTGGGAGCGCGACCTGCGGGTCAACCTGAGCGGCGCCTTCAACTGCACCCAGGCAGCCTGGCCTTTCCTCAGGGAGGGCGGCTTCGGACGGCTGATTTACATGTCCTCAGTGGCTGGCACCCAGGGGGGGTTCGGCCAAGCGAGTTACAGCACCACCAAGGCGGGGCTGCTGGGCCTGATGCGCTCGGCGGCGCTGGAGGGCGCCCGCCACGGGATCACCAGCAACGCCATCGTGCCTGGGGTTATCGCCACCGAGGCCTTCAACACCGGCCCGCCCAGCATGCGCGAGCGGATGGTGCTGCGCACGGCGATGCGGGAACCCGGACGGCCCGAGGACGTCGCCCACGCGATTTGCTTTTTGGCCAGCCCCGAAGCGGGATACATCACCGGGGTGGCTCTGCCGGTGGCGGGAGGGATCGATCTCTTCACCTTTTGAGGTGAGCTAGGAACCCAAGCTGGGTCCAACTTCGGTTCTCCCCTGGTATAGTGGCGGCCGCCAGACGATGTCCCGGGCGGCGATTCAAGGCACGACCGAGCAGTCCTGGCCAGAACGCGATTTGGAGGATGCTCGGATTGAGCCTCGCCGACGTTACCCTAACCTGCCGCGAGTGCGGCTCGGAGTTCGTCTTCACTGCCGGAGAGCAGCAGTTCTACCAGTCGAAGGGGCTGGTCAACCAGCCCACCAGGTGTCAGCCGTGCCGACAGCTGGCCAAGGCCTCGCGCCAGGGTGGTTCGAGTGGTTCGAACGGTTACGCCTCAGCTGGTCCTAGGCCACCGCGCCAGATGTACGACGTGGTCTGCGCGGACTGCGGGAACATGACCCAGGTCCCCTTCCAGCCCAAGTACGACCGTCCGGTGTACTGCAGCAACTGCTTCGAGAACCATCGGGCCGCACGCTAATCCCGGGGCGGCGCCGGCGCCAGCCGACGCAGGGCCCCAAACCCTTCCTCTAAGGCCTTCGAATCGACCGCGCTGGCCCGAATGATGACGCCCCCCGCAGCCTGGGGATAGGAGCCGAAGCTCAGCTGCGGATAGGTGCTCTCCAACTCGGTCAGCACCGGGAAGAAGCTCGACTCCGCGACGCCTGAGAAGTACAGCTCCCGGTAGTGCCGTCCGCCCTCCCCCTTCAGGTAGACGGGCTCAATCTCCTCCTCGAAAATCGCCCGCAGCTCCGTCGGCACCCCAGGTAGGACAAACAGCCAGCACGGCTCCCCTTGGCTGGATATCTCGATCGCCAGCGGGGGAGCACCTCCGACCGGGTTGCGGAGCACGGTCGCTCCCAGGGGAATCAGAGCCATCTTGAGGGTGCCCAGGTTCGGCTCTGGGCTGTTCGCTCTCCCCTCCCGAAAACGCTGGGCCACCCGCTCTCTGACGTTGGCCAGGACCAAGGGGTCCTCGACCAGCCCCACCCCCAGCATCGTGGCCACGGCGGCCATGGTGCGGTCGTCCGGAGTCGGGCCCAATCCACCACAGCAGAACACCCGATCGGCGCCCCCCGCGACGGTCGCCCGCAACTCCTCGGCGAGGGCGTCCACCCGGTCCGGGACGACCACAATCCGAGAGCAGGGATAAGGTCCCCCACTGAGCCGGCGGGCGAGCCAGGCCGAGTTGGTGTCCATGGTGTGGCCCGAGAGCAGCTCATCACCCACCGCTACGATCCAGCTGACCAAGGTTCTTCCTGCTCCTGCGCTCGCCACCGGTGCGGAATCCGCCGCTGTTCGGGTCCCATGATGCCCCTCCGCGTCGAGGATGGGCCGGCCGGGCAGGGGCGGAGATGGTCCTCGGGGCTCCCCTCGCCGATATAATTCGACGGCTCCGGTCAGCGCCGCTCGCGGGCACCGCACCGGACGGCGCGCCTCTCTTTCTGCTCACATGCCGCCGCGCGCGGCCGGAGGATCACACCGCAATGACTCGAACCGTGCTGATTCCGGTGCTAGTCGCCGGACTGCTGGCCCTGGCCTACGGAGCCATCCTGGCCTTCTGGGTGATGCGACGGTCGGCCGGCAACGAGAAGATGCAGGAGATCGGCCAGGCGATCAGGGAGGGGGCCTCCGCCTACCTCAACCGGCAGTACATGATCATCGCCGTCATCGGCCTGGTGCTGGCCCTCGTGCTGTTCCTAGGTGGGCTGGTCAGCCCGGCCCTAGGCTGGAAGACCGCCCTTCTGTTCATCTTCGGGGCGGTGCTCTCCGCCAGCGCGGGCTACGTCGGCATGAACGTCTCGGTGCGCAGCAACTACCGGACGGCCGAGGCCGCCCGCAGCGGCCTGGGCCCGGCCCTCAAGGTGGCGTTCAACGGGGGCGCCGTGACCGGATTCTTCGTGGTTGGTTTCGGCCTCTTGGGGGTCACCATCGCGTTCTGGATCCTGGATCAGCCATCCGCCATCGTGGGGCTGGCCTTCGGCGCCTCACTGATCTCCGTCTTCGCCCGCCTGGGTGGGGGCATCTACACCAAGGCCGCCGACGTCGGCGCCGACTTGGTGGGGAAGATCGAGGCCGGCATCCCCGAGGATGACCCGCGCAATCCCGCCGTGATCGCGGACAACGTGGGTGACAACGTGGGCGACTGCGCCGGGATGGCCGCCGACCTGTTCGAGACCTACGCGGTGACCGCGGTGGCGGCCATGCTGCTGGGCGGCCTGGAGTTCCACAACTTCGGCCTCACCGTCTATCCGCTGCTCCTCGGCGCCATCAGCATCGTGGCCTCGATCTTCGGCACCCTCTTCGTCAAGATCGGCAAGGGCGGCTGGATCATGGGCGCCCTCTACCGAGGTCTGGTCTCGGCAGGGATCTTCGCCATCGTCGGCTTCCTGATCGTGACCCTGGTGCTGAGAGGCAACGGCGGGCTCTCGGCGAAGGTCCTGGGCCACCCGGTGCTTAACCTGTTCTGGGCCGGGGTGATCGGGATAGTGATCACCATCCTGATCGTGGCCATCACCGAGTACTTCACGGGCGGCCAGTTCAACCCCGTCAAGAGCATCGCGAAGGCCTCCCAGACCGGTCACGCCACCAACATCATCGCTGGGCTGGCCGTGGGACTGGAGGCGGCGGCGCCCCCGGTCCTGGTGATCGGGATCGGGATCCTGGGCGCCTACGCCCTGGCCGGTCTCTACGGCATCGCCATCGCCGCCATGAGCCTGCTCAGCATGGTGGGCATCGTGGTCGCCATCGACGCCTACGGCCCGATCACCGACAACGCTGGGGGGATCGCCGAGATGGCCAAGCTGCCCGAGTCGGTGAGGGCCGTCACCGACCCCTTGGACGCGGTCGGCAACACCACCAAGGCGGTCACCAAGGGCTACGCCATCGGCTCGGC
>OCZT010003273.1_pt1 | contig 16606 bp, 13 predicted proteins | sample 1539031 | NCBI WGS metagenome assembly OCZT01 (sample SAMEA3539308, study PRJEB22396) | soil metagenome | biome: tundra; feature: field; material: soil | place: USA | collected 2010-05 | depth 0.15 m | reverse complement strand
GCCGCCCAGCATGAGTTCCGAGGAATGCAGCATGAACTCCACATAGGGCCGGTGTTCCGCAATGGCCCGCCCCAAAATGCGGAGCATGGCGCTGGTGTTCCCGCCGTTGGGGCGCAGCCAGCTCAGCGGCGGCATCAGGCGGTTCAGCGCCCTCCGGAGTGGGTTCCGGGAGTCGAGTCGCGCCCTTAGGCGGTCGGCTCGGGGCCACAGGCGCATAATGGTCACGGGCACTTCAAGAAGTGCGCTCCCTCCCGGTTTGCACACGTCATTGAAGTCCAGGAAATAGGGATTTGACGGCGCCACCGAGTAATCGGGCCCTTCCGATTTGCCCGGCGAAGACCTCCAGGACACGCCTGGGGTCACCGAGCAGTCCACCAAATAGCCCTGATGGCTCAACGCCCGCGCATATTCGCCGTTAAAGCCCCACCGCCCGGCCCGATGGCTGGTGATCGGGCACTCGAATGTCTGCTCGAGAAGCGCCGTCTGCGCCGCCACTTTGGCCCACAGGATCTCCGCCGGGTATTCGGTCAGATACGGCTTGCAACTGAGATCGTCGGCGGTCAGGGCGTAATCCGGAGGCGAGTTCCACGCGTGAATATGGCAGCCAATCTCCGCGGCCGATCTGCGCAGGACCTCGCGCGCAAAGCGCCCGAATACCGGGCACCGCGCCATCTCGTAGTTCACCAGGTAGGTCGGCTTGAGCCCATATTCCTCGCAAACCTGCTGAAATCTCGGCAGGAAGCCCGAGTTCCGGGTGGTGATCCGGCGCGAGTCGGACCACAGGTTATCTCCCTCGGTATCGATCGTGATCAGAAACGCGGGACGATCCATCGAAGCCGCTACTGTAACATGCCGCGCTCGCGCCAGGAACGGCTTCAAATGCATCCCATGGGTACCGCGCTATGATGCCGCTATGTTAGTACCTGGAGTAGGGGACCTGGGACATTCTCCCTGTCGTGGCGAGCCTGAGAAGGGCCCGGAGTTCGAGACGGAGAATGCAGCCGGCAGCGTATACCACTCTGCCGGCGACGCCGCCCTTGCGAATGCCAGCGCGCCGGATCTGCTTCGAATACATGTCCCTGCCAGACCCGCGGCCAAGCACGGTCTCATACAAGGACCGGTGCTTCCAAACAACCCGCAGCTGGGAACGCAAATAAGGCCACCAATGGTTTGTCAGCCGCTCCCTGCGCCGGCGGTCCACTCGGACGAACGGCTGCTCCAAGTGGAGCGCCTTGTAGCCCGCCGCGGCGAACCGTATCCAGAATTCCTGGTCCTCTATGGGTGGAAACTCCCTATCGAATCCCCCAAGGGCCTTCAATACCGGCTGCCGGACCAACATTGTCTGCAGCAGAGCAGGAGTTCCTTCAAGAGCGGCCTTCAGGGTTATAATCTCGACCGCGTGCCCCCGGACAACAACCTCCTTGTTGCCATCATAAACGGCGACAAAAGAGGAGGTCACCGCTGCCAACTCAGGCGTCTGCTTGAGTATGTTCCATTGCCGCTCCAACTTGTCTGGCACCCAGACATCGTCGTCGTCGAGAAATGCCAGGAATTCTCCGCTCGCCGCATCCATCCCCACGTTTCTGGCCTGTGCCGGTCCGACATTCTTGTCAATGTAGATAATTCGCGCAATGCCGGCATAGTCCGACAGGCGGCTACGCTGGTCCTGGTCTGATGCATCATCGACAATCAGGATTTCAGCGGGCTTTATTGTCTGTTGCTGAATGGACGCGAGGGCCGCTCCGATCAGTTGGCAACGGTTGTGGTGTGGGATGATCACGGAGATTGGGGCTGTGCTGGGCATGGACGTTCTCAACGACGGCTCGTTACGGACCATATCAAGAAGGGCTCCGGCTTCCACTGTGGTGTCCCGAATCACCAATTGGCGCTTCGCGCCATCACGCAGTCCATTTCGATAGCGCAGAGCTGATCAACATCCCGCACAACTGGCATGAAATCTACCACCCGAAAGCCTTGCCCCCGAAAAGCCTCGAGGGCCTCGGCGTAACTCGGCATCCCTTCGTAAATCGCGCGAAAAGAGACCTCCGTTTGAAGCGCCAGGACGTTCGGCAGGATTCTCTCCGCTCCCTGCAGTACTTGGAGATCGAAGCCCTGTGTGTCCAACCTGAGGTAAAGGCGCGGTGACGGAATCCCCGCTGTGCACTCCTCAAAAACCTCGTCGAGGCGCCGTACCTCGACGGTTTCTGTGCGCACCACGCGGTTCCGTGGGAACCGGCGCTGCGACTCTTTTAGGGGCATCAAAAGAGAGCTGAAGTCATCACTGTCTGTAACGTGGATTTCGGCCCGGCCAGCCGATGGCCCGAGCGCGAAGCGGAACGCCCTCCAGCACGCGTCCCGCGCGGCACGCTGGGACAAGGCGTCGAAACTAGTGGAAACCGGCTCAAAGGAGAGGATCCAATCGGGGTAGCCAATCGCGCGAAGCGTCTCTCCGTACTGACCATGATTTGCTCCCACGTCGAGTATGCAGTTGATGGAGAGCATCCGGAAAATGTTCCGCAATACATTACGGCAGCGTACCCAATCGCTCGGAGGATAGGGGACCAATTCAAGACCGGTAGCGCGCAACCCGGCCTGGATGAATCTGCCAAGCTTCATTGCGGTCTCGCTTTCTTAAGGCCTTTCTCTGAGCTTTCGCTCCCGTGAAATCTGGCGCAGAAGGCGCCGCGACAGGCCCCTCGACGAGAAGGGTTGTAGCTGGCCGGACCAAATCGGTTCCCCGTCACCGTTCACCCTCGATTTTACGTTTCATTCTATCCGAACGCATTTCCTTGAGCAACCACGTGTTCTGCCTGGACGGGAAGAAAGCGCCAGAGCGCAGGTCGGCCGCTAGCCCCGCCGTTCTCCTCGGAACGAGGCGCCGTACTCCGCCGTTTCGGGAATCACCGTTCCAAGGCAAAACCGAACGCCTGTAAGTCGGCTTGCAAGTCGGCGTAAGGATAACCGGCATTCACATGACTCTCGCCCGTGATGAGGCGGACGTTGCGCAGCCAGCTATTGTTACGGTGCAGGACAGCCTTCTCGGCGCCCTCGATATCGATCTTCAATACATCGATCGTATCCCACCCCATCTCGCTCATGATCTGCGACACTGGGATCACAGGCACGGGGACCACCTTCGAGGAACCCTCCACGGGGTACACCGAGTTGCACTCGGGATGGGTGGAGATATACAGATCGACGGTTCCCGATTCCGCTCCCACCGCCGCCTCGAAAATCCGCGCACGGATGCCATTTAGCGCAACGGCGCGCTTCAGCAGCGGAATATTGTGCGGGGAAGGCTCCACGCAGGCGATTTCCGCCTGCGGAAAGAGCCGGCTCAGGTATACGGTGGCCATGCCGATATTGGCCCCAGGTCGAGAATTCGCCGGACACCCGACGCCTCCAACAGGTAGTCCTGCCGCAGGAAGGTCCGGGCCAGCGCCACGTGATCGTAGGCGTTGGCCCGTAGGAGTACCTTGCCCATTCCGGAAGATCGATGGTTACCGTATCCGGAAAGAGCTTTTGCAGCGCGGCGCGGCGGCCAAAGTAGTAGGAACCGAACAAGCTCGCGGTCGAACGCCAATCAAGCCGTAACTGCCGCGCCAAGGCCCACAGATGGGCCGGTTGCCGTAAGCTGATCACGGCCGTGTGCTCTCTTTCATCGAGCGACCGTCCTCTTGCCGTAGTTGCGCACTTTCACCTCTGTCACGTCTCAGGGACCCTGACCTCCGCTATTGTATCGGAAAACAAAACCGGCGCGGCAATGCGGCAATGAGAGCCGGGTTAGAATGGGCCTTCGCACGATAGCGATCCCATGTCGTCACCGACCCCGGCACCTTCCATTTCCGCGCGCCGCCTGTTCCGGGACATGGCGCAAGGCAGCGGGATCTACCTGCTTGGTTTCATCCTGCAGCGCATGGCGTCGCTGCTCATGATCCCGATCACCACCCGGTTCCTCTCGCCGGCCGATTATGGCGTCGCGGATCTGCTGGAACAGTCCTCCAGCGTGATCTCCATGCTGGTGGGCGGCCGCCTCGCGTCGGCCCTCGGCTATTTCTATTTTCAAGCGGATTCCGAGGAAGCCCGCCGTCCGGTGGTGAGCACCACGATCCTGGGAGCGGCGGCGCTGGGCCTTCTCGCGGGCGCGATATTCTGGCCGTTTTCGGGCCGCTTGTCTCAGCTCGTTTTTGGCGATCCTTCGGCCGGGCGCTACTTTCGCATTGTCTTTGTGTGCTTCCCCACGGCCTATGCCCTGGATGCGATTTTCACCCTGTACCGTGTGGAAAACCGCCCGGGTCTCTACACGGCGATGTCCCTGATCCGCATGGCCCTGCAGATGGCCGGCATCGTGGTGCTGGTGGCCCTGTTCCGCATGCGCGTCGCCGGCATGATGTGGGCGGCGGTCATCTCCTTCACCGTGATGGCCATCGGGATGGGCATCGGCGTCTTTCGCCGCATGGCGCCGGCGTTCGATCTTCAAGTTTTCGGCCGCATGGTGCGGTATTCGATGCCGCTCGCCCTGGGTGGAATCGCGGCGGCGTTCATCAACGTCGGGGACCGCTTCATCCTGCCGCACTATCGCCCTCTCGGCGAGTTGGGCATATACGTTCTTGCCTGCAAGATCGGGATGCTGACGATGTATATCTATGGATCGTTTCAGGTCTACTGGAGCGCCCAGGTGTTTCAGATCATGCGGCGCGACGATGCGGAGCCGGTTTTCGCACGCATGTTCACCTACGTAGTTCTAGGCATGTCGTTCAGCGGACTGGCCATCGCCGTTTGCGCGCATCCCGCCGTGCGCCTCCTGGCGGCTCCCGCGTTTCAGGGTGCAACGGCGCTGGTTCCGGTCATTGTGGCCGCCTACTGCGTCAGGGGCATCGGCGAATTTCTGCGCTGTCTTTTTCTGGTGGAGGGCAGGCCGGGGTACGACGCCGTCTGCAATTGGCTAGGCGCCGTGGTGTGCCTCGTGGCATACCTGGTCCTGATTCCAAAGTTCGGCGCCTGGGGAGCCGCGTACGCCACTCTCGCCGCGTTCATCGCCCTCGGCATCGTCTCCGTGGTATGGACGTACCGGCTGAGGCCCTACCGGGTGGAAACCGGGCGGCTGGTCAAGATCTGCGTTGCGTCCGCCGCCGCTGCGACGCCTTATGCCGTGATCCACCCTTCCTCCCTGCCTGGGTTGATCGGCATGGCGGCGCTCAGCCTGGCTTTGTTCCCCCTGGTCCTGTGGATTCTGCGCTTCCCGACCGCCGGCGAGTTGCAACTGAGCTGGAAGGCGCTCCACTCGCTGGCGCAGTTACGCGGCCGTGGGGAGAGGGGAGCGAAGTTCAGCGCCTGAATAAGACGGGGCAGTCGCCGCGTGGGCACTGAAAAGACGGAATTTCCCGGTTCGGGCTTTTACCGGCAGGGCGACAACCGCGCCTGGCGGGGGCGAAGGCGGCTCCCGGAGGGAAAAATGCGACTCGCATCAAAGCGAAGGTGTAGCGCTCCCAGGCGGTCGTGGGCTACAATCGACAAACGAATGATAAACTTCGCGTTGCTGAAACGCTGGATTTTCGGGGCGGCGGAGGCCGGCCAGTTGAACGCCCTGTCTCGTAGGCTTTACGGTCGGTCGATCGCGGTGCTCTGCTATCACGGTGTGGTCGAAGAGGATCGGAGCGCCGACCGCGCGCTGTATGGAAACACCGTGAATATCCGAGAATTCGAGAGCCACCTGGATTATCTCGTCAAGCGGTTCGCGCCGATCTCAGGGGCTCACTTCATAGCGGCCTTGACGGAAGGGAAGTCATTGCCGAGAAATCCAGTCGTTGTTACTTTTGACGATGGCTACCGGAATAATTTCACTCATGCGGCACCGATCTTGCTGAGGAAGGGCGTCCCGGCAGTCTTTCATCTGACAACAGGCTATATCGGTAGTCAGGCGATTCTGTGGACCGAGGAGATTTTGCTTCGCGTGCTCGACTGGCCGGAATCGACGTTGAATGCACCCGTGGGTTCATTTCGCCTTCCGGGACTTGCTACTTGGTCCGAACGTTTTCGAGTCGCCAAAGATATCAGCCAGGCTTGCAAGCGGGTTCCGGCCGAGTCCCGCGACGAATTCCTGACTTCGCTGCGGTCGAAGACCCCGCCAATCCCTTCGCGCTATGACTCCGAGGCCCATGACTTCATGAATTGGACAGAGGCGCGACGGCTGGCCGAGCAGGGATTCGAGATTGGCTCCCATACGGTATCCCACCCGATCCTCACCGGCCTGACTGCCGGGACGCTGGCTGCCGAACTGCGCGAAAGCCGAGCCACCATCGAGCGGCAGACCCGATCGTCTTGCACCGTTATCGCCTATCCGAACGGTTCTAGGGACGACTATTCGGACGTGGTCATTCGTGAAACGGAGAAAGCGGGGTATCGCGTGGCTTTCTCAGTCGAGGATCGCCGGGCAGGCACGTCTCCCCGACGCTTTGCGGTTCCCCGGCTGGGAATTCCCGGCCATGTCCCCCTGCCCATTTTCTTCTCCAAAGTCAGCGGTCTCTATGCGCTCTTAGGGCGTGGGAGGTGAGAGCGCCGATGGTCGCTGAAATGGCCACGTCGTTCTCCGAACTCGAGCGACTGAAGGAAGACTGGGACCGCCTGGCAATGGCTCGCCCGACGCCGGAAGTGTTCCACACCTTCGCATGGGCGCGGGCATGGTGGGAGGGGTATGGCCGAGGTTACGAAGTCTTTTCCCCGGTCGTCCGCGATGCGAACGGCGGGGTGGTTGCCATCTGGCCCCTGGCGCGGCGCAACGCGGAAATACGAGCCTTCGGCGATGGCGCTTCCGATCACAACGATCTGCTGGCCAGTCCCGAGAATGCACAGCCCGCATTACAAGCGGCGCTCGATCTGCTGCTCGAGAATGGCGAGACCTGGGAGACCGGGATCATCACGAATGTTTCCGAGCGTGGCCTCTTGCTGGAGGCAGCTAGAGGCATCGCGGGGGCGTCACGAGCGCGCTTGGAGATTGTTGGGGGAGGCAAAGGTTGGGCGGCAGTTGGCGAGGCGGGGGCGGCTCATTTCCTGGGCCTGGCCCGAAAGGAGAGGCTCCGGAAGTACAGGAAGAAACTGGAGCGGCTCGGTCCAGTGACGTTCCGGCACATCGAAGACCCCGAAGAGATCAAGGGTCATTTACCCACTTTCCAGCGCCAGCACATCGAGCGGTGGGCGCGTTTGGGAATGAAAAGTCAGTTTCTCGACGCTTCGAGCAAGGGCTACTATTCGGCACTGATAGACTGTCTTTCACCTCTTGGGCCGCTTCGATTCTCCGTGCTCGAGGTGGGCGAACGACCCGTGGCTTATCATCTCGGATTCGAATGTGCCGGGAGGTACGTCTGGTACAAGCCCACGTTCGATGTGGAACTGTGGGATCTCAGTCCAGGACAAGTGCTCTTGCAGAGCGTTTTTCAGTATTGCGCCTCCGCCGGCATAAAGGAGTTGGACTTCACGATAGGCGACGAAGCGTACAAGAGCCGCTTCTCCAACGTTACCTACGGCTACTTTCAAATACATCTCTTTAGTCATTGGTCGGCGAGGAAATATGTACTGCGCGCGCGCGAACAGCTCAAGAGGAGTCCCCTGCATAATTGGTCGAAGTCCCACTGGCTTCGAGACAGAGACTGGCTTAGGCGTTTGTGGCGGGCCCTCCGGTAAAGCCGGGGCCACAATGGCGTAGCCGGCTCTCCGGAACTTAGATCGGGGGCGCGGGAATTCTCGGCGGCTCTCCGGCGATTTCCTCCAACGGACCCGAATTCAAGGTCTGAGATAACAGGTTAGGCGCCCCTTGGGAGTGACGAGCCCGGCACGCCACACGCTGGGCGCGGCGTCCGGAGCGCTATTACCCGTCTCATATAGACAGACGGCCTCATAGCTGTCCGCGGCAGCCAATATCCGTGCCCTGGTAGCATCGGGCGAGTAAGAGCGGATGGACGCATCCGGAAAGTAGTACTGTAAACTTGGCAGGCATTCGAACGGGACAAGCACTTTGGCGGAGGGACGGCCGCGCATGAACCCTATCAGGCTGGCGGCTCGGTCGTCCACGGAACTGGAGCGCGCCACCCGTGCCTGAACCTCACGGTGCGAGACAAACAAGAGGACGCCAAACAACGCCGCGACCGCACCGGCCTGGAGCACTGTCGGAATGCGTTTTGCGCGCTCCACCAGAAGAACGGCGGCGGTCACGTAAAGTGGCGCAAAAAGGGATGAGATGTAGCGCGCGCCCTCCGACGTATTCCTGAAAATCGCCATCGTCAGCAACAAGGCGTAGACAAAGAACGGCAGCAATTGCGCACGGCGCGGCGAGCGCCATAACAGAAACGCGCCGGCCGCCACACAAACCGAGACCGTCAGCATATCCGCGGGAATCTGACGCAACAGAAGCCGCCACCCGTCCAGGGGCGCCACATCCCCGCCGAACGACTCGCGGCGGGTCGCGGACATGAATACGATAAACGCGAACCCCTGTACGATGGTGAGTTTCAGGATGCTGGAAGGCCAGAGAACCAAGCACACTCCGGCTATTAGAAGCACGGTATTGCGGGCAAAGCGAAGGTAGTCGCGCCGGGTCCACTGCGCAAAGAATTCCTTGCGCACGAAGGCCACGGTGATCGCCAGCACCAGGAACAGCAGCACCGCGAATTCGAGCGCGCACAACGAAACGGCGCACAGCGCCGCGGCCCAATAAAACCTCTTCCTGGACGGCGCGGCCGCCAGCTTGGAGATGGTGAACAGGGTGACGATAGAGAGCCAAAGAAACGGCGCGTGGGAGGAGACCGCCGCGACGGTAGTAATATTGTTGACGCAGAACAAGTAGCAGGCCGAAGCCGCCACGGCCGCGATGCGAAACCGCGGGCCGAAAACCCACAAGATGCCCGCGTAGACGGTCAAGAAGGTCAGCCAATGGAAGGCCAAACTCGCCAATCGCATGCGCGCCTCGCCGCTGCCGCCGAGAGCGCTCGCTGCAATCAGCCAGTACGAATTGAGCGGCCCATGATAATGGCGAAGGAACATAGAATCCCGCCTGCCGCGGACATACTCGGAAACCTCCGTGCGGGTCGATTCCTTGCGCGCGAGTTTCAGCCCGGCATTCACAAACTGCGGAAGCGACATGGCATTCGTGTCCAGGTAGTTCCCGGCGATTCCGAGTCGTACGCACATCATGTAATCCGACTCGTCATACCCGAACGGCGCGGGAGACGCGGCCTTATGAAAAAGGCCAAAGAAGAGGACGGAACATGCGGTGAGGTACAAGACATCGAAAAGACGCGAAGGCATGGCTGAAAATTCGCCCTTATGGTAACACAGCGCCAATGGACAGCATGCTCCGCTCCGGCGAGCCAGTTGATATTGTGGAGTGGTGCCCAGACGCAAGATCCTGTTTATTTTTGGCACTCGCCCGGAGGCCATAAAACTCAGCCCGGTTATCGAGCGCTTACGGAGCGGCCCGGACGAGTTCGACGCCAGGATTTGCGTCACGGCCCAGCACCGGGAGATGCTGGACCAGGTTCTGGGCATATTTCGGATCACGCCTCACTACGATCTGAATATCATGCGCCGTGGCCAGACGCTCGCCGAATCGGCCGGCTCGATGCTCCTGCAACTGGCCCCCGTACTGCGCGGCGAAAACCCGGATATGGTTCTGGTGCAGGGCGATACCACCTCCACGCTGTGCGGGGCGCTGGCGGCTTTCTATGCCGGGATTCCGGTTGGGCACGTCGAGGCGGGGCTGCGCACCGGGGACATGCGCGCCCCATTTCCCGAGGAGATGAACCGGGTCGTCGTTTCGCGGCTGAGCGCGCTCCATTTCGCCGCCACCCCCTGGGCCGCGCGCAACCTGACGGCCGAAGGTGTGCCGGAAAACGCCATCGTGGTTACTGGAAATTCCGGGATTGACGCGGTTCTCTACACGCGCGACCGTTTGATCGATGGGAGATTGGCGGCTCCGGAATGGCCGGACCTGGATCCTGCCAGGAAACTGGTGCTCGTCACCGCCCACCGGCGCGAAAGCTTCGGCCCGGGGTTTGAGCGCATTTGCGAAGCGCTCCGGCGAATCTCGCGCTTTGAGGGAGTCGAAATCGTCTACCCCGTGCATCCGAATCCGCGGGTGGCCGAGACCGTGCGCCGGATTCTCGGCGCGCAGCCGCATGTCCATCTGATCGAGCCGCTCGATTACGTCTCGTTCGTGGACTTGATGCGGCGCGCCTATCTTCTGTTGACCGACTCCGGCGGGGTACAGGAAGAAGCGCCGTCACTCGGCAAGCCGGCGCTGGTCATGCGGGAGAAGACCGAGCGCCCCGAGGCCCTGGAGGCCGGGACCGCGGAACTGGTGGGAACCGACGTAGAGAAGATCGTGGCTACCACGGAATGGCTTATCCGCGACCGCGTGGAGTATGAACGGCGGGCCAGAATACAGAATCCTTACGGAGACGGCCAGGCCAGTGCCAGGATCGTGGCGGCCATGCGGGCCTTTTTTGCGGAGCTGAAGCCGGCTCAGGCCGGGTCGCAATGAGGGATCAGCGCGGCTTTTCGCCGCGTCCAGAGACGGCTGGTTTCTCGTAAGCCTGTACCAGGCCCCCCGATGCCACCACCCAGGTGTACCTCAAGCGCATCTCCGGGTCCCCCCGCAAAGCGTAGGCCTTCTCGATCTTGGCAGCGGCGTCGGCCGGGTCCCCGGACGTGAACACGAAACCGCACGAGCACTCGCGCACGATCCGCGCCAAAGGCTTGGCGTTGGAAACCAAGACCGGCTTGGCCATCGCCGTATACTGGAATAACTTGTTCGGAATCGTAGCGTTGTTACCGCCGCCTCGCTACCACCACCTCGGCGATTCCGAACCCATCCCAGAGTCGCCCGCTAAAGATATTACCGTGCCTTAATAGACCCCGCGCCGCAAGAAACGGAGTCAGCAGCAGCCGCGGCAGGTCTCTTCTGGTGCCAGCTCGGAGAATTTCGCAACCCGCTCGTAGCATCACATTGCTGACCTCCACCACGGAATAAACACGAACGTGGGTGGGATCGTCATGAAAGTGCAGGAACATCCCTGAGCCCGCGTGAGGAACATTCAAAGACTTGGCTCCAGGATACTCTATGTAAATAATGCCACCCGATCTCAGTTTCGCTACGAGCTTCTGGAGGCAGACCTCGCCGTTCGAAAGATGCTCAATTACGTGTGAAAGCACGATGGCATCGAAGTACCCGTCCGGCACGCCGTCAAGCGGGTCCGCTTCAAGATCCACCTGATAGAAGCGATGCATCGTCTGTTCATCGCCCGCAAGCAAGAATGCCTTCGTCCGATCGAGGCCGCTGTACTCGCATTCGGGAATAACGCTTGAATCTCCGGCCGGAACCGAAGCCGCAGCCGACGTCCACAATGCGAACACGTCCCTTACCGACCAGCCGCGCAAGGCTCTTGATCGGGGGTGGCGCCGCGCACAACCTCTTTCCCATTAACCTCACGATCAGTGCTGGGGCGGTGACGATCGAACCGCCACTTCCATAAAATCGACCGCGAACTCCCCCGGTCCGACCTTTCGATCAAGCAACCCGTCTTTCTGGATGTCAAAACCAAGCTTTCGAAGCACCGCTTGGGCCGGGGCATTCCTACTGGTCTTCTTGAAATTGATCTCCAATCGCTCAATCGAAAGATGGTCCCGGTTGACCAGATAGTAAAACAGTGCCTGCTCAATAAATTTACCCTGAACACGGCACGACAACATTAACTCCACAACCAACACCACACCCGGCGACCTCTTCGCCAAACAAAAACCGACGATGCCGTAGGATCCATATCGATCCGCACACTCGAGCACGTACTTCTCCAGGGTCGGGTCGGCCGCAAAGGCCGCAACGTCTTCAGACTTGTACCTGGTGCCGGAGAAATTCAATTGGTTTGTGCGTTGCGCCAGTTCTGAAACCCGCTCGATGTCGGCTGCGTCGAGCGGACGGATTTCAAGCCTGATCTTGCAGGACCGCAAGAACCCCAGATAATCCTCGCCAAACTCCTTAGCGGCGTCCGAGCGCGCGATCGCCTGCCTATACATCTGCCTGCGAGCCTTGGCCTCAGCGCTGGTGGCTCCCTTCAACCGGAGATGATCGGGCAGGCGGTTGAGCTCCGTCTCATCCAGCACCTCGACTTGCGGCAGCGCCGCCGTTACCTCATCCCGGTCGAAAGCATTATCGTCGACAAACAGCAACGTGTCGATCCCGATGTCGACTTCTTTCGCAATGCATTTCAGGCTGTCGGACTTCCGGCCCCAGTTAATCTGCGGAAAGAGGAAATACTCGTCGATTCCTAGCGAGACAAGTTTCTCGTGCGCGTGCTCCCACGAATTCTTGCTGGCGACCGACAGCAAGATGCCCCGCGAATTCAAGGTCGCAAGGACCTCGCGCACGCCTGCTTTGAGGCTGACCTCGCCCTCCAACAGGACCCCGGTCCACAGGGTCTGGTCGAGGTCGAAAACCACGCATTTGCCCGCGGGGCGCTCGGCCTTCGCCTGCGGCAATGCCGTTGCGCTGGGCTCAGCGGTGCTCGCCACGGATGTCATCTTCGATGCCGGCTTCGGGACAACAGCCCCCGCGCTCCGACGGTCGTAGGTGACGAGGTCCAGAGCAAGGAAGACCAGGTGCGTGCCTTCCACTCCGCCTTCGGGAGCTACGGACATCTCAAACGGGAGGTTTGTCTCGATGATCCGCTCAAAACAACTGAATGGGACATCTCGGCGAAAGTAGCCCGGGGGAATCTCGAATCTCGAACTGAACATCGGCGGCAACTGGTCGGGCCTGACAGAATGCGGAAGATGGGTACGATCGATGGCCATTTGCCACAGCATGGTCACATTCGAGAGTTCCGGGTTGTAGCACTCGAAGACGAAAGCGTCGGGTCGCAGCGCTCCCCTCCGCTTCAGCAGCCAGTGATTGACCCGCTCAAGCAGGGCGAACACGAGGTAGTGGAACCGAATATCTCTAAAAGCCTTGCCGAGCAAGTAACCGGCAGAGTTAAAAACCGGGCTTGCCCCAGATGCGCCTCGCTCCAGCCAGCGCACCAGGGCCGTGGGGAGCATTGTGGCATTGCCCCTTGCTGTTAGAATAGCCCACCGTTTGAAAACCACTTCCGCGCCCGGACCGTAACCGGCCGGAAAGCGCGGATTCGGGAACATGCCGAACTCAAGCCGGCGACACCGGCGGTCGGGACGCGCTTGATACAGGCTGCATGTAGAGTAACAGTCCGGCGCGGCGCATTCCGTGCAGTGTTCGCCCCAAAGAAGGAACGCCCGCCTACGGGCCTCGCGGAACGGAACGTACGGCTTCCCCGGCGCAGTGCGCAGATGATTGAGGCGCGAATCGTATTTATCGAATTCGTACAGCGGCATGACTCAACCAACCCTGTCCGATGGATTGAAGCAGAGCAAAAACGACATGCCTAAAGATCCGTAGAGAACGTAGGGCCGAATCTGAACCTCGGGAAACGCCTCGTGGAATTCCGCCAAAGCGCCCTGCTCCCCCATGTCCGGACGCCCGCGATAGCCGAAATAGTCGTCGAAACACAGAACTGTGCCGTCTTGAAGAAATGGCCGCATGAACCACAAACGCCGACCGGCTCGATTCGTACAGGTCGCAGTCAATGTAGATCACGCTTGCTCTTACGCCATTCGACCGAAGCTGGTTCGACAGTTCAGGTGTTAGACTCTGATTGTAAAACCCCGACACTAACTCATATTCACCCGCCAGGAATCCCTTCTTGTTTAGCAGACGCTCGAACTCCTCACGGCCACACGCAAACTGGCCGCGGTTCCATATGTTGTACTTCTTCTCGGTTGGCGCCGGCAGTCCTTCGAAGCTGTCGAATCCGCGAAAGCGAATGTCGTTAACGGAGTACCGCCTCGCCATTAGCCGGGCCCAGCCGAAGGTCTTTCCACGCCACAGGCCAAACTCGAAATAGTCGCCCGAGATACCATTCGTTTTTACGAATTCAAAAGCCTGTGCAAGCATCCCGAATTCCGAGACCCGATTCTCCTGGCGTCTATCTAGGACCTGCAAACAGCGCAGGACAGCACGACTATCTAAAACCGATTTGAGCATAGCTGAAACGGATGTGAGCATAACTGAGTCTCGATGGCTTGCCCCTCACTACCTCTCTCGCGGCCGGCGTCAATACCGAACGTCTCATAGTCATCCCCGTCGCAACATCTTCTTGATTCGCCGCTTCAGTCCGACTCGATCCAATAGCTTGACTCCCCAGCGCGACGCTGAGACGAGAGCGGCATGACTGCCCGCGAGTATAACATTCCACAGCTTCGGGCGGAAATACAACATCTTGGCGCAAGACACCATGCCGGTCGCAAACAGTTTCTTGTGCTCGCCTTCCCCCTCGGTGAAATCGAACACTTGAAAGGTCCGCTCGGCGAAGAGGCGCTCAAACGCCAAATACTGAAGCACCGTCCCGCACGACCATTCCGCAAACCGTTCATCGTATCCTTGATGGGCGTAGGCGAGTGCTCCGTCCACAATCGGACAGTACAGATAAGCGACTGCCTTACCAGCATATAACAGCAGGTAAGCACGCACCTGGTTTCCCGCGGCCAGCGCCCGTGCGGACGAGGCAAAGGATTCGGTTGCCGGAAGGCCCGCGTCAAGAAGGCGATGCTGATAGGTCCGGCTCGAAAGCTCCAGCGCTAAGCTGTAAAAGTCGTCGAATCCCTCCGCGGTCTTGTATTCGCGGAAGTCGATTGTCCCTCCCGAAAAGTCTTCGAACTTGCGGACCTTGCGGCGAAGAGTCGACCGTGTCTTGGCTGAGAAGTTCCTGAAGTACTCGTCGAATGTGGTCGTGAGGTCGACGTAGTAACACGGGAAGTGCTCGGGCACATAAAGCAGCCATCCAGCAACTCTCGAGAACTTCGGATAAGCGTGCTGAATGGGAATGCAACCCATTACGGCCAGATCGACGTCTTCTGATAGGCTCTCCACGCCGGGGATGAGCTGTTCCGGCGGCCGATCGATCTTCAGGAACTCCGTCTTCAGCACCACTGCCCGGAAGGACTTTACCCACAAGCATCGCTCCCCAAGGCGAAAACGAAGACGATATGGTGCTTCCGCCCATGTACTCGGCGGAAACGATGCTGCTGACGTCATGTGAGCCGGACCCAGGCTTGTTCGCAATACCTAGCCAGGGTATTCAATAATGATCCACGCAGAGGCGTTCCAGCCTGTGCCGTGGGCTCGCTGACCGCACTAAGCGCCTCGCAGGTGGTTGTCTCAAACCGGTCGTTATTGTCCTTTAGGAACTTGCACAGCTTCTCCATGCGGCGAAGGGCAGTTGGATTCAAACGGGTCTTGCCATGCAGACACTTTCTGTCCTTGATGAGCTCAAAACTGTGCGAGAGGATCACGAAACAGCTCCACCCGGATTGCCATGCCCGAATCAGAGCGAGCTGCATCTCCTGGGACGAACAAGCGCAAAGCTGTGCGGGGCGGATGTGGTTCGGATAATCCTCAAAGTAAGACATCGGGTACTCTGTAACTCCGCCGAGAAACGTTGGCGCGAAGAGACGTTCCGTTAGGTCAAACCTACAATCCCTGTTGAGAAAGGCGGCGTTATAGCTGAAATCGAACGGCACACCTAACGCGGCAAGCGCCCGGCATGTAGCGAGGTCGGCGCCGAAGTTGCCCGCCCGGAAACCGTGTATCTGCCCGACGCCCGCGGAGCGCAGGTTGCTGGAGGCGAGCTCAAGCAAGGACACCTGCTGTTCGAACGGTAGCTGATGAAAGTGCTGGAGGTTACTTGGTCGCGGGATGCCCGCATCATCGGCAAAATACTTGACCCATTCGGGATGGGCGTGCAGTTCCACAGCCTGCCCGTCGTGGTTCCAAATAGTCTGGACGACCTGCCGAAGCGGATTGATTCCGACCACCGAAGCAAAGAGCGCCTCGACGAAGAACACTGCTTTGAGGCCATGATCGCGTAGCAATCCGCACTGAAACCCCAGGCCGAATTGACCGTCCTCGGTGATGCCGTAGATGTCGCGCCGGAGATCGCACTCAAGGCCCTCTTCACGCCACCCAGGGCTGTACGGCCAAGTCTCGGTATCGACCGTAATCAAAACCGTCAGGGGTATTCTGGTTTTGGTGGCCACTTTCCACAAATATAACAGAAATACACTGGCATTTGCTCTCGGGAGCCACCTTTGGTTCGTTCCGCGATCTGCGGTCTCCGGCGGCGGTAAAGCAGGCAACCAACGAGACATTTTCCGGGGATGTCCTGGCGGGCCGTCGCTTGGCGGCAACGCGCCGGCCCCTTGGTTCTTTACCTGCGGGGCTTTCGCCGAAAGCAGCCAGCCTGCCAGGAGCGTCCGCTCAGCGCCTGAAATCGCAGGTGGATCGCCCCGCACATCCATCTGATCGAGCCGCTCGATTACGTCTCCTTCGTGGATTTGATGCGGCGCGCCTATCTTCTCTTGACCGACTCCGGCGGGGTACAGGAAGAAGCGCCGTCGCTCGGCAAGCCGGTGCTGGTCATGCGGGAGAAGACGGAGCGCCCCGAGGCCCTGGAGGCCGGGACCGCGGAGCTGGTGGGAACCGACGTAG
>OCZT010003272.1_pt1 | contig 16607 bp, 21 predicted proteins | sample 1539031 | NCBI WGS metagenome assembly OCZT01 (sample SAMEA3539308, study PRJEB22396) | soil metagenome | biome: tundra; feature: field; material: soil | place: USA | collected 2010-05 | depth 0.15 m | reverse complement strand
TGGCATCGTCCAACTTTTTGAATCGGTACTTGAGGCCCCAAAGAGCAGCCTCCCGGATGAACGGCAGGTCGTTGCGATCACGAAACCCGGCCAACCCTGTGAAGCCTTGGTAGAGGACGCCATTAATGGCCGACGCCTCATCAGGTTCAGCGTCTTCGGTGTGCCTGGGATAGTAGCGCATTCGTCCAGGTGGATCAATTTCATCATAGGTCGCAGATGTTCTGCGGCGAAGCAGCACGTCCCATGCCGCCTGCTGCCTCTTCAATTCACGGATAAGTTCATCATGCAGTCGCACGCTGCCATACGCCGCAAAATGGTTGAGGAAAACGTCCTTCTGCTGGTAGCTCATATCTTCTAGCCGTCCAGCAATGTAATCGCCAGCAACCGTGCCAATTTCCTGGAGTGAGGCTTCCGTCTGACGGTAGCAACTGTGATTGTAGTTCCACAGATAAGGCCACAATGCCTCTGCACGCTGCTTTCTATCCGGCAGATTTCGTGCAGCCTCCCAAGAAGAGCGGAGTGTGAGCGCCTGTTTTGCCTTCTCCCGGAGAGAGTCCAGATTGCCTGGGTCGTGACTCCAGAAATAGCAGTTTCCAAATCCTGCGATTGCCCACAAGCCGAGTTGCTGCCAATTTGCAGGAACAGCCGATGCAGGTTTCAGAAAAACGAGAATGCGAGTATTGCTTTGAATCGGTTCGATCCTTTCCCGTCCCGAAATGAGCGACGACGTGTCCTCGACAACCAGCTTGAAACCGGGCAGCAGGAGAGTTTGACCTTTGGCTACATCTCCAAGAAATACCTCTTCGACCTGAAAGGCATCTTGAGACTGCTGCTTCATAACCACGATCACGGTGGAGTCCAACGCAGCATCCAAGGGGTCACGCCTCGGAATGAGCGCTCCAGCGCAGGGGAGTTGCGATAATGAGAGCAGTAGGAATACTCCCACCTGTCTGACAACAGCAGGAACATCGCCGAGAGAAAGAACCATCGCTTTACCTACGAAGACTTTACCACTTCGAGTTGACGAATCCAATTGGTAGGGTGCGGGAAGACCCAACCTTCAAATCCGTTCCAACGCCTCAACGGTCAAATCGTTTTGCACGTTGCCAGTGTTCAGCGTTGCGGCTGGCTCGAATAGCAAGACGTGGACTTCTTCTTCGGCAACCGGGCGATGTTCGACGCCGAGCGGAACAATCAGGAATTCGCCTTTTTCGATCCACACATGACGGTCACGAAACTCCATGCGGAATCGGCCCTTCACCACCAATCGCCGGATCGGTCGAGATGCCGTGATGGTGCCAGACGAACGGGCCATCGAATTTCACGAACTTGACCTGCCGGCCGTTCAATTCCCCGGCGATTCTCGGCTTGAAGTGCTCGGAGAAAAGGGAGAACTTTTCTTGAAGATTGACCTTTTCCATGCCGACAGGGTAGCACTGTTCGCTTGAAAAACTAGAAATCGGCAAGGAGCAGCATCACTTTTCAGGGGGACTTCGGCAAGGGGCAGAAGGGGCCCCGTAGGTAGTTAGGGTCCAGCCGAACATTAAACCATCAATAAAGTGGCTGTATTTGCGAGTCTGAGATGGAACGTCAACTCGAAAATCTAAAACGTATCAAAATCTCTACGGCTGCGGCGGAAACCGCTTTGTCAAATCTTCCACGACATGCTCGACCGCCGATACCGCCGAAAGTGCCGTTCCTCGATTGCACTGCTGTTTCTCCCGTAGAGACCGACCCGGATGGATGAAATTGCGGAAATCTTTCGCCAGCCTAACCTGTTTAGCCGTAGAATCGCCGATCAAGCCGAGAGCGAACGACACTTCCAGGAATTGCGAAAGGTCCCACCAATCCAGATCAGAATTGGGTTGTCTCGACAGCACCTTGGACGTTTGGAGTTGCGAAACCACGGCTTGAATTGCGGGTAAAGACTGTTGCCGTACGGCCCACAACAACAATGCTTCAACCACCGATCCAGCCAACACGGTGGATGCTTTCCACTCTCCCTCGGTCAGAGCACGGTTCACTTCGCTCAGATCAAGACGTAGGACTTCTCGGTACGGCGATTCCACGAATATAAGCGTAGAAGTGGTAACCGCTGGAAACTGATCGGGGCACTTGGCAAGTGCATCTCGCAGCAGAAAAACCGGAGTGATTCCGCCCAAGGCAGCAATGGGCTGAAGGTATAACGGATTGTGGTGTTCTTCCGTATTACTTCGATGTGTTGCGTTCTCCACGACTGCCTCAATCGCTGCCTTACCACAGGTAAAGCGTGTGTAGTCGTCCGAGTCGAGCGTAAGCAGTTCCTCCGGTACACTGTTTGCTACTGCAAGAATGGACTTCAGCGAAGCGCCACGATTGAAGTCGACAAATACTTTCTCTGTGCGTTTGAGGTGCGAATCGGCGGCTGAAATAGCGTCGATAAGAGCAACGACTTGACTCGGAACAATTCTTCCCATAAAAACAGTGTCGCACCGAAATGATTTGCAGGTAAATATCGCATGTGTCCATTGAAAACAAGCCACCCATCTCTCGACAGGATCGAGATGCCTTGTCGAAACCTCGTTGGCTGCTATACTTCCGGGCGTGACCGAGCAAGAAATTGTGGACCTTTTCGCCAAGGTCGCAAAACCCCGCCTGATGGATCTGCTCAAGCTGAAGGTCAGGCACGTTTACGAGACGACACCGGGCAATGCGGAATCGAAAATTGTGATCGATGGCTGCGAAGTCCAGTTCAAGGCAATCAGATCGGCGCAGCCGTACCGGGACATCGAACGATTCGTGGCCGAAGACAAGGTGATCGGTTTCGTCGTGAATCCAGGGCTGCTGCCAATCGTCAAAGCAATTTCGATGGATATCCGTGGGCGCAAAATGCTAGTCACACGCAGAATACAGGCGAGGCAAGACGACAAAGGTGTGGTCGCTCACACGGACCATTTCGGAGTGCGGATCATGATGAATTTCGATTCCGTTTGCAGTGAGACGCAGGTGGTTTGGGAGGCTCTGTACGGGGTTGCGTAGAGACTGGTTCGCCGACCAGAAGCCAAACTCTGAGTGGTGTGGTCACGGCTCGGTATATCTATGGGGACGATTCAATCCGACGATTCAGTGATCTTTCGATTGTGAGTTCCGAAATTCGGCTACCCGAGCACGAGCAGCGGCGGCGACACCCGGATCAAGCTCAGTGGCGATGAAACGACGGTTCAGGGCTTCGCACGCAATGGGTGTGGCCCCGCCGCCGACAAATGGATCTACCACGAGTTGACCCGGCTGCGTGAAGATTTCAAGGAGATGTCGAACTTCATCGGTGGACTTGCCCCATACGTGGTGCTTCTTGTCATCCCGCCCACACTCGATAAGCTCAGCAAACCAGCGATGCACGACCTTCTTCACCGGAGGTTTGGCGAAGATCAGCAAGGGGCGGAATCGTTGGAAGATTTTCTTAGGCCAAATTCTTGGGCTGGCGCTGTTGATCTTGGCCGCACATAGCCAGTAGAACTCCAAGTGCCTTCCCATCGCCTCAATGATTTGTGACAAAGCATAGGTTCCGCAGTGGACAGCGCACAATGCACCCGGCTTCAGTTTCGCTTTGGCTATTTGCGCCAGCGTTTCAAAATGACTAACCTCTTGCCACGGCGGGTCGGTCAGAAACAGATCAGCGCTGTTGTCCTGCAACCGTCAAGGGAGCTTCGATATGTCGCCTGTGAAAATTCCGAAGCTGTCGTCCGGGTGAGACCGCATCGCCAACTTTATCCGAGCGTCGATCACTTTCTTAGCCACCCACTTGTGCGCCGCAGTGATATTTGGTTCGCCGCTGACGATGCGTTCGACAACATCAGGGCGCTGCTTCGCCAACATCGACACCATTCGTAGCTTTCTCGATGGAACGCCAAGTTGAGCCGCTGCGATTTTCCGTTGGCGTGGGCGTTCCTGCTTGGTGGACGATGCGACCACCAAGCTGATCCTCGATCTCCCAGCACCCCCCGCCGGTCCACCCTTTCGGGCACGTTCCCGCTTGGAAATTGCAACACGCCGCTGGAGAATTCTGAATGCGATTGCCGCACGTTGATCCGGCGAAAGATTGCGCCTTCCCAATTGGTTCACTTCGATCCAGAGCTTCGCCGCCTCTCGGTTGGGCATTTCTATTTCGCAGGTCTTGTACGTGATGCCGAGCCGAGTGCAAATCCCCAACCGATTGTGACCATCGAGCAGGGTGCCCCTCCACGTCAGCAGGTCTTGGACGTCATCTTCGATCCCGGTCATGAGGAATACGGACATTATGTGGGTTGGGCTGGCGGGCAATTCCAAGCGGAAGAGTTCGATGGGCAGGCCGTGAACAAGATTCTGGAGCGGGTGCGCTGGCCGGTAAAACATAGGTGTTAGCCACTAGCTCATCCGGTGCTCTCAAATTCGCTTCAGGACACCCTCTTGATAAGTTTGAGGTTGTTGATTATCGCACTCGGATGGCCGCACCGATCTGGATTCCAACTCCTATTGATCTCGACCCATCCGTGCGGTGTCGGGGCATTGGCACACACCAAAAGGGTGGAACCTACGGGCATGGTTGAGTATTGCGTGATCGTCCAGACGTTGTAGACGATTGAGGTTGGGTTACCACAGGCCGTTGGGTTCCAAGAATCATCGACCTTGATCCAACCCGCTGGAATGGGACTCCCGGCGCAAATGTTCATCGAGGCGAAGATTACATCGAGGGGTAAGGTCGCACCTGAATCAATCTGCCTTCTTGCTTCCTTTTCGATGTCGGCAGCACTTGGCTGGTCGGCAGCGTTTCCTGCGGCTGTGATTTCCATAGGGTGGGAGTCTAGCACAATCTTTACGTGCTCGGAAGGTTCTTCCAAAAGCCGGGTATTTACACCGTTGGTTGGAAGGGCGAACCTTCAAAGCCTCGGATATCACTTTGAGGGTGCTTCCCCGGCAGCAATGATCCTGAGTTTCGGAAGTGTGCCGGGTCAGATCACATCGCCTAACGCACGGATTTTACGAATTTCTGACGCCTTCCGCATCGTGACAAGGGCGGCTTTGATCATCGCTTCGAGATCCCGGCGTTTCAATTTGTAACGGCGCTGGATTTTGAAAATGGACTCGCCGTCGAAGAAGTGAACTTCCCATGATGTTGCGGATGTCTGGCGGCAGATCGTGGACGAGGGCGGCTGCGAGATCGGCCGGGCTGAAAATCGTGAAAATAGGTATCAGGTTTTGGGGACGCCCCTCGCAGACTCCCATGTTAGATCGACTGGTCCCTCCCGATGTGCATACCGATTCCGCCGAAAATCACACTTTTCAGGAATGATGCTGAATCGGCATATCAGAATCCGGTTGCGCCTCCGAATTTGACCCGGCCCAGACGATCTGAGCTATACCGCTTCGGCCACATTTTCGTCTTCGATGAAGAATTTCGGCCTTCTGGAGTTCACCTTGGCGGCAGCGACATATCGGTTCGCCTTCGGGATATCCGCAATCGCAGCTTTCACCTGCAAAGCCGGGTCGAAGTCGTACATCTTCATCCGACCGCTATCCACGCCGACGGCGGCTTTTCTTGAACCGGATATCCCATCGTTGCGGTTCTTCAGCAGCTTTATGATCCGGGCGTTCGGAATCTTTTCGTCCTGGCTGAGTCCGAGGATCAGGTCAGCCGTACTGTTCACAGCGTAAGACTCGCTGGTGTGTTCCAGTTCCAACTCGGTGGATTTGAAGCCACTACGATTTGTTTGGGTGGCGGTCCATAAAACCACATTCTGTTCAGTGGCGAATCCACGCAGTTCAGCAGCAATGGTTCCAACCGTCTGGTACAAGTCGGCCTTCGATGATTTGCGAAGTGACGCAGCGCCGCAAAGGTTCAGGTAATCCACCATGACGACATCAGGCACGAATTTCTTGGTGCGCTTCAGATCCGAAAGAAGTGCCCGGAAATTCGTCACCGAAACGGACAATGCCGGGTACTCTCGGATCACAAGCTCTCCAGCACATTGGCCCCGCAACGCTCTAATCTCGGACGAGAATTCTTCTGGAGCCATCGACGCCAAGGAGTTTATGTCCCGGTCGAGCATGTTGGCCGTGATCCGCTGTGCCGTCGTTTTGTCGCTCATCTCCAGCGTGATGTAAAGAACCTTCCGGCCTTGGCGCATGTACATTGCAGCCAGATGGCAGAGCATCAGCGATTTGCCCACGTTCGTCGGCGCAAGGATCACGTTCAACGTTTTCCTTGAAACACCGCCGTTGGTCAGGCGATTGAGTTCTTCAACGTCGAACGGAAATCGTTCATTTTCGTCGGTCATGTGTTGGTACAGCAGTTCGCAATCCTCGTAAAAGTCGTGGCCTTGCCGTTCGGAATCGGAAAATGAAAAGCTGATCGCCTTGGCATATTCTTCCGGCGATGAAGATGGCATGCCTTCGTCCAGTCTGTGTATCAAATCGACAATGAAGTTGTGCTCAATCTTTCTGGCGATAAACTGCTCCGTTTGCGCCATGAGCCAGTCGAAATTGACGTTTTGTTCGGCCTGAAGTTCATTGAACACTTCGATCACATCGTCGTCGTCGTCTCGGTATTCCTGGTGTATATAGACGAGAAGTTCTTGTCGTGATGGGCATGATGCGTACTTGCCGAAATAGTCTTGAATTCCGGTGAAAAGATGTTGTTCCACCCGGTCGTGAAAGATGCTCGGCTCCATACTTGGCAAGACTGCCTCTGCATATTTCGAATCACAGAGCAGGTGGGCCAGGATCACAGATTCAATTCTCATGGCTCACCACCTGTGTTGCGTAGCGGCCACGCTCGACCCGGCTCAGAATTCCTTTTTGCGCCAGCCGTGCTAATTGGCGTCGTGCCGCAACCAGTGAAATTTCGAGTGCCGCAGAAAGTTGTTCGGCGGCTACAATTCCGGTGGCCTGGACGAACTCAACGATGCGAGTGGAGATACGATCCTGCCGACGCCCATCTGCGATTTGTTCAGCTTTGCGTTTTGCCCTGCGCTTTGCCTGTTCGACTCGGCGGCGCTCAACGTAATTCGCTTCGATGATGTCCAGGTACGGTCTTACAAATTTGAACGACTTCGGGATCGTGTAATGGCGCAGGTGGTAGAAGTTGCCGTTGATGCCGTGTTTCTGCCACCAAGCGGCCACAACTTTAACGATCTCGCCTTCGTTCAGCCGTTTGCGCCAACAGTAGCAGCAGATTGTGTATTCGACCTGAGTGATCGTGGTCGAGTCGTCGCCGTAGCTGCCGTTCCAGAGTTGCTTCCATTTCTCACCTTCGGCGCAGTGCCAGAGGTTGTTCCAGTGCTTCTTCTTTATCGGTGATGTATAAATATTTTCAGATTGCATTTTCCTTTCCCGGCCCGTCCGCACTTCCAATGCGACGGGCCATTTTTGTGTTTATCGAGCCTATTCCGTCTCCAGGAACTTCATCCATTCCGATTCGCTGATTCGGTACTTGGTCCCGAGCCGAATCGCCTTGATGCGCCCCTGTCTGATCCAGTTCCAAATTGCTTGCCGGGTGACCTTGTAAGTTGCGGCAAGTTCCGGCGATGTGTAATAACGTTCATTTTGGTGTAACATTCGATTTCCTCCGACGACCCGGTTGACCGGATGTAGGTATGTAGACATGAGGGCAATTCCAATTTGCAAGACCGAAACGAGACAAATGTGTAGGGGATAGAGACTATTTATCCAAGGCTCTTGTCGAGCCTTTTGGACCTGAAATGTATAATTGAACTCTAAATGGTTCTTGAAGGAGCAGCGGCACAGACTGCCGCTGCCTTCGGGTTCTAATGAAAGATTCATTCCTACACTAAAAAATATCATTACCACACTTATTTGTAATCGGATCGGCCTTTTCAACTTCTATTGGATCATTCCTGTATCACATTAACTATCTTCCTCCCTTTTTTAAATGTGTCAAGTCAACCTGGACAACTGGAACAACGGAAACTTCTAAATACTCAAGAGGTTTCGATTGATACATCTTTTGACCACGAATGTTTCGAAGCCGCATATTGAGAGCAATTGCAATGGAACAACACAATTCAAAGACCACACTTAAAGAAGATGCCGTCTCCACGAAACGAGACCTTCGGGATCGGCTTGAATTCGACGTTTTGGAACAAGTTCAGAACGAAATCGAAGAGGCACTCCTGTTGTACGCCCCGTCAACATGGAATGACAACTATCTTGACGAAATCGTAAAAAAGATATTGGACAACACCAAGATGGTCCTGGCCGCACTCAGCACCAGCGAACTTCAATCGGCTGGCGCACTGCGGAGTCACATCGCTCAAGCCGTCTCCGACACCAAGCGCCGCATTCACCAGGGCGGCGTGTGGACGACAAATTCGTGAACGAAATTCTTGGGCAACTCGCCAGAAGCGGCCTACTTTTCGATGACGCAATGGTTGAGGCGATTCTTTCCGGGAATTTGCCGCCGCTGAATGAAATTGTGCTGGCTCTCGTCATTGGTGCGATGGATGCAGAGGCCGTCGTCCGGGGCGATCCGAAAAGCAGTTGGAACGAGAAGAGAATTGCCCGTCAGTGTTTGGCCGTGGCGTTCCTGGCGGCCATCGCTTGCACGAAGGAACAGGAGACCAACCTGTGATGTTCATGGATGCTACTGCTTAACCAGCCGACGAACTGACGGTCCTAAACGTCGCAATGCCGAAGGAAGCTGTGGCGGCGATGGACGATGCGATTGATGCATTTTACCCAGCGATCCAGCCACGAGACCGAGAGCGGTTCGTCTTCATGGCCGTCCAGTAGAGACCGTAAAGATTCACCCGGCCTCCTCGTCCTTCGTCGGCCTGGGAATCTCAACAACACGTTCGATGCCACCGATTGTTTGGGATGCGATTTGAGCGCATCGCATTGGTGCCATTAGAAGGCTAAAGCTTTTCTATATGGAAAATTAGATGAGCGTCCAGAGCAAGTCTTCGAGAACCAGATTCGGAAAGACGTTCTTGCTGTCGTGTTTCTTGATGACCACAAAGAGTTTCTCAGCAAGGTCTCGCTGCGCCGTACTGTTTACCTTCAATTTTCCTTTTCTTAACATCTTCTTAATGTCAGGAATCGCAATCAGCCGTTCGATGGCGGTTCGAGTGGTCAGGCAAACGTAAGGTTTCTTAGTAATCTCATCTACAAGAGGTTCGACCATCATTACAAGTTTGGTTGTCCGGTTGATGTCGTACTCTCTACAGAACTTCATAATGGTCTGGTGTGGTGTTGGCGTTCGCACTTTGTATGCATCCAAGTTGTTCATCTCGTCCCTGAACGCTTTAATTTGAGGCTGGAGTCTCTTTATTACGTCTATCCACACGCCTGCCGTAATGTCGAACTGAAAGATGCCGTTCTCGTCTTTGTTCGTCGGTGGCGGAATGAACTTCAAATGTGCCGCCAAGTGCATTACGATGTCGGGCAACGTTGTCATAGCAAAGGAATCGTTAAAGCTGTGATCGAGACTATAAAGGTTTCCCACCGAACCCTCCAGTGCTGCGATGACCATCATTTCGTAGATGCTTCGCAGTCGGAACGTCAACAGTTCATCTTCTGCGGTTTGCTTCTTGTCCATCCCGGCATCATATCACACCTGAGTACGGATTGAATATCCTGAATATGGATTTAATAATGAATACAGATTGAATAGCGACTGAAAGCGGAATGGATGATTTAATGGTTATGTACTCGAAAGATGGTATCAACAACAAACCATCACCCGAGATTAGAAAGGTCTTTCAAATGAAGACCACCGTAATAACCGATGATAATACACTTCCGGCGACGGCAACAAAGAGCGTCGAAAAAGATTCACAGAATAAGATCGCAGCCGAACTCACAAATCGATGGACAGCTTCCATTGGTAAGTCGGTTGAGAACGTCCTTGAACTGGCGAACATTCTTCACGACGCCTATTTCAAATTAGAAGCCGATTCGTACAAAGAATGGTTAGAGAACGTCGCAAAGATGGGCGAGTCGTCAGCATCCAAGTATCGTGACATCGCACAGTGCAAGTTCTTCCAGGATGAGAAGAACCATCACCTGTTGCCGTTTGAGTGGACGAAGATGTACGAACTCACACGGATCAGCAACCATGCGAAGTTCAAGAACACGCCGGATGGTGGCGCATCGGCAATCAAAGACGTGCTGAAGTTCATCACCACAAAACAAGTGCAGAACGAAAACACCGAAAACCCCGTTCCATCGTTCCCTACGGTCGTCCAAATCACTGCCAAAGTGGACGGTATTCTCGACAAGAAGCGCAAGCCGCTACAACGAGTCGGGAAGCTGGTCACGAACAACGTCAAATCCGCCGCCGCTGCGGATCGAGAGATCAATGCTGCGAACATCAAGGCCGAACTCGCAGAGCGCACCGCAGCCGATCTTGAGCGAAAGCTGGCTGTGGCTGAAGCTGCGGCGAAGGTGGCTGTGTTCCATGCGCCTGATCCTGTGACTGGTGTGAAGAACTTGCCGAAGGCCAGCGCACCGCTGGGAATGTCGTCGGGTCCGAAAGAAGACCACAACAAAATCGTCTTCAAGAATTTCGACGCTTCGTACAAGAAGACTCAGCGTACACGCCTTGAACAAAATCTTCTCGCCTTGTTGCATGACGAAAAACTCATGAACGTCGAGATCACCGTTTTTCAAGTAGTGGGGGCGAAGGTACTCGCCGCATGAAACCGCCGTCCTTCATCGTTCACAACGCTGATGCCTTGGAGTGTCTTCGGACACTCCAGGACGATTCAATAAACTGCTGCGTCACCAGTCCACCCTACTACGCCCTCCGACATTACGGCGTAGACGGACAAATCGGACTCGAAGAGACGCCCGAAGAATACATCGCCAAGTTGGTCGCTGTGTTCCATGAAGTAAAGCGAGTGCTCCGCAATGACGGTGTTTTCTGGTTGAACATCGGCGATAGCTACAGTCGTGGGACAGTGGGTCGAAAAGACACTGGCGATGCTGGCGGTGCGGCCTTCCACAAATCCAAAGCAGGCTACGGTGGGAACGTCTTTGCCCGGAAACACATTTCGAGTCGAGGGACCCTCCAAGATCGTCGTCCGAAGACAAATCCGAAACAGGCTCCTAAAAATTTGCTGCTGATTCCCGCAAGACTATCAATCGCACTACAAGATGATGGCTGGATTGTTCGCAACGATGTAATTTGGCACAAACCCGCTGTGACGCCGGAATCCATGAAAGACAGACTGACCAGATCGCATGAACACATTTTTCTGTTGGTCAAGTCCAAAACGTATTACTACGACAACAAAGCGATTGCAGAGCCGTGTGTGTTACCAAAAAACATTGACAAACGTGGCACCAATCGAAAATACAAGCCAACTTCGTACATCAACGCAATCAGAAAATCAAAAGTGGAACCTCAGGGAGAAACCAGAAATTGTCGGGATGTTTGGACGATCAATCCCAAGCCATGTCGGGATATTGCCCACTTCGCCATGTTCCCACCCGAGATCCCACGCCGTTGTATTTTGGCTGGCTGTCCAGAAGGCGGTGTCGTCCTTGATCCATTCAGTGGTGCAGGCACAACCGGACTTGTCGCAGTTGAGCTTGGCCGCAATTGCATTGGAATCGAATTGAATGAAGAGTTCATCGACTTCACGCAAGAAAGATACAACAACAGAAAGAGAAAGGCCGCTTGACACATTTGAGATCGGTGGTGAAATGAATATGATGTTGACGCCAGTCTGCCAGTTCATGATTTCGACTACGGTAAGAAGTGCGGTAAATGTGAATCTGTTCGGCGCTTGTAAATTGAAAGAGCAACAGAAAGTGTCGAGCAACTGTCAAGTGAAATGTTCGTAAGCGATGAGATCCTAGAGACACGCAGCGCTCCGGTGATCGTTGATGAAGCTGCAAATCAAAATTTGAAAGGAAAGTCGTGATGAGCCGGATCAATACCTATTTGTTCGTCTGCGACTGCACAGCCTTTGCGCTGTGTAGGAGCGGACAAGATGAGAAAGAGAATTAAGCAACTGCTTGATGCAGTGCCGTACAAAGTTGAACAGGCCACCAAGGAATTGTCGGCATCACCCACGATCACGCCAGAACTCTTGGAAGCGATCATGAATGACCTGAACTCCGGCAAGGTCCAGACCTACGAAGAGATCGCCAGCAAGGTAGGCTGTACAGCGGAGAAAATACGCCTCGTCGCAAAACCCTTTCCGGTGATCAGAGTCGCCAAGCCACACCGTATTCCCGATTCGGTCTACCGTCTCATTCTGCCGATCCTGTTGGCTGCGTAACTTTCCGCTGCTGCTCTTCCTGCTTCCTGAGCGATTCGTCGTAGGCAAGATCGGACGCCATGTTCGTGGCGCTGTTAGCATGGCCGTAATGGTCTTCCGTAATTTTTTGATTGGAATGGCCGCACCACCTGGACACCATCTTGATATCGGCTCCCGCATTTAAGTGAGAGATCGCAAAAGTATGCCGCCAGATGTGTGGAGAGACTTTGTGTTCAAATTTCTTATTTGGTTCTTCCTGTGCCTTGGCGAACAGCGTGGTCTGTCGTTTCCTCCAGACGGTAATAGCGGTCGTCAACGTTCCGACGCCTGTACGAAACCAATATTGCTTTTCATCTTTTTCGCCTTTCGTCGGCAGCGCCATCAACGTGTTGTAAACGGAGATCGGCACAGGAATACGAACCCAACCTGTCTTCCGTTGATCCATGACCTTGATTGCGTGCCCTGTGCCGCTCTCTCTTGGAACCAGTTGTGACCGATCTAGATTCGTCACGGCATTGATGCGTAGCCCGGTGTGACGACTGACCAGGATGAAAGCATACGTCTCCTGATAGTTTTTTTGGTTTATGCGCCCGTAGCAATCCGCCAAAATTTCGATGGTGTCGAACACCCGATCAACCTCGTGAGGCAGCAGACCGAATTTCGGATCGGGTTTTTGGTACTTCAGCTTGATTTTTTTGGCGTGGTTCTCTTTCAAATATTTGCTGTCAACGCACCACCCGGAAAAATAACGGAGCCGTTCAAGCTCTTTGCTCTTGGTGCGGTACGCAAGAGGGACATCGGGCAACGTCTCACCCGGTTGAAGTTTGCGGTTATGCAACGGGTTCATATTGCGCCACGAGGTCACGAACTTGTTTACGAGTTCTCGGTCGTCCAGGCGTCCGATGAATTGGATTTTTCCCGCCTCGCAGAACGGTTGAAGGCGTAGCCGGAACATCTGGTCAAATTTCTGAAGAAATCGTGCGTTCCAATCCTTGAACTTTGGCCCATGATATTCCATGAACGCCTTGACAACTTCATCAACCGTCCGTGGGGCAGCGACCGCATCAGGATTTCGATTTGTAAGCGCTTCCCACGCTTCCCAACGCTTCGCCGTCGCCTTTGCCTTCTCCCAATCATTCGTTTCAGTGGAGACGTGCTGAACGGGCTTCGATTCGAGACGCAAGGAACCGGACACGACAATCGGACATTCACAGTCAATTTTTTTGTCGGCCTTGTTCTGCGGTTCGTGGATTCGGAAGTTCTGCGGATAGCCCTTCGTACAGGCTTTCCGGTGACGGCGGTAAAGGGTCAAAGACATGAGCGGATCGTACACGATCTGTACACCAAAATCCACTCACTAATTAAGTTGTTTGTTTTGTGTTATTTATAAGGAGGGCGGCTGGTGGGATTTGAACCCACGACTTCCAGAATCACAATCTGGCGCTACTACCAGCTGAGCTACAGCCGCCGTGAGATTTTATTTTATCACTTTAGGCCGGCCCGCCTCCACATTTCGTCCACGCGCTTCGAAACATCGGCAGGCATGCGGATGACATCGGGCCAGGGGCGCGCGAATCCCTCTTCCGGCCACTTCTTCGTCGCGTCGACGCCCATCTTCGATCCATAATCGGCGAGCCTGCTGGCATGGTCCAGCGAATCGACCGGGCCCATCACGAACTGAATGTCGCGCTCCGGGTCGATATTATTGAGGGCCTTCCAGGCCACTTCCCCGACGTTCTGCACGTTCACGTCTTCATCAACCACCACGATGACCTTCGAGAACATCGCCTGGCCCAGCCCCCATATCGCGTGCATTACCTTGCGCGCGTGCCCCGGATAGGACTTCCGGATGGCTACAAAAATCATGTTGTGAAAAATTCCTTCGGCGGGCATGCAGATATCGCGGACTTCGGGGAGTTGCAGGCGCATTAGAGGGAGAAAAATCCGTTCGATGGCCTTGCCCATGTAAAAATCCTCCATCGGAGGCGGACCTACGATGGTCGTCGCATAGATCGGATTCTTGCGGTGCGTGATGCAGGTGACATGGAAGACCGGGTAATCGTCGTCAAGCGAATAGAAGCCCGTATGATCGCCGAACGGACCTTCGCGGCGCAGTTCGCCCAACTCCACGTAGCCTTCGAGCACGATCTCGGCTTGCGCGGGGACCTCAATATCGACGGTTTCGCACTTCACCATCTCCACAGGCTTCGAGCGCAGGAAACCGGCGATCATCATTTCGTCCAGATCGGGAGGCAGAGGCAGAATCGCCGAATACATCGTCGCCGGATCCGCACCGATGGCGACGGCAACTTCCATTCGTTTGGTGGTTCCCGCAACGCGCAGGCGGCGATAATGTTCCGCGCCCTGTTTATGCGTCTGCCAGTGCATGCCGGTGGTCCGCGCATCGTACACCTGCATGCGATAGCAGCCGCAATTGCGCTTGCCGGTGTCGGGATTTTTCGAAAACACCATCGGCAGAGTGATGTAGCGGCCCCCGTCCTGCGGCCAGCATTTGAGGATCGGAAATTCGTCGAGCGAAAACTCGTCGCGGCGGATCACGTCCTTGCATGGCCCTCCGGAGACGATTTTCGGGAAGAAGGCGCCAATCTCGCCCAGTTTCGGCAGCATTTTCAATTTGCCGATGATTCCTTCGGGCATTCGCATTTCGAGGAACTCGGAGATGCGGGCGGCTACTTCATCGACCGACGATACCTCAAGTGCGATTTCCATACGCCGCATGCTGGCGAAGGCGTTGATCAGCACGGGAACGCTGAAATTCCCCGGCTTCTCGAACAATAGCGCCGGCCCGCCGGACTTCACGCTGCGGTCGGCAAATTCGGCGATCTCAAGCTCGGGAGAAACTTCAAACTGGATGCGCTTCAGTTCACCGTGTTTTTCGAGCGCACGGATAAAGTCTCTCAGATCAGTGTAGGCCATAATCTAACTATGACAAACGTGGGGACATATAAGACAGCATTTGTTTCGGGCGCGAGCCGAGGAATCGGCCTCGCTTGCGCGCGCGCGCTGGCGGAAGCGGGGGTTCATGTGGTGCTCGCCGCCCGCGACACAGCGAAACTCGAGGAGGCGTCGCGCGAAATACCGAACTCCACTTGGGTCGCGATCAACCTCTCCTCCTCCGATTCGATCAAGGAGGCATTCGCGAAAGCCGGGAAAATCGACATTCTGGTGAACAATGCAGCCGTCACCAAGGACGGGCTCGCAGTGCGCATGAAGAAGGAAGACTGGGATTCGGTGATCTCCACCAATCTGACCGGAGCTTTTCTGGCGACGCAACAGGTTCTACAGCATATGATGAAAGCGAGGTGGGGACGCATCATTAATATTTCGTCGGTGGTGGGCGAGTCCGGGAATGCAGGTCAGGCGAATTATGTCGCGTCGAAGGCTGGACTGATCGGATTGACGAAATCGCTGGCGCAGGAGATGGCTAGCCGCAACATAACCGTGAACGCCGTCGCGCCGGGATTTATCGAAACCGATATGACGGCGGTCCTGCCTCAGGAAGTGAAGGACAAGATGATCGGCCACATTCCTTTGAAGCGATTTGGACGCGCCGAAGATGTGGCCGCCGCGGTCCGATTCCTGGCAAGTGAAGAGGCCGGCTACATCACCGGAGCGGTGCTGAACGTCAACGGCGGAATGTACATGTAATCGCATGGAGATCGTCACCCAAGCGGCTCTCACTCCAGAGGAAATTAGAAGTGAGGTGGACCACATCATCGCGTGGCTGCGGGAAAGGCGCTTAACCAAACTCGAAACGATGTACGGCGTAGGTTGCGGATCAACTGCTGCTGAATGGCTACCCGCGAAGGTCGCATTGGAGGAGTTGGCTAAATTTATCGCGCGTAGCGAGAGAGAAGGGCTATTCAGGCCGGGCCGCTCTGATTTATGGATCATGACTCAGGAGCGCGATGTCGACAACAACCCGAAAGTTCAATTTAGGCTCTGTCACGAAGCTGACATCCACGTCGTGTCGGCTGATGTTGAATTTCTTGACATGGTCAAGTCTCACTGGCTTGATAACGGCTGGCGCGGCTATCAAGGGACAGGTGGAATGAGCCGCGAATGGACAAATTTTCCGTAGCCTTTCAATGCGCGCAGCACTTCTCGAAGAACATCGGGTGAATCGCCGCGAATCACGGTTCCTTCCGGGCGCCAACGGGCAAACATTCGCTCGCTGACAAATCCTTTGAAGATGCTGATCAGTGGCACTCCGCAAGCCGACGCGACGTGCTGGCCTGCCGAATCGTAACCGACGTATAGTTTGCTGCGCGCAATCTGTGCCACAAACGGCGCGAACGCCGCGTCGTGAGTGCGCATGCCCGGAAGGATCCCACGTTCGACGCG
>OCZT010003271.1_pt1 | contig 16609 bp, 15 predicted proteins | sample 1539031 | NCBI WGS metagenome assembly OCZT01 (sample SAMEA3539308, study PRJEB22396) | soil metagenome | biome: tundra; feature: field; material: soil | place: USA | collected 2010-05 | depth 0.15 m | reverse complement strand
GAGCCACACCGTGACCGTGACACCGACCGACGCCACGACCACGCAGTCGCGCTCCTCCGGGGACAGCGAAGACCTGCTCGTGGTCACCGACCTGCAGAAGCACTTCCCGATCCGTCGCGGTCTGCTTCAGCGACAGGTCGGCGCCGTCCAAGCGGTCGACGGGATGAGCTTCACCGTACGCAAGGGCGAGACCCTCTCACTGGTGGGTGAGTCCGGATGTGGCAAGACGACGACGGGGCGCATGCTGACCCGACTGATCGAGCCCACCGGGGGCACGATCCTTTTCGAGGGCCGGGACATCACCCACCTGTCGACGGGCAAGATGCGGCCGTTACGTCGCGACGTGCAGATGATCTTCCAGGACCCGTACGGCTCACTGAACCCACGCCACACGGTCGGAACCATCGTTGGGGCACCTTTCCGCCTGCAGAACGTCAAGACCGAGCACGGCACCAAGAAGACCGTCCAGGAGCTCCTCGAGCTGGTCGGGCTCAGCCCGGAGCACTACAACCGCTATCCGCACGAGTTCTCCGGAGGTCAGCGTCAGCGCATCGGTATCGCGCGCGCGCTTGCACTCAAACCCAAGCTGATCGTGGCCGACGAGCCGGTTTCCGCACTCGACGTGTCGATCCAGGCGCAGGTGATCAACCTGCTCGAGGACCTGCAGGACGAGCTTGGCCTGACCTATGTCACGATCGCGCACGATCTGTCGGTCGTGCGGCACATGTCCGACAGGGTCGCGGTCATGTACCTCGGTAAGATGGTCGAGATCGCGGACCGCACCCCTCTCTACGAGCGCCCGATGCACCCCTACACCGTTGCGCTGATGTCTGCGGTGCCGATCCCCGACACCGGCCGGCGCACCAAACGTGACCGCATCCGGCTGGAGGGCGACGTCCCCTCACCCATCAACCCTCCGACGGCGTGCCGGTTCCATACGCGGTGCTGGAAGGCCCAGGAGATCTGCAGCACCATCGAGCCGCCCTTCGCTGAGCTCGAGCCGGGTCACCGTGTGGCCTGCCACTTCCCCGAGAATCTCGTCGACCTGCCGATGCCGACGGTGCGCCCCGACGGTCCCGGGTCATCGCCAGCTAGGTGACCCGGGCGGTTCTGGCGGACCGCGCGGCAAAGCACTGGACGGCTCCAGGCAGTCGACAGCTTCTGAGGCGGACAGGCAGCCAGGATCGCCCACAGCCCGTCTGGCTCCACGCTGGTGACGGGTGTCTGGGTGGACGCAAGCCCAGTCCCAACAGGTCTGGGATAGCCACTGTCGGGCCCTGCTGCTGCCTTCCAGGTGCTGGGCGATAACCAAGGCCTGCATCGCCGTTCAGCAACGCTGAACACGGTCGCCGCCGGGCTGGCGGAGACCGTGAACGCTCGTGGAGGCGGCCGCAGAGCGGGACCTGACTCAGCCACTGCCTATGAAGCCAGAACCCGCCGGGATGCCGCGCGGGTCGCACGGGTCGCACGGCAGGAGTCCCGGTCATGGATGGCCGCAGGGATGTCAACCAGACTCCGTACTTCGCCGTCACCGCGATCTGGCCCGCCGCATACGACCACCAGTGGCGCTGTTGGTCACCGGGCCCGCCGCGTTGAAGCCGAGGCGCGGCGCGGGACCGGAGGGCCTGCGCCCCCATAGGGCAGACTGCTCGCATGGTTCTGGGGATGGCATGCGCACTGTTCGCAGCATTGGGCTACGGCAGCGCATCTGTTCTGCAGAGCGTTGCCGCGCGCAAGGCTGAGTCCAGCCGCGGCCTTGATCCACGGCTGTTTGTGCGCCTGGCCGGATCGGTCCCCTACGTGTCAGGCCTCGGCCTCGATTTTGCCGCCTTTGTGGCGTCGCTGGTTGCCCTGCGGACGCTGCCCCTGTTCTTCGTGCAGTCCGCCGTCGCCGCCAGCGTCGGGGTCACGGCCGTCATCGCTGCAGCCATCGGCGTCCGGCTGCAAGGACGGGAGATCGCCTCACTGGTCGTGCTCGGCGGCGGGCTGCTGCTGCTGGCCGCCTCGGCCCAGCCGGATCGGGGAACGCCCCTGACACTCGGAGTCCGGTGGGGACTGCTCTTCTGCGCCGTCGTGCTGGGTGCGGCGGGGGCGCTGGTCGCCCGAGGCAACGGACGCTCAAGTGCACAAGCACTTGCTGTCCTTGCCGGACTCGCCTTCACGGTCGTCGCCGTCAGCGCGCGCGCGCTGACGGTACCCACTCCGCTGTGGCATGTTCTGGCCGACCCCGGGTTGTGGGCGATCCTTGCCCTCGGCGCGCTGGGGATGCTGCTGTTCACCACGGCACTGCAACGCGGATCGGTAACCAGCGCCACAGCCTTGACCTTCGCTGTCGAGACGATCGTTCCCGCAGGGATCGGGCTGGCATTTCTCGGAGACACCACACGCCCTGGTTTTGCCCTGTTCGCGGCCGTGGGATTCATGCTGACGATCGCAGGATCACTGGCCCTTGCAGCGGACCCGACGGTCTCTGGCTAGAATCCGCCCAACAGAACCGTCGCGCAAGGAGATGTCAGATGGCTTCAACCAGTCCCGGCTATTCGATCACGATCCGCGTTGAGGTGCCCGCCGGAGGGACCGCCACGGCCGCGCTCACCAGCGCCGTGGGCTCAGCCGGTGGCGCACTCACCGCTCTTGATGTCGTCGAGAGCCAGACAGACCGCATGGTGGTCGACGTCACCTGTGACACCTCCGGCGAGACGCACGCCGACGTGATCACTAAGGCTATCGCCGCGATTCCCGGCGCGAAGGTCCGCAAAGTCAGCGATCGTACCTTCCTCATGCACCTCGGCGGCAAGATCGAGGTCACTCCCAAGGTGCCGCTGAAGCACCGCGACGACCTCTCCCGCGCCTACACCCCGGGGGTGGCCCGTGTTTGTCTGGCCATCGCCGAGCACCCCGAGGACGCGCGACACCTGACCATCAAGCGCAACACGGTGGCTGTGGTCACCGACGGCTCGGCGGTGCTGGGCCTGGGTAACATCGGGGCGACCGCCTCGCTGCCCGTGATGGAGGGCAAGGCGGCCCTGTTCAAGCAGTTCGGCGGCGTCGATGCCTGGCCGGTCTGTCTGGACACCCAGGACACTGACACCTTGGTGGAGATCGTCCGGGCCATGGCTCCCGTCTACGGCGGCATCAACCTGGAAGACATCTCGGCGCCCCGTTGCTTCGAGATCGAGGCCCGGCTACGCAAGCTCTTGGACATCCCCGTCTTCCACGACGACCAGCACGGCACGGCCATCGTGGTGCTTGCCGCGCTGACGAACGCGCTGCGAGTCGTGGACAAGCGCATCCAGGATGTACGCATCGTTGTGTCCGGAGTTGGCGCCGCCGGGAACGCAATCATCCGGCTGCTGCTGGCCCAGGGCGCCGGTGAGATCATCGGGTGTGGCCGCAATGGTGCGGTGCACTCCGGTCAGAAGGATATGGACCAGTTCCGCACCTGGATCGCCGAACACACCAACAGCGCCAACCTCGTCGGCACCCTCAAGGAGGTCCTGGTCGGGGCGGACGTCTTCATTGGAGTCTCTGCCCCGAACCTGCTGACCGGCGACGACATCGCGACCATGGCCGAGAACTCGATCGTCTTTGCGCTGGCCAACCCTGTGTCCGAGGTGGACCCGGTGGAAGCGAGCAAGCATGCGGCCGTGGTCGCCACCGGACGCTCCGACTACCCGAACCAGATCAACAATGTGCTGGTCTTCCCCGGGTTCTTCCGCGGCCTGCTCGATGCCGGCGTCTCGGACATCACCGACGAGATGCTGATCGCCGCTGCCCACGCCATCGCCGACAAGGTCCAGCCCGAGCAGCTCAACTCCAGCTACATCGTCCCCAGCGTCTTCGATACGAGCGTGGCTCCAGCAGTAGCCGCCGCGGTGCGCTCGGTGGCGACCGCGCAGGGGTGACCACCGCGGGATAGCACCCAGAAAGGCTCAAGGTCAGGTCTTCCCGGAGATCGCCCTGGTGCCGCCACGTACGCGGGTCACATGGTCGAGTCCCCCACGCACGGGTGGGCGTGTGGGACCACCGGAGTACTTGCGGCGAGTGTGGGGTCGTCTGATGTCTGTCTTGTGCACAAGACGGGTCTGACAATTCTCTGGGTTGCGACCGTGTCTGTCCGAACTGGCTCTTCGAACTGACACAGAGCGCTGCCAGCGTCCACTTCAGGACAGCGCTCGGTGCTGTCCTGAAGTGGACAGCCGCCGACGCCGCGGTCATCTGTCTGCAGGTAGACCCGGCCCGTTCACCGCAATGAGCTGAACCGCCCGCCACCTGGCCGGCGGTTCAGCTCATTGCAGGCAGTTAGCGACGAGGATGACCCGGCCAGCAGGAATGGACTGGCCGGGTCATCCTCGACCGGCAGGGTCCACGACCTGATGCTCTGGCGCTGGCACGCCGTTGGTTAGGCGCCCTCCGGGCGATTGCGCCGGGCGACGGCGTCGATCGTGACGGCAATCAGAAGCACCAGCGCCGTGACGATGTACTTCGCGGCGGCGCTGAAGCCCAACAGGCCCATGCCGTTGTCGATCGCAGCGATCACGACACCGCCGATCACACCGTGCATCGCCTTCCCCCGGCCACCGAACAAGCTTGTGCCGCCGATGACGGCTGCCGCAACCGAGTACAGGACAAGGGTGCCGCCATCCAGCGCGGTGGAGATTGACCGCAGCCGTGACGCATAGACGATGCCGGCGATCCCAGCCGTGAACGAGCAGAGCATGAAAGCCATCGTCCGGATCCTTCGCAGATTGATTCCGGCCCTGCGGGCGGCTTCAGCGTTGCCACCGATCGCGTAGATGTAGCGTCCGAACTTCAACCTACCGAGCACGAAGGTCCACAGTGCGACGACGGCGAAAACCAGAAGGATGACCCAGGGAACGCCATAGACCGGGATCAGTACGCCTCGATCGGCGTTGCACAGCAGGACGAGCAGCACTCCTGCCAACAGCGCACCGCCGATCTTCGCGATGGTCAGCGACTGCGGAGGAGCCATCAGGCCGGCGTCCCTGCGACGCGCGTCGCGACGCCAGGTCTGCAGGGCAAAGACCCCGACGATCACCAGCATCACGACCCAGCCGCCAACCTTCGTCAGGGTCCCGCTGCCGATGTCGTTGATGGTGTTGTCCTGGATCAGGAGCGACCCGCCATCGCCGAGGATGTAAAGCATCACCCCTTCCCAGAAAAGCAGGCCGGCCAGCGTCACGACGAATGACGGCAGTCCGATGCGGGTGATCAAGGACCCTTGCAGGACCCCGATCAACGCGCACACCACCAGCGCGGCGAGGATCGCCGCCCACCAGGGCCAGCCTCGGCTGGGCTGGACCATCTCAGCCATGACCACCGCGCTGAGACCGGCAACGAATCCGCTCGACAGGTCGATCTCGCCCAGGAGGAGCGCGAACACCTCGCCCATCGCCAGCAGGCTGAAGACGGCGGCCTGAACCAGGAGGTTGACGAGGTTGCCCGCGGTCAGGAAGTGGTTGTTGGCAATCTGGAAAATGACGGAGACGAGCAACAGGCCAGCGATCACCGGCAGAACTCCGGTCTCACCGCCCTTGATGCGCACCAAGGATGCGCGAAGGTAATCACCGGCGGAGTCCACCACTGGCGGGGCGCTTGTCGAAAGGTCGGCGCTTCCCGGCTGTTCCGCGTCGGGCATCGGGGTTTCTTCCTTGAGGTTCGACATCGCCTACTCCGCACTCGGTCGTGGCTGTGCGACCCGCGTCGACACACCCGTCGTCATGAGGTCCACCACAATCTGCCGGTCCATCTCAACGGCGGGTCGCTCGGCGACCATCCGGCCCAGTCGCAGCACTGCGATCCGGTCCGCAACCTCGAACACGTCGTTCATGTTGTGCGAGACGATCAGCACCGCGTGACCTCGATCGGCGAGTCTTCGCACCAGGGCCAGGACCATGGCTGTCTGGGCAACCCCCAGCGCGGCAGTGGGTTCGTCCATGATCACGAGCTTGGAGTTCCACAGGACCGCCTTGGCGATGGCAACGGACTGGCGCTGCCCACCCGACAAGGACGCCACCGCCTGCCGAACAGAGCGGACCGTCGTGACAGCAAGGCTGGTCAGTGTTTCCCGCGCCGCGTTCTCCATCGACTCCTCGTTCAACTGTCCGCGATGCATCCGTTCGCGACCGAGGAACATGTTCTGCACAATGTCGAGGTTGTCGCAGAGCGCGAGGTCCTGGTAGACGGTCTCGATCCCGAGAGTGGCGGCTTCAGCCGGGGTATGGACATGCATCGGCTCCCCGGCCCACCACATCTGCCCGCCGTCAGGGGGGTGGATGCCTGAGATGCACTTGATCATGACCGACTTACCGGCACCGTTGTCGCCTGCCAACGCGGTCACCTGGCCGGCCGGGATCTCGAGGTCGACCTCCGTGAGTGCGTTCACGGGACCGAAGTGCTTACTGACTCCTCGCAGGCGCAGGAGGGGGACGTCCTCCCCTCCGGCCGGACTAGGCGGGGCGGTGCCCTCCGTGGCTGTGGTCATGCTGTCCGCCCCTTCCCAGTGTTCGATGAGCCGGATATGTGGTTGGGCCGCGAGCTGCGACCCAACCACATCCCGAGGTTTGCTACTTGATTCCTGCTGTGGTGCACGCGCTCGCGGTCGCGCCTGCACACAGCGCAGACACCTTGACCGCACCGTCCTTGACAACTGTCGCGGCCATGTTCGCCGGGGTGACCCAGAGTGGCGTCGTGTAGACGGACTTCACGTTCTTGCCGAGCACGGTGTCCATAGTCGTCGCGTTGGCAAGGGTCGCCGGCGGCGTCTGACCCGCCCGCAGGTACAGGGCCAGTGCTGCAGCTGCCTGTGCCTCAAGGTAGATCGGCTTGTAGACCGTGCCGCACTGGTAGCCCGTGAGCACATTCTGCAGACCCGGAAGCGAGGCGTCCTGACCGGTGGTCGGGAACTTCTTGGCCGGGATGTTGTTCTTCTTGAGTACCGAGATGACGGCGTTCGCGTTGTCGTCGTTCGGCGTGATGACCGCGTTGATGTTCGGGTGAGCCGTGTACTGCTGCTCAAACGTCGTTGCGGCAATCGACGGCGTCCAGGTACCGGCCGGCTCGCCGACCTTCACATACGTGCCGGCAGCGAACTTCGGGTCAACAACGCTGTGGTACCCGTTCGCAAAGAGTGTCGCGTTGTTGTCCGTGGGGTCGCCGTTCATGATCAGGATGTTCGGCTTCGCGACGTTCCAGGCTGCGATGCACGCCACCTCGCCCGCGCCGATCAGGGCGCCGACCTTCGTGTTGTCGAAGCTGACGTAGTAGCGGTCAGCAGGTCCACCCTTGACCAGGCGGTCGTAGTCGATCACCTTCACACCCGCAGCCTTGGCCTTCGACTCGATCGCGGCACCGCTGCCGGAGTCGAGCGGGTCGACCAGAAGGACAGAGGCGCCGGCGTTGATGTCCGCCTCAGCCTGGGTCTGCATGGTAGAAGCGCTGCCGCCGGCGTTGTCGATCTTGAAGTTGGCCGCTGGCAGACCCGCGGCCTCGAACGCCTGCTTCAGGTACGGCGCGTCGTACTGGACGTACCGGGTCGACGTCGTCGTGTCGGGCAGGAGTACTCCAACCACGCCCTTGCCCTGCGCGGCTAATCCGGTTAGCTGCTTCATGCTTGAGAAGTCGGACTTGAATTCAGTCGCACTGATCTGCGGAACGGCCGTGGACGCCACCGACGTCGTCGTAGTCGGCGTAGACGTGGTCGTAGACGAACTACACCCCGAGACTACTAGCCCCAACGAGAGCACGGCGCCTGTTAGCGCGACGGACTTGCGTGCGGTTCCCATCAAATTTCCTTCCGTTGGTGACTCAACCCCTGTTTTAACCCAGATTCGTATCGTTCCATCGTCGTGTTCATCCGCAACCGCACAAGAGTGTCGTTATCAAACTGTGATGAGCAAAGGCTATTCAGGAAGACGTCAGACAACTCCGAAGTAGTAGGACAATCAGACAGATCTACGACCGAACCCAGGAATCCGAACCTTCCCAGCCCGGGAGTGCGCTGTCAACGGTTCGAGACGAACCGTGATTACCGGTGGCTCTTGACTGCAGACTTCACGAATCGGCAAGACCTGGCGCCGGAGGGGACGTCCCATGATGGCCTTTATTGGTCCGACTTGACCTCTGCCGCATGCGGCTGGCGCGGCGTACTGTCGGCCCTGATGAAGTGCGGCACCGTCGTCGCACCTGCCAGGAGGAAGAGCGATGACGCCACCCACCACAGCTGCCCTCACGCACGAAGCGCGGCGGGATCTCTTGAGCACCATGGTCCTGATCAGGACCTACGAGGAGGCGATCCGAGCCGCGTACTACGCCGACAAGAAGCCAGCCTTCGACATCGGCGCGGGCCTCGTCCCCGGAGAAATGCATCTGTCGGCAGGCCAGGAGCCAGTCGCCGCCGGGATCTGTGCGCACCTGACTGCCGAAGATGCGATCACCGCCACCCACCGGCCACACCACCTGGCCATCGCCCACGGCGTCGGGCTGCGCCCGATGACCGCGGAGATCTTCGGTCGTGAGACCGGGCTCGGCCACGGCCGCGGCGGGCACATGCACCTCTTCGACCCGAGCACGCACTTCTCCTGCTCCGGAATCATCGCCGAGGGTCTTCCGCCAGCACTCGGTCAGGCGTTCGCCTTCCAGCGCCAGGGCAACGCCCGCGTGGCAGTTGCGGTCACCGGTGAGGGGGCGGCAAACCAGGGCGCCTTCCATGAGTCACTCAACCTGGCGGCGCTCTGGCAGCTTCCTGTGGTCTTCGTGGTAGAGGACAACGACTGGGGTATCTCGGTGCCGCGATCCCACTCCACCTCCATCGCCTCCAACGCCGACCGGGCGGCGGCATATGGAATGCCCGGAGTGCGTGTGGAAGGCAACTCGGTCGAAGCGGTCTACGCAGCCGCGGGGGCGGCCATTGAGCGCGCCCGCTCCGGCGGAGGTCCGTCGCTCATCGAGGTGCACACCCTGCGTCTGTGGGGTCACTTTGAGGGCGACGCTGAGGGCTACCGGCCCGACCTCGACAGCGTTCCTGAGCATGATCCGATCCCGATCTACCGAGACCGGCTGCTGGAAGCCGGGGCACTGACCGATAGCCAGTATGAGGCGATGCAGGCATCCGCGGGCGAGCGCGTCGAAGACGCCATCGACTTCGCCAAGAACTCTGCCACCCCCGACCCGCGCGATCATCTCAGATATGTCTTCTCCGAAGGAGTGCACTCATGACCTTCCCCTCGCCGGGCGACAAGCCGTCACTCGCGATGGCAGTAGAACCCGAGGCAGGCAAGCGCAAGCTCTCCACCGCCAAGGCGATGCAAGAGGCGATCTCCCAGCGCATGGAGCGCGACGAGTCCGTCTTTGTGATGGGCGAAGACGTCGGATCCTACGGCGGCATCTTCTCCTCCACTACCGGGCTGCTCGACCGCTTCGGCCCCGAACGTGTGCGCGACACGCCAATCTCGGAGTCCGCGTTCATCGGCCTTGGCATCGGCGCGGCCGTGGAGGGTATGCGGCCCATCGTCGAACTCATGTTCGCCGACTTCTTCGGCGTCTGCATGGACCAGATCTACAACCACATGGCCAAGATCCACTACGAGTCGGGCGGCAACGTGCGGGTGCCGATGGTGCTCATGATGGCAGCCGGCGGTGGGTATTCCGACGGGGCGCAGCATTCCCAGTGCCTGTGGGGAACATTCGCGCATCTGCCCGGGATGAAGGTCGTGGTTCCGTCCAATCCTTACGATGCGAAGGGCCTCATGACGGCCGCCATCGAGAGCGACGACCCGGTTGTCTTCGTGTTCCACAAGGGAGTCATGGGCCTGGGCTGGATGGCCAAGAACGACCGCTCCATCGGCGCCGTGCCCGAAGAGGAGTACCTCGTGCCGATCGGGAAAGCCCGGGTGGCGCGCGAGGGCACCGATGCCACGATCGTGACCCTCTCCCTGTCGGTGCACCACAGCCTCGATGTCGCCGAGAAGCTGCAGTCGGAGGGCATCAGCGTCGAGGTGATCGACCTTCGGAGCCTGGTTCCCCTCGATCGGGAGGCGATCGTGCGCTCCGTCTCCAAGACCGGTCGCCTCATCGTGGTCGACGAGGACTACCAGTCGTTCGGGCTCTCCGGCGAGGTCATCGCGGTCGTCGCCGAGCACGATCCGAACCTGCTCAAGGCAGTCTCTCGGGTCTGTGTGCCCGACGTTCCCATCCCCTACGCCCGCGAACTCGAGTACGCAGTGCTCCCCACGCGGGCACGAATCGAAGCCGCCGTACGCGATGCCGTGGCGACATGACAGATGTGCTGTTTCCGATGATGTCTGGGGCCGGGGGGGCAACAGGAGTCATCGTCACATGGTTCGTTGAGTCCGGAGACGAGGTGACGCCCACGACCCTCATCGCGGAGGTCGCAGTGGACAAGGTCGATGCAGACGTGTATCCCGAAGACTCCGGGATCATCACCCTGCTGGTAGAGGAGAACACAGAGATTCGCCAGGGTGCGGTGATCGCCCAGGTCAGCTAAACCGACCGATGCGCCGGCGAATCCCGCCTCCCCCGCGAAGCCAAGGGCCACCTGGTCAACCAATCGGGACAGCCGTGGGCCGGTGCGACTGCTGCACCAGAACTCGTGGCCGACGACTCAGGTCCCTTGGCCGGGATCGGGCTGGATCGTGTGGTTGGGCTGCCGACCACGTCAAGCCAGACGATGAGCTCCCGCAGACGCACTCGCCACACTCCTGGCAGTGACAGGCGGCTATAACTCGTGTTGCCTCATCAGATGTGCGCCTCTCCCGTGTAATGCATACGGGGAGAACATGGCATTCGCAGTTGACGTCCTGCCCGCCATCAATGACCGGGATTCCCACCGTGTCACCCGCGCGGCACTTCGGCGGGTTCTCGCTTCACCGGCAGCCGCTGGGACAAGTCCGGCTCTGACGCCGCCTCCACGAGCGTTCATGGTCTCCTCCAGCCCCGTGGCAACCATGTTCAGCGTTGCAGTACAACGGCGCAGGACTTGGTTATCGCCCAACAACAAAGAACCCAGCATCAAGCCGAGACAGCGGCTATCCCAGACCTGCTGGACTGGGATAGCGCCACCCCAGCACCCGGTCACAAGCTCTAGCGATCCAAGTCTGACTGCGCGATCCCAAGCGCAGTCAGACTGTGCCGTTGCTGTCCACCCAGTCCGCGGCAGCGAACAACGCACGAGCGACCGATCGTGCGTGCGCCGTTGTCAGGTATTCGTCATGGTCGGCAGACAGCCACACGCCGATGTCGCCATTCTCGTTCTGCACGGCAGCCACATCAGCCGAGAAACCTTCATCGCCTCGCAAGGGCGGCCAGTGCGGCCCGAAATGCTTGGACGGCTTGGTTTCCCCATCGGGATGCTCGGTGTGGCACCAACTCGGGCAGGTTGTGGAGGTCATGCCCTCAGTCTGCGCCACCCAGAGGTCGAAGGGGAATCGGGGGGAAGATACCTCCGGTACGAGGACGACCCAAGTCTTGGATAAGTCCTTGGCACAGTCGCCCGCGACCATCACCGGCCAACAGTCTCCAACGACGTATGTGCAGGTCTCAAATGGCCATCGACACCAACGATCCTCAAGCATGCAGGTCACGTTCGTCATCAACGCAGGACGCGACCTCGAAGTTCGCTAGAGACCGATCGCAGCTGCTCCGGTGCCAGCTTCGACCCACATCACGACATCCACCTATGGGAAGGTCCAAACAATCAGGATTCCCGCGGGTATGCCGGGGTGTTACACCTTCTTATGGCCTGATGTTCTAGAAACGGAACTCCACGGGTTGTCCTCCAGCGGGGTTCCCTTCGCCGACCCCGTCGTCCATAGTCTCCTGCTTAGAGGTTCGTGGGGTATCAATGCTCAGACTCGCTCGGCCCTGGCACATTGCCCACTCCCCAGCCGCAGGCGAGCTTATGCGCCTCAAGTACGAAGAATGATTCCGTCGAGACGACACCGTCAATCGCCTGCATGCGGTCGTTAACAACTTCGGTGAAGTTCTCGATGTCACGGCAGAACAGGATCCAGCAACTCACAGTCGTCCAGATCAACGTCGTCAGTGGCGCCGCTTTTGGCAGGCCAAGCTGCATTGGATCCAGGTCAGGAAGCCGGCATAGAACCCACCACGGATGCGAGATCGGCAAGCAGTCCAGCACACGAGGCGGTCTTCCACCTCGTCGACGACGCTGATCCGGTGGGTAACGTCTCAGCCCCTTGGGCTGAAACCCCCGACTTGCGTGATCTGTGAGATCGACATGCCCTCTGACCGCTACGAAGGAAGCACGGACGTCCTACGTCAACACCCGACCCGCTTGCCCGGTCAGTCCGACGAGCCGGTTAAGGTCTGTTGAGCGTGCCTCCTGGGGGCTCGCGATAGTTCCAGTACCCTGGGGAAGGAGGATCCCCGTGGGGTATCTCAAGGGCGTCAGCACGACCGCATCGATTGGTCTTTTGGTGTTGACCGGAGGGTGCGCCGGTTCTTTGGTTCCAGGGGCCGTGGTGCCGGCCCTAGCCCGTCCTTCCTTGACCGCGATCGGCGTCGGATCCGAGACGACGGTGGCCAGTGGGATGGCCAACGCCAACGCCCTGACGGGCAAGTCGTCGCTCATGCAGCTTCCTTTCGCCGAGTCATTCCTGCCCGCGGCGGGTGCCGGAGCTCCCCGCGTGGTGCTGGTCTCCTTCAGCGAACAAGCTGATTCCCGTTTCTATCCGGAGCTGCTGCGAACCGAGCGATCGGTCGACGGGGGTAAGAGCTTCACCCGGCTGAAGACCGGTGTCCCTGTCAATTCGATGGCGCAACTCGCGGACGGCTCCCTCGTGGCAATGGACTTCCGCACGAGCAAGTTCGGGACTCCATTGCCGTCGACCCGCACACCACGAGCACTACCGGCTACAGGAGCCAAGCAGCTGAAGACCACGTTCTGGCGCTCGCACGACTATGGGGCGACGTGGGTAGTGCAGCACGGCACGATCACCGGGGGCGACGCCCATGACGTTGTGTACTTCCAACGGGGCATCGTCGTCGGCAGGGATGGGTCGTTGCTGGCGACGACCTACGGCTACCTCCATGGCGAGGCCAAGTATCGTTCGATGCTGGCACGCAGCACGAACGGGGGAGCCACCTGGCGGATCGTGTCGACCATCGCGAATCTGCCTGCCGGACGGAAAACAGAGGGCATGTCCGAGCCGACGATGGCCAGGGCGGCTGACGGGGACCTGGTCGTGGTCATGCGTCAGAGCGCGCCGATCAATCGCAACGTCTGCAACGGTGCGCGGCAGGGCGCCGGCCTGGTGATCACCCGATCCAGCGACGACGGCACAACCTGGACGCCGGCACGCCCGCTGGCCGGTGTGGGGCTCGATGTCCACAACGTGTCCAGCGCGGACCCGCACCTGACCAGGATGAGTGAGGGTCAGCTCATCCTCAGCTATGGTCGCCCCGGGAACAGGATCCTCGTCTCGGCGGACGGGAACGGGAAGACCTGGGGCAATATGACACTGACCGATTCAGGCGTCTCCAGCGGCTATACGAGCATTGTGCCGTTGACCGAGAGCACCGCTCTTCAAGTGGGTGATCACGGCTCCAACTGGTGCTTCCCCGTTGGAAGCGGGCTTCACAAGGTTGGCATCTGGGCCAGGACCATCGTGCTGGGCGAGGCGGACTCGGGCGTGACGGCGAGCGCCCGGTGAGCGGATCGCTCACGGGACGACCGTAGACCGACGGCTATCTGCGCGTCAGGAGCGGCAAGGCGATACAGCTATCGCGACTCGGTTCACCTCGGCAACACGGTGGAGGTCGACGCCCTGAGCCAAAAGGGTGACGCCGCGCCGCCATGCTACGGCGATTGACCTCCATGACTACCGGTTCGGTCACTGCCAGCGGGCTGCCATCAGCGATCAAATCGATCAGACGCCGATCTACTGCGCTTCCCGTGGCTCGGTCGTACGTGGATGGAAGGTACGGAGCGGGGATTCTGAGAGCCTGAATCCCGACTCAATCGATGTTTCTGAATAGGTAGATGGCGGGTCCTGTGCTCACCGGGGGCGCCTCAATCTGTTGTCGTCGGACTTGACCAGGCCGAGGCGAAACGCGGCCGCGATCGCACTGGTCCGGTTGTGCGCGCCGAGCTTCTTGTAGATTCTGGCGACATGGGTTTTGACGGTCGACTCACTCAGGTGCAGACGTCGCCCAACGGAGGAAACCGAGTCGCCGTCGAGAAGCCGCAGCAACACGTCGGTCTCACGTGGCGTCAGGGCAGGCTTCGAATCGGCCGCAGCGGCGCGACGGCTCAGTGCGCCGAACAGCCCGGTCGCGGTGAAGGAGTCGGGGGCGGCCGCGCAGTGGCGGATCGCACGCAGCACGGAGTCGGCCGACGAAGTCTTCACGACGAGCCCGGAGGCCCCTGCCTCGAGGGCCCCGAGCAGCGTGTCGTCGTCCTCGTGCATCGTCCGCACGAGGATGCCCATGTCTGGGTACGCCACCCTGGCCGCCCTGGCCAGGTCCAGCCCGGACCCGTCCGGCATCGTCACGTCCACAACCAACACATCGGCGCCACCCGCATTAAGCAACGCCCGTCCCTCCGCTGCAGAGCCAGCCTGCCCTGTGACGGTGAGGTCAGGCTCGAAGTCGACGATCCGCGCAATACCCTCACGGACAATGTTGTGGTCATCCACGAGGAATACCCGGATGGTCATTGAGTCACATCCTTCCCGGGGACGCTGCATGTCTAGTGTTTGAGCCGATAGTCTCTGGGTGCAGATTCACCGTAGCGCCACTGACGCTCCTACTGGCTCTTGCCCGGGTTGGCTTCTGAGTTTCACGGCAGGGGATGCTGCGGTGAATCTGGCGGCGGAGAGTGGCGCAGTACGGATTCCAAAACCCCGACTAGGGTCCCGGTATCGGGTCATGACGCACGAATACCGTTCTGGACTGGGAGAATGCGGTTCGTCAAGAGTCGTCCGACCGCCAGCCCGTACTGGTGTCACCGGATAACACTTGCGAGGGTTGCGCCGCCGTAGTCGGAAACAACTGCAAAGCCGCATACCACGCGCGTTCGAGTCCCCGCTGGGGATCCAGGCACGGCACAGGAAGACGCCTGCGGTGATGACGACCGAGTTGGGAGTCAGGCTAAGTCCGTGTGTATTGAGCGCAGACAGTATCCGGGCTGTCGAACTACCGCCGTGGATGTGTTCGACCCCGATAGGTTCTGGGCGACGACCCTCACTGCGTCAGGCGTGGCTCATGAACCCGAGTCTGCGGATCGTCGTGGTGGAGACCGCGACCGGCCAATTGAGTTGACCGCTGCCCAACGAGGCATCCAGCAGCTGCTCAGCCAAGTGGACCAGATCGCTCACTGAGCAACGTCCGCAAATCAGCCGCAATCCGGGCGTTGGACCGCCCTGCCCTGATCCTGATGTTACTTGGAAGCGGAATCTGTCCCACACGATTGAGGATCGTGGACCATGATGGGCAAATGACCCCTGATCGCCTGCGGCGATGCCATTGAGAACCGTTGAGTGATGACGTCCGCTGATGACCCTGCCAAGGACTTCCCAAGGACTCAGAACGACTACGCATAGCGCGCCTGGATCAGCAAGGCGGTCCGCTGTCCTGCCGACTAACATGCCGGTCATGGCGCAAACAACTCGACGAGTCACTTATCGCGGCAACCCCGCGTTTGCCTCCATGCTCGTGCAGATGCTCCAGCAAGAGAGCGTCACGGTCAGGTGGGAGCGACCTTTTGAGCAGCGCGGGATGGGAGAGATGGCGCAAGAGGTCATCGTCCAGATGGTCGCGACGGGCAGCGTTACAGCCATCGCAGCCGCCGTCGCCAAGTTCCGCAAGCACATGAACGGCCGGGCGGAAGCCACAGTCGAGAACGACGAGATGGACGACGACGAAGACCGGTGATTCCGGCATTGCGGTATGCACCGTAAGGCTGTGTCCTGCACAGCAATAGGCGATGTCCACTCTGGAGGCCAGATCGCATGCCCCTTGCCCCCCAGGGGGTAGTGCCTCCACCTGGTCGATCAGTCACTTCGCTCCGATGTTGGCTACTCTGCGGGCACGGAGAGGGAGGCTGACATGTCGTCAGGAGTTTTCTTTGTCGCACGCCCTGTCGATGCACAGGGCAGCCCCGGCGAGAGGTTGAGATGTGCGCCGCTGCGGAGGCCGAAGACAAGTAGGTCGTATTAACCATGGCCTTCGGCATAGAAAGGCGGGCACTGCATCGGATGCGCGCCGCTGAAAGGAATGCGGCGTTCCGCGATGCCCGCAACCTCGAGGACGAGTACCGCGACCCCACACAGCATGGCGGGCACGCCCATCCGACGTTCCACGGACACAGTTTGCAGGCGGGAGAGAAAGTCCGTCGTCATGTCTGCTGCTGGTTTAGTCAGGACACCGGCGCCGGCTGGTCGAGCGCGAAATGGTCGAAGGTCTACATCACAGACAGCCGGCTGCTGATCCAGTCGTCAGGTGGGGCTTAGGTGTCGGCCTGGTGGACCCCGTCGCTGCGCTTCTTTGAAGACCTTACCGCTGGGCGTGTGACTCTCAACGACACAAGCCAGGTGATCCTTCTGTCAGG